>JGI24702J35022_10000611_pt1 | contig 21706 bp, 15 predicted proteins | sample TergutTh196P4_FD_35022 | JGI IMG/M metagenome (IMG submission 35022)
GTGNGTCCGGGAAGCCGCGCCCTACATCGGTGTGTCCGGGAAGCCGCGCCCTACATCGGCGCGTCTGGGAAGCCGCGCCCTACATCGGTGTGTCCGGGAAGCCGCGCCCTACATCGGTGTGTCTGGGAAGCCGCGCCCTACATCGGCGCGTCTGGGAAGCCGCGCCCTACTGCCCTAATGATTCGCCCAGCAAATAACCAAAAGTCAGCGCGGTGCCATGGCTGTTCCCCGCGATGAGAATCGGATAATCGACGCCATATCTGCCCCCGGCGGCGTTGCCGATAGCATACATTCCGCTGACAGGAAGACCGTTTTCGTCAAGCACCCGCATTTCGGTATCGACCCGCAGCCCGCCCGCGACAGCGAGCAGCGCCGGCCCGAATTTCATCCCATAATACGGTGGAACATCAAGAGGAACCATGAGCTCCCGCCGCTTTCCGAAATCGTCGTCCTTCCCTGCTGCGGCAAGATCGTTATATCGCTCAAATTCGGCGACGAACGCATCAGCGGGCACGCCCATTTTCTCGGCGAGCTCCTTCGGAGTGTCCGCGCAGACGACCAGCCCACGCTCCAATCCGCGCGCAAGCCCTTGCTGCTCCCATTCGACATTGAAGTTGCTCTCGCCGACCTCGCAATCTTGCCCCCAGAATATTCCGCCGCCATATTCCAGCGTCGGCGGCACTTTTTCGCGCCACTCGGAGTCAATGATCGACCATGCGAATGTAGAGCGCTCGCGCAAAATCGCAACGCTCTTCCCTTGCACGTAGTTGTCTTCGTTCATAAAGCGTTTCCCATCCGGGTCAATGAAAAGGAAACAATAGTTGGAAAAATGATAGGCCTGCGGGTGCATGATCGTTGGGAATGGGGTATCTTCAAACGCACCGCCTGCCCACAGCCCCATGCGGTGGCCATCGCCTTCGTTCCCATGCTTTGGCGTGTATGCGTTCACCGCGCAGCGGTTGGCTATCGGCGAAAGGTCTTCGCACATTTCGTGGTTGCCGCCGATATCGCCCGTTGCAATCACGACGCCGCGCCTTGCCTCCACGAGCAAGTAGCTGCCGTCCTCTTTGAGCGCATATGCGCCCGTAACGCGGTCATTCTCCTTCTTCAATTGCTCGGCAGGAGTCTTGAATATGAACTTTGCTCCCAGTTTTTCCGCTTCGCAAAACATCGCATACACGGCATCCGCTCCGCCGGGCCGCATGCCTTTTTTAGCCATCGGTCCGTCAAAAAATCTATGCGAGCCAATGATTTCGCGATATATTTCGCCTTTATATATGCAACCTTGAAGCGCAGGACGCGCGCCATATTCGGGGCGCGTCACAATGTCGATAAGCCAGTCCATGGCCTTTCCGCCGTTTTTAAGGTATTGCCATAGTATCCTTTCGTCGCATCGGTTTCCGCAACGCTTGATCCATTCGCGCGCGACGTCTTCGAGATTGTTCTCAAAGCCTCTTTCCTTCATATACGACGAGTTGGCGACGCCTATGTTGCCGCCGCGCCCGGACCAGCTTGCGCCTTTTTCCAAAACGACCACATTCGCGCCCATCTGTGAGGCGCGCAACGCGCAAGCCATTCCGGCGATTCCGGCGCCTATCACCAGCACGTCTGTTTCGATGCGTTCGGAGATATCTGTCTCCGGCACCGGTTTGGGAGCTGTTGCCCATGCTCCCCATTTTGGGTTTAGGTTTGACATTATTCCCTCCATATCCGAGCTGCATGTTGAGCAACTCCATATGTAAAACTCTGTTACGCTTTTCGCCCGATGTCAGATTTCGCACCGCTCCTTACGTGGGCTTCGCAGCGGCCGCAGTTGGCGCGACGCTAGTATTCGCAGCGGCCGCAGTTGGTGCGACGCTAGTATTCGCAGCGGCCGCAGTTGGTGCAAGCCTCCGGCAAGCCGCATTCGCGTCTTCCCAGCAATGCCCCAAAAAAATCAGCCGGCAGCATTGGCTGTTCGTCTTCTGCCACCGGAAGGGCCTGCAGGGCAGACCCTTCCGGTAGTTTGTCNTCCNTATATGTCACCATTGCCGATAATCTTTCAAACCGCCGGCTTCCTCGCGCGCCTTTTTNGCCAAGTCCGTATAAAGCCCGTATTCATGCGCTTCNCACACTTCCGTATATGTCTTATCCACGCGGTCGTTGCGCGGCAGNGGCACATCCTGGTCGATGAGGATATTCTGGACTTTCTTGATATCCACGCTTCTNACATTCACATTGTCAGCAACGGCGACGGCGGCCGCGACGCCCGCAGCCTGTCCCGTCCCGACGCATTGCGGGATGAGGTTCAGCCAGTCAATCGCGACATTGTCCGCTGAGAGATGCCGCCCCGGAGCGAGCAGGTTTTCGACGTTCTTCGGAAGCAGGGCCCTGTACGGGATTTCCACGGGGCCGCAGTCATTGATCATGCAAATCGTCGAATGCCATGCTATCGTGTCGTCATGCTTCGTCGCGAACGCAAAATCATTCGCCGTCATAATATAATCGCCCGACAGGCGGTGGCTGCCGCGCGTCCCAAGCTGCGGCGCTATGTCGTAGATATATGAATCCTTGAACGCGACCGGGCAGGCCTCCTGCAAATAGGCCAGGACGTCCCGCATGGTGTTTCGCGTATTCATCTCCGTTTCCGTAGCGTCTTTTATCTTTGAACAGTCACGATCGCGGTGCCAGTTATTCACCCAGCAAATGTCGTTTTGCGCGGAAGATATCGGCCCGCACATGAACCCTGCGACTTTCGCGAGGTTCATTCTCAATGCGCCGCTTATTTCTCTGTTGGTCTTTTGCCACTCATAGAAAAGATTCCAATCTATGCCGCCGATGCGCCATACGAGCGCGGTCGTGCTGCTTCTCGTTTCTCCATCGCTGAGCGTTTGGAAGGGGGTGCCGGAATAGCGATAAATGTCGCCGTCGCCTGTGGCGTCAATGACGGTTTTTGCGAGAACGACCTTGCGCCCTTCCTTGCTCTCGAATATGACTCCCTTGACGTCATTGCCTTCCATGATGGGTTTTGTGGCCCAAACGTGGCACATTACGCGGATCGAATCCCTGTGCTCGAGGAGCATTTTGTCCATCTCGATTTTTAATTGGTTCGGCTCGTAATAGACGGCTCTGACGAGGCGTTTCGGCTCGCTTTCGCTGACGCAGCCGTGTATTCGCGCCCATACGTCCAAAAGCGCCGGGTCGTCGTCCTTGCCAATCTTTGAGAGGTCCGGCCCCAAAACCGCGTTTGGTATTGGCGCAAGCCTTGTGAACCATTCTTCCTGGATGCCCCGCACGAATGATTTTTCATACCAGGAGAGTTTCGGGACCATGATCACATAGCCGCCCGTCACGTCTCCGCCCATATATCCGTAGCGTTCCATGAGGATGATGTTTTTTGCCCCGGCGCGCGCTGCCGCAACGGCCGCCGAGTGCCCCGCGCTGCCGCCGCCGACGACGAGTATATCGCATTCGTCATAAACAGGCAGCGTGCTTGCAGGTTCAGTGTATGTCTTGCCGCTCATAATATTGTCATCCCTTTCCGGCCTATTTTTTCGGCATCAGGAAGACCATGTCGCCGAAAGGCGGATACACAGGATCTCCATCGCGGGCGCGCAGATCAGCCCAATATCCATCAGGCAGTTTGTCCAGCTCCACCCCTTCTTCTTCGATCATGGCCTTGCGGATATCGCGCCCATCGATGTCGCGCGGTACCAAGTTCTTTTTGATCGCATAATCTGTTGCGACGCCGGCCGCCTGGCCTGTGCCCATGGCGGGAGCGATGATGCGCATCGCGCCGTTGGCGTGGAATTCCGCGGAGCAGCAACGTCCGACGACAAAGAGGTTGTCGACCACGAGAGGCACGAGCGAACGATATGGGATGTCGCAATAATCGCGCGGGTCCGGACGCGCTTCGATTCCCGATGGCTGCACGAACGGGTGCATGTCCATGTCGCATTCAGCCTCGCGTGTGATCGCGCTACCTGCGGGCGCCTGCAGATGCCCATGACGCATGAAGAAATGCTTGGGGCTCGTCGGATGGTGCGTGTCCATCACTTCGGGGAAGCGCGCGATGCCGTCTTCAAACTTCGTCCCGCACATGACATCCGCGGCTTTGAGCATATATTCGCCAAACGGGCGGCGGCCATCGCGGACGCCGGGGATCGAGCCAAGGCCGACAATGTTGACGTCCTCATATCCCGGCACCTGCTTTTGCAGGAACTTTTCATATGCCCTCATTTGCTGGTGCTGCTCGATGATCTGGCGGGAAATGTTCTCGACATCGTCATTTTTCGTATAATAGCTGTGGAACGAATATGTGACAAAATCGGCGCATTCATCGGAATAATGCGGGATAATCACCTGGAAGAACGGTATATGATGTGCGATTATCCCTTGTTCGAGGGCTTTCTCTTCCTCGCTATATAGCAATGTGACGCGCTTTTCCTGCGGGACGCCTTTGTCGGCCTGCTCCTTTTGGAAGGCTTCGTTTGCCGCGCGATATTTCACGAGATTGGCGCGGGACCAACGCGACCCGAGCGTCGTGGACATGTTGAGCCCTGCGAAATCGGCGCCGCCGACTTCATATGGGACGCCGGCCATCGCCGCAACGTCGCCATCGCCGGTGGCGTCGATGAACATCCTGGCATAAACCGCCATCCAGCCGCCCTTTGTGAAGAAAACGGCCGATTTGATGTTGTTGCCGTCCATCTCGACGTCGATGCAGGTGGCGTCATATATGATGCGGCCGTTCGTGCGCTCCATGACCATCTGCTCGCACATGAATTTTGCATATTCGGGGTCGAACGTGGGATTGTGGTCGTCCGTAGGCGAGCGGCGGATAAGCTCTCCGTCCGCTTCCAGGCGCTCAACGAGCTCCTTGCAGTTGCCCTCGATCATGCCCGCGACTTGCGGCACGTAGCCGTTGGTCGCTAGTCCGCCGAGCGACGCGCCTTTTTCAAATATGATCGTCCGCAGCCCGCGGCGAGTCGTTGTGATCGCTGCGGACACGCCCGCGACGCCTCCGCCGATGATGGCGACGTCGCAAAACATTTTCTTTGATATCATTTGCATATGCAAATCCTTCTTTCTGTTATTTGTGTTGTGGTTGCGATTGGTAATCGTCCTCGATCCTTCAAATATTCCGCTTAGGGCGATTAGTAATCGCCCCTACATGCTGGCAATTTGTTCCGGGCGATTGGTAATCGCCCCTACATGCTGGTTTTTTGTTCCGGGCGATTGGTAATCGCCCCTACCTGTTGGTATTTTGTTCCGGGCGATTGGTAATCGCCCCTACATGCTGGTATTTTGTTCCGGGCGATTGGTAATCGCCCCTACATGCTGGCAATTTGTTCCGGGCGATTGGTAATCGCCCTTAATCGTCAAATCCCCATCTGGTGTTTTGCAGCCCGCCCGACAGCTCCTTATCGAGGAACCGCTCCTTCCACTTGCCGATGGGGCAATATGACAAGCATTTCCCGCAGTGCCATGTCTCGAGCGATTGCAGGCCGCCCATGGAAGGAGGCATCTTCGCGACGCCCGCCCTTATGTCGTCAAATGTCGGCTCGTCAGTATCGAGATAGTCGTCCCAGCCTCCGAATTTCTTTTTCATACCTTGCGTCGGAGCTTGGCATCTGGGCATGCTGACGAAACCATATGTATATGTCTTGTCGCCCAAGGTGCTTGTGCTTGTGTCGTCTGTGCCATAGAATCCGATGGCCTTCGTCGGGCAGCAATCCGTGCAAATTGAGCATTTCGTGGGATCGCACAGCGTGCCGGCATCAATCATGGGATCGGGCTCAATTTCCGCCGTCGTGAGTATGACGCCAAATCTGTTCCTCGGGCCGAACTCCGGAGTGACGACAATGCCGGCCCAGCCAAATTCTCCGAGCCCTGCTGCCACGGCGGCGTGGCGGATGCTGATTTGCATGCCGTTGGTCATCGGGCCTGTGGAACACGGGGTCGCGACCTCTCCGAGCTGCCTTTCAATGACCTTTGCCACCGCATAGCAGGCATATGTCAGCTCGAAATTCGGGATCATCGTGTATCCGTACGTGCCATAGAGCCCCTTCAGGTCGTTGCGGCCGTTCTCGAATGTCCTGAAGTTTGCCTGCACGATGCCGTCGAGCAAGCTCACGCCGATGGCGATGACTGACTTGCACCCCGGCAGCGTCTCCGTCGGATGGCGTCCTTTCGGCGAACCCGCGAAGCGGTCGACGCTCGCGATTCCGCACATGTCCATGCCATTCTTCATTGCTGCTTCTTTGATCAATGCTTTGATGTCCATATATATCACCTTTCATAAATGTAATAACAGATTCATAACCCTTCGTAGCGCTTTTTGCTATATTCGTAGATCTCGTCTTCGATCGCATAGTAAATATCCTCGACGGGGTTGAAAATCATAGCCAAAGCGCCGGAGCCGGGCACGGCGTGGGCGCCGTATTTGTCGATCATCTCCCGCGCGGCGACGCGGGCATCATCGGCAGTGACGTCCGGCTTGCGCAGAAGATCGGCATTCGGGCCGCATTGGATCGTGACGCGGTCGCCATATTTGGCGAATATGGCATCGATATCGTTCAGGTTGGTCTGGATCTCCAGCCCGTCAAAGCCGATTTCTTCCACCATATATGGGACGAATGGCTCTATGACGCCGCAGCAGTGGGCGATGAACCTCGTTCCGCGATCATGGACGCCTTTCACGAAACGCTTCGTCGGCTCAAGGATGGTTTTCTCAAATGTATCTGTGGAGAAGAAGGGAGCGCGCATAGTTCCCCAATCGTCTGCGGCGACGATAAAATCGAATTCGAGATGGTCGCGCATATGGTTGAACAGATCGATTTTAAAATCGGCTATGGCGAAGAGGTAATCCTGGACCGCCTCGGGCTCCAGCAGCAGGTCCGTGAGCGCTGCATCAAAGCCTTCGATCATGTGCAGCCTTTCAAACAACCCATTGCTCATCCTCATTTGCAGGGCGAGCGAATCATCGCGCTGGAGCATGAATTCCTCTGCTTCCGCTGCCCAGTCGAATTGGTCGAGATCGGGCCATTTCACCTTTTCCCTCCACTCTGTGACGCATGTCATCACGTTCCCTTGGGGCGTGTTCGAGCCTTGCATCGCGGAGTATTTATATTCAACGCCAAACCAATCCATCGTGTCCATCTGGCGCTCGTGGGCCGGGGGGCTGTCGTGCGCGAGCTTCGAGCCGAAGAGCTGCGACGATGCGGTAATATTCGGCATCCAGACCGGTTTTTTATGGCTGAGCGCGAGCATCAGGTTCTCTCTGAGAGATATCGGGTAGTCCCTTTTGACAGGTGCAAAAGGCATGGGCATCGTGGGTGGCGCGGGCGCGACGGCAGTAGTAGTTTCTGCCATTTTGGTTCCTCCTTGTATTTTATTGTTGTGGTAGCAGCTCCTTGTAGTGGCAGCATGCGACGAAATGCCCCGGTGAATGCTCCACCAGCTCCTGCGGCTCCTCACATTCAGGCGACGCGTATTGGCACCTCGCCATGAACCTGCACCCCGGCTTCGGGTTGATTGGCGACGTGAGCTCGCCTTGCATGATGATGCGGTCGGGCTGGTTATGCACATCGGGGACCGGAATTGCGGACAGGAGCGCTTTTGTATACGGATGCAACGGGTGGCTGAAGAGCTCGTCGGACGGCGACTTTTCGACCATGTTGCCCAGGTACATGACCATGATGTCATCGGAAATATACTTGACGACGGAAAGGTCGTGCGTCACGAACATATACGCAAGGCCGAGCGCCTCCTGCAAATCCAGCATGAGGTTAATGATCTGCGCCTGGATCGACACATCGAGCGCGGACACAGGCTCATCGCAGACGATAAACTTCGGGTTCAGCGCCAAAGCGCGCGCGACTCCGATGCGCTGCCGCCTGCCGCCGTCGAGCTCGTGCGGATATGCGTTCTCAAAACGCTCCGCCAGGCCGACGGTATCCATGAGCTTCCTGACCTCGGCGCGGATTTCGGCCTTTGACAGTTTCCCCTGGACGCGCAGCGGCTCCATGATAGCCTCGCTGACGGACATACGCGGATTGAGCGAAGAATATGGGTCTTGGAAAATAATTTGCATCTCTTCGCGCAGTTGCCGCAGCTCCTTTGGCGAGGGGTCTGAAATGTCCTTCCCCTCGAACGTAATTGTGCCTTCCGTCTTTTCGATGAGGTGGATGATAGTCCTGCCGAGAGTCGTTTTTCCGCAGCCGGATTCACCGACGACGCCCAGCGTTTTGCCGTAATCAAGCGTGAAGCTGACGTCTTCAACGGCATGCAGCGTCCCGCCCGGGTTTTTGAAATACTTTTTCAGGTTATTCACTTCGAGCAAAGCGGCCATTATTCACCACCTCCATCGCGAAAACATTTGACAAAGTGCCCGGCCTCGATTTCCACCATCGCAGGCTTGGACCCCGAACATTGCTCTTTGGCATCGGGGCAGCGTTCGTAAAAGCTGCAGCCGGTCGGCAGATTCGCCGGGTCCGGCATCAGCCCCGTGATGGGCTTGAGGCGCGGCTCCGTGGAGTTGAGCTTCGGCAGGGAGCCGAACAGCCCGATTGTATAAGGATGCGTCGGAAAGTCGAAGACTTGCACGGCAGAGCCATATTCGACGATCTCGCCGGCATAAATGACGGCGACGGAACTGCAGCAGTTCGCCACGACTCCGAGGTCGTGCGTTATCATGATCACGGACGTCCCGAGGCGCTCTTTCAAGGACTGCATGATCTCGAGGACCTGCGCCTGGATCGTGACATCGAGCGCGGTCGTCGGCTCGTCCGCGATGAGGAGCGTCGGGTTGCAAGCAAGCGCCATCGCGATGACGACGCGCTGCTTCATGCCCCCGGAGAATTGGTGCGGATATTCGTTGTAGCGCTCCATGGGGATTCCGACCATCTCCAGCATGTCGCTCGCGCGGTTTTCCGCCTCGTAACGTTTGATTTTATTATGCTGCGCGATCGCTTCGGAGATTTGCGCGCCGATGCGCTCGATTGGGTTGAGCGCCGTCATCGGGTCTTGGAAAATCATCGCGATTTTTTCGCCGCGAATCTTGCGCATTGCGGATTCGGATTTTTGCATGAGGTCTTCGCCGTCGAAAACGATCTCCCCGCCGCAAATCTTTGAAGGAGGGGTGGGCAGGATGCGGAGAATCGATTTAGCAATCGTCGTCTTGCCCGCGCCCGTCTCGCCGACCAAACCCAGAGTCTCCCCGCGCTTGACGACCAGATTGACGCCGTTCACGGCATGGATTATGGCCTCGTCCGTGCGGTATTCCACGACAAGGTCACGTATTTCAAGAATGTTATCGTTCATATTGTCATTCACTGCACATCACCTCAACAATCAAGTCTTTTGCCGAGGATCGAGGGCGTCTCTGAGCCCATCCCCCAGCAAGTTGAATGAAAGTACGGTAATCATGACGCAGAGGCCGGGATACATCGAGAGGTACATCTGACCCCGAAGAAAGTTCCGCGCGTCGGAGATCATTGCGCCCCATTCAGGTATTGGCGGCTGCACCCCAAGCCCAATAAAACTGAGCCCGGCGCCGGCGAGAACCGAGCTGCCCAAGCTCATTGTGATTGAAACGATCAATGGAGATATGGCGTTTGGGATGATGTGCTTGCGTATGATTCTGGCGCTGCGCACGTTGATGGCTGTCGCTGCCTCAACATATTCCATCTCGCGTACTGTGAGGATAGAAGCGCGCATCAATCGCGCATATCCTGATATTGAGCTGATGGCTATGGCGATGATCGCGTTCCTGAGGCTCGGCCCCAGCACCGCCGCGAGCGTGACAGTAAGCAGGAACATGGGTATTCCTTGGTATACATCAAGTATTCGCATGATCAAGTTGTCCGTCCATCCGCCATAAAAGCCGGCGATGGCGCCGACGAGAATGCCGATCGCTGCTGCAAATGTGGTCGAGAACAAACCAATCTGCAACGATTGACGCGCTCCGTAGAGCAGACGGCTGAGGACGTCGCGGCCGAGCCTGTCGGTGCCAAGCGGATGCTCTTTCGAGGAACGCGAAAATGCGGCGGAATAGTCTTGCAGATCATATGGGTATGGCGCAAGTATGGGCGCCAGTATCGCAGCGAGGATTATCAGGAATATGATAAATAGCGATACGACGGCGATCTTGTTTTTTTTCAATCTGCGCCAAGTTTCCGCAAATCTGGATTTTTTCTTTTTTAATTTTTTATCGTTCACTGCACAATCCCCCCAATCATAATTATCTTAAAGCTTGTTTTTCGCGTCATGACACCCTCTCCCTTTTTCTCCGCCTCGCAAATTGCGAGCGTATTCTTGGGTCGATGAACGCGAATCCCAAGTCAATCAGCAGCATTATCACGCTGAATATCACGGACATGAAAAACGTGCTGCCTTGGACGATGGGATAATCCCTGCCCGTGAGGCCGCCGAGGGTATATTGGCCGAGCCCCGGCACGGAGAAGATTATTTCGGCGATCATTGCCCCGCCGAGAGCCATTCCGAAAATGCCGCCGACTATCATGATGATGGGGATGATTGCGTTTTTGAGCGCGTGCTTGTATCTGATTTTAAACTCCGACAGGCCTTTTGACCGTGCCGTCGTGATGTAGTCTTGCCTTATGACTTCGAGCATGTTCGACCTCATCTGCCGCGTGATGGTGGCTGCGAAGCCAAGCGCGAGCGACAATGTGGGCAAAATCCAGCCCTGCCACGTCGTGATGCCGGATGGCGGCAGGATTCCAAGTGTCAGGGCAAAAAATCGTATCATAAGCAAGGCGAAGAAGAATGATGGCATGGACACACAGACAAGAGCCAGAGCAATCGCCGCGTTGTCCATGATAGTATATTGATGCGTCGCGGCAAAAATTCCCAATGGGACTCCAACAAGAACAGCAAGCGTTACACTAAGTAATGCTATGACGATCGTGTATCGAAACCGTTGGAAAATTTCGGCCATGACAGGTCTTGAGTTGTAAAAAGACTTTCCAAAGTCTCCGCGAAGTGCATTCCCGAGAAAACGGAAATAGCGTACAAAGAATGGATCATCTAGACCCATCTCATCACGGAGCGCCTGGTATTCCTCCTCAGTCGCTTCGTTGCCAATCTTGATCCTTGCTGGATCACCAGGAGCGATTTGAATGAAAATGGCAACAACAAGAGTGATTCCAAGTATTATCGGAATCATCAGAAGAACTCGCTTGATTATATATCTGGTCATACTACTGTAACCATACCTTTCTGCGAAGACGCTGACTATTACAGATATGGCGTCTTAACAACAATCGTCTGATTATTTCAATCGAGTTGGTATATCTTGCTGTGAGAATACTCTTGATTACTAATGTTTTAAGGGGGCATACCCCTTGCGGGTTATGCCCCCTCCCGCTCAATTAGTCGTTACAGTTTCGCAGTAATCCGTATACTATTAGAAAATGAAAACTAACTAAGATACCCAGTACCATTCATTGAAACGCATACCCGCGTTCGTCCAAAGTATTCGTCCACCGAGATTCTCGTTTATCGCCATTGCAGATTCAACGTTACAAATTCCCAACCAGAGCATATATTCAGCAAACATTTTTGAAAGCTCGTAATACTGTTCCTTGCGCTCTATTGAGTTCGGATTCTCCATAATTTTCCTTGCAAGCTCGTAATATTCATCATAAGCCGGCCAGCCGTTTTCGTAACGCCACGGGCTCCAGAAGATATAGTTACAAAGAATACTCGAACCAAGCCTCGATGGAGAACCAGACCCGGTAACTAAAATGTCATATTGTTCCGGATCTTGCTGGACTGATGTATACGAAGCATTATCGTAATTATTTATGACAATGTTCACACCAATATCATTCATGTTCGACTGTAGAATCTCTGCTGTTGTTACATAGTTCGGCATGCCATTTGTAACAACAACAATATCCTTGCCTATGATACCCGCTTTCTCAGCATACTCCTTAGCAAGCTCCATGTTGGGACTCTCTGTATAGACCGGATTAAGCTTTTCTAACCGTGGTTCATGATCAATACAATAATCAGCAACAGGGCCGAGTAACAGACTGCCGTATCCAAAGTATACAAGGTTGAGCACGGCTTCTCTATTAAATGCGTAGTTGACAGCCATTCTGGCATCATAATTGTTCATTATTGAGACAGGGTTCAGGTTGTACGTGAGGTTTGGTCCTGCGTTCGTTGCATACATCATAACATCATATCCGGGCAGTGTCTTGGCATATTCAATATCCTGTGCAGGAATCGCAGGAACGATATCTACCGTACCGGCTTGAATAGCGTTTGTGACCTGCGCGTCTTCGTTGAATATGAGGTATTGCAGATTCTCGATTTTTGCCTTTTCGCCCCAATAGTCATCGCGCGCCTTCATATATATATGACTGTTTATCACATATTCAACAACCTCATAGGGGCCTGTGCCAACGGGATGCATGACAAAATCTTCTTCATTGAATGTCTCCGCATCATATATATACTGTGTTGCAAATCCGAACTGCGGAGCGAAACCATATGGATCGAGGACGAGCTCAAATGTATAGTCATCAATGATGCGAGATCTCTCCATATTGAACTCTCTGAGCTGTCCCGGTATGTAAGCCTTATGGAAGTTGATCGAGAATACTAAGTCCTCTGCAGTAAAATCACTTCCGTTTGAAAACTTCACACCTTGTCTGAGATGGATGGTTAGCACATCAGAGTCCCACCCATCAACGCTTTCGGCGAGGACGTAAACAAGATTGCCTGCATGGTCATAGTCCCAAAGCGGTTCGCAATACTGCCGAGCAGCCATTAATAATGTGGGCGACATTGCATTTGGAAGCAATGATCCCGCATCTCCCCTGCCGGCAACTTTAAGCGTATCTCGTGCAGAGACCACTCCCTCCGGAGCAGGAGTGCTGTTTATCATATTGTCAGTATTCTCCGCTACATTGTTACTGTTGCTGTTCGGATTGGTGTTCGTGTCTGCGTTGCTGTCGGTGTTCGTGTTCGTGTTGGTGTTTGCGTTTGCGTTGCTGTCGGTGTTCGTGTTGGTGTTGCTGTTTGCGTTGTCGTCCGTCTTGCTGCCGCATGCCGCAACGCCGATGATCATTACGCAGCACAGCAGGATTGCAAGGAGTCTCGTTGTTTTCTTCTTCATTTCTTTCCGCCTTTCTTTATTCAAATATTTTTTAATTGTAGGTGTTGAATAATGCTCGTAGTAACATTGGAAATGATATCATATTATGAATTTTTTGTAAAGTAATTTTATAAAATCGGTATTTTTTGTAAAATCTATAGATTATTCTCAGCAGACGTGTTTGGCAGCGCGGAAACTATTTTTCAACTAATTTCACCAGGTTGTTTACACGTTTACGGAACGCAAAGCAGATGGCATCGCGTCTGTCAGCATTGATATGCCGTGCTTTCAGAAGAATTTCGTAGATTTCTTCATCGATGTTTTTTAGACATCTCACATCAAGCCATGAAAAATCGCTGACAAATTTGATTTGCTCCTCATGAAAATCGCAAAACGGTTGGCTCCGTGCTGTTTCGGAAGCGCGAATTGCCGAAGCATCGTAATTGCACCACAGAGACGAGCCATTGTCGTATAGCGGAGCGGGCATGAGCCAGTCCAAAGTTTCTGCGTTTCTGACGGCTCCGAAGTTAGCATAATGGCGATCATAATTCGCAATTATGTAATCAACAGTGAGCATTTTGTCGACAGCGAGCCTTGCGTCCGGTATGCCTAAGTCAGCGCAGCAATCAATATAGTGCTCATATGTATTATGGATGTCTGTTATCCTCTTTGTGTTATGGATGTAATATGCGCTCACGAGCTCGGTATCTGCTGTAATGAAGTTCTCACAGACGCTATATGGAAAGCCNGCNTCCCATATCACGGAATATGTCACATGCGCAATGCCCAGCCGTTCCATGACCGNGCAAGCAACCTCCTCGTTGATAGGCTGCTGCTGGAAGGGGTCGCTCCCGCCTTTTATGAGGCTTCGTTTCCCGTTGATAATCTTCCATTTCTTCTTCAACCATCCGTCAGAGGTATTGTCGGGCGACAGCAGGCTTATTGCCGCCCCGTTGGGCGCAATGCCGAATAGTATATCGCCAACATCGTTGGAGAATCGGTTGTCGAAGAAATTGATGCTTTCCCAGTCGAGGGTATTTGAGACAGGATTGATCCAGTATTGGTCGGACAACGAGAGTCCATAGCTTTTTATGGTCAGCTTGTCTGCAGTTGCGACTCCCAACCGTTGAAGAGCCTCTTGTATGTTTTGCCTGCTTGCGGGTATAGACCGTCCATGCCACCAATCGTTCATGTCGCCTCTGTCTGGCTGGTTGCCTTTGACAGTAATGCCGATTGGTATGCGCTCTGGCGCGAATACCGTCCGTATCTTTGATATGACGGCTGTTGCTTCGTCTATTTCAACTTCCATAACAGGAATTTTTTTATGTGTCAGTATATAGGTCATGCTTGCTCCCCTGCCGATTTCTTAGCTTTTTCAGGGAGGTTCACTACCCAATGGCCATTTTTATCGGAGCCTTTACGCTCGATTAGGTTTAATTCTCTTAAAGCTTTAACATTCGACTCAATACGCCTTTTTGTAATTCCAAGATGGTCACTAAGTTGCTGTGCAGTGAATCGAGGATTTGTTGTTAACAAGACTAGTATTTTGTTTTGTGTATCATTTACACCGACGTTTGCACCGACAGTAGCGACATTTACACCGACGTTTGCACCGACAGCGGCGGTACTTACAGTTTCTTCATCAAGGATGCTACCAGCATTTACACCGTTGTTTACACCGACTCTATCAGTGTTTACACCGTCGTTTACAGTGTCTTTTATGGTGTCGTTAATAGTGCCGTTTATGGTGTCATTTTCATCGGTTTTGCCGATATCATGATCCTTATAGTCAACTATATTTAAATATCCGGCGTCGTGAACACCTGCAGGGAAAGGACGGTAGAAAATGACCGCAAAGCCCATCTTTCTAATTTCAAACTCGACCTTTATGCCGGCATCTATGCACTCATTTGAAATTCTTTTTATGCCTGTTCCAAAACTCTCAATATCCTTTACATAATACATGAGCTGCGCTAATTGCGGGTTCCGCTTGATCGAACTGCCATTTCCATCAATGAAATCCTGAGGGGTATATCCCAATGGAAATGTACCTGGATTATAAATCTCCACCCTGTCGCTATACACGACGACCTCGTTGTTCTGTGATGATTTGAAATCCCGGTGGCAGTATGAATTTATTATAGCCTCACGAACTGCAAATATTGGAATTTCAGGAATTTCCTTTCGTTCGATAGATCCATCAAATTCAACTCGATAACGGATGTTATTACCGACATACCGCTCTGCAATACCCATCATCTGCATAATGCTTCCGCCGGCGCGATTTATGTCGAGGAAAGTAAGACGCTCATGCGTAGCGAATATTGCCATTTGCAACTCCAAAAGCGATTCACCGCAGAACCATACCGCAGCAGCATTTTTTAGTTTGCCGTCTCTTAGCAGATCAAGCCTCGTAAGTGTGTCTACTTTTGCTGTATAGGGGAAATCAATGCGGCCAACATTATTTGCGCGTTCAATATATCTTCTTAATACTTCTTCATCAACGTCATCTATAGTTTTGTTTGATGGCTCGCTATCCCATGAATCTTTTCCCATATGTTTCCGTAATATATAGTCTTCCAGCGCAGCTGAAGACATTTGCTTATCCTCATCAGCGACGCGAATATATGCGCGCCCATACGCCAGATAAGGCGATCTATCTCCTGTAAATTCCACATGGATACACCGCAAATGGTCAATTATTGCTTCTGAGATTTTTGGATATACTTTTGGTTCCAGATGATTGGAAACCGCTTGACTAATGTCACGCAGCGTATCTGCCCCAATCTCTTGACCAACAGGTGTACCGTTGTTATGAACACCAAAATACAACTCGCCGCCACCATGCTTGTTCAGGATAGCTGCCATTGAGATAACGCCTTCTCTGAGTTCAGCAGTCGATTTTTTAAATTCCAGTTTTTCGCTTTCTTTTCCGACAATCATGGGTATACCTCACATTTTGAACACTACATATATGGATTATTCTCAGAATACGAATTTTGCGATGCCGACGTTATACATTTTCATATTTTCAATGAAATCTGTGTCTACGCCTTCGACTTTGCCATTTTTGCATCTAACCGCTCCGTCGATGAGCCCATCGATGATATCGCCGCCGATTGGAAAGCTGCCATGCGAAGGATATACAATATCAAAACGGTTACGCATAGAGCTGAGCTTTTGCAAGCTGTTGATATACGCATCGAAATCGCGCCAATAATCACACATTGCGATGATATCGTCAAGAATGCTATCGCCACCGAGAAGAACGCGATTCTCGGCATCCAGCAGCGCGATGCTGCCGGGGGTGTGGCCTGGAATCAGAATGATCTCAAATGAGCGGCCTCCCAAGTCGATGATGTCCCCCTCCCACAACGGTGATACTGCAAGCTCCTCCCCCTCCGCTTTGTGGTAGCGGGCAAACTCCGATGGGTGCATGTACGCGATTTCGAATTGCCTGTTGCCTCCGACATGATCATAATCCGCATGAGTATTCACCAGCATTACAGGGAGATTCGTGTAACTGCTGATGATGCTTCTCAGGTCGCCGCTGCCATATCCGCTGTCGACAACCAGCGCTCTTTCACTGCCCGCAAACAGGAATATACGCGCTCCTTTATCGTCTATACGCCAACTCATATCATCAATTTGGTCGACTATATAATTATTTTCCTCATTTAACATGCGTAATCCTCCTCAATATAACACGTTCTGCCGCAAGCCATTGGACGCTTTTTCATTTCACGACGACGTTTTTGTCGCCGAGCATTTCGGACAGCTCGCGCAGGAGCGCGTCGTGAATGATGCATTTTGTTCCGATGTTCTTTTTTGTATCGGCAAAATGGATGACAAGCTGCTCGCTGCCGGGAAACATCGTGAGTATCAGCTTCAACCGTTCATATTCAAAGCTCGATTGGCTCTCGAGCTTGACATACAGCTTCCTCTCGCAAGCGGATGAAAGACTGCCGGAGGCACCCGCTCCATCTCCCGTATCTCCCATGTCTCTGCCATGCCGCCCCGAATAACCACCGCCATACTGCCCCGAATACGCTCTGTCATCAGCGGCCACATTCCCCTGCGTATCAAAGAATTCCGATATCGGGCGAAATGAATCGGCGACGATCTGCGGTTCCTTCTCGTCCCTTGCAGAGATTTTTCCCGTCACGACGGCAGGGGTGCCCACCTGCATATGGCTGCCCGACTCGTCGATGACCCGCTGAAAGGCCAGCAGCTCTATGCTCCCGGTGCTGTCGTCGAGAGTGATATATGCCATGAGCGTGTCGTTGCGCGTGGGTTTGGTTTTGACAGACTCGACGACGCCGGCTATTTTCACGCGTTGCTCGTCCTTCCACTTGATGTTTCCGCCCTCGTGGGCGAAGTCAGCCAGGATTTCTCCGATGCCGGCCACGCCGGCCTTTTTCAGCATGCTCTTGTAGTCGTCAAGCGGATGTCCCGAAAGGTATAACCCGGTGACTTCGCGCTCCATTCGCATCAAATCTTCCTTTGAAAACTCCTCGACGTTCGGAAGCTCGATGCCTCCCGACGGAGCCCGGCTCGATCCCCCGGAGAGGTCGAACATGTCGATCTGGCCATCGACATTGTGGCGCCTGTTGTCCGCGACGCTGTCCATGACGGTCTGGCATACCATCATAAGCTGCCTTCTATTTGCCCCAAAGCTGTCGAAACATCCGCACTTGATGAGGCTTTCAAGCGCCCTGCGGTTCAAGTCATTGCCGTACATTCGCCTGCAAAACTCTTCAAACCCCGTAAAATAACCGTTTCTTTCGCGCTCTGCCATCATTTCGCCAAGAAAGCCGCGCCCGATGTTTCTGGCTGCCACGAGGCCATAACGGATGTTTTCGCCGGCGACCGAGAACATCGCATCAGATTCATTGATGTCGGGCGGAAGGAGGTTAATGCCCATCTCGCGGCATTCCGCAGCATATTCGGACACTTTATCGGCCTGGCCCAAGACGGACGACAGCAACGCCGCCATATATTCACGCGGGAAATGGCGCTTTAAATATGCAGTCTGATAAGCTATGACAGCATATGCCACGGCATGCGCTTTGTTGAAACCATAACCGGCAAAAGGAATGACGGTATCATAAATTTGCCCGGCCGCTTCTCTAGGGATGCCGTTCGCAACGGCGCCCGGAATGCCCCTCTCTGCATCCCCATTGATGAATGTGTCCCGCTCCTTTTTGATTTCTGATTCCTTTTTTTTGCTCATTGCCCGGCGGATCATGTCCGCCTGCCCCAGCGAGAACCCGCCAAGCTTGCGCAGGATTTCTATGACATGCTCCTGATATACGATGCATCCATATGTAACTCCGAGGATTGGAACGAGTGCCGGATCGAGATATTTGATTTTTGACGGGTCGCGGCTGTTTTCGATGAATGCCTGGATCGAATCCATCGGCCCGGGGCGGTAGAGCGCGATGACCGCTGCAAGATCGTCAATGCTTCGCGCTTCGATCCCGACGCAGACCGCCGTCATCCCCTCGGACTCCATTTGAAAAACACCGAGCGTTTTTCCCTGTGAGAGCATCTTATATGTCGGGGCGTCGTCGTCAGGAATGTCGTCGATGGAGAATTCCGGCATTGTCTTATGAATCTCGCCCAAGGCATCGTCGATGACAGTCAGGTTGCGCAAGCCCAGAAAGTCCATCTTCAGCAGCCCCAGCTCCTCGACCTCGTTCATGTTATATTGCGTCGCTATCCCATCGGTCTTTTTTGATAGCGCGAGCGGGACGTATTCGTGGACGGGCTGCCTGGTTATCACTATCCCGGCGGCGTGGGTGCCGGAGTCTTTTGGCATATCCTCCAGCGCCATCGCGGTATCGATAACGCGCTTGATCCTCGTGTCACCCTCATACATCGAACGCAAGGCGTTCGACATTTTCAACGCATCTTTCAGCTTTATGTTGAGCACATTCGGAATTTCCCTTGCTAGCTCGTTTTCCTCCTGAAACGTCAGCGCGAGCGCCTTTGACACGCTCCTGACGGCGTTTTTCGCTTTTAGCGTGTTAAATGTGATGATCTGCGCAACATGGTCTTCGCCGTATTTCGCCTTGACATACTCAATGACCTCGCCTCGTCGCCGTTCGCAAAAATCAATATCGAAATCAGGCATCGAAATCCGCTCCGGATTTAGGAAGCGTTCAAAATACAGCTTATATTTGATAGGATCGACTGTCGTGATATCGAGGCAATATGCNGCGACGGAAGCGGCCCCGCTGCCGCGGCCGGGGCCGACCGGTATGCCTTGCGACTTCGCAAAGCGGACATAGTCGGAGACTATCAAAAAGTAGTCGGTGAACCCCATGCGCTCGATCATGTCCAGCTCATAGTCGAGCTGCGCGAGCGCGCGGGCTTCCATTTCCGCGCCCATGGGGCCGAACTTTCGTCCCAGGCCTTCGATGCAGAGGCGCCGCAAATAATCACGGGGGTCCGTTTCTCCCTCGGGCAGCAAGAATTCCGGCAAATGCTGCAAGCCGAAATCGAATTTGAAGTTGCACATTTCGGCGATCTTAACGGTGTTGTCCAGCGCCTGCGGGCATTCGGGGAACAAACTGCGCATCTCGGTTTCCGACTTCAAAAACAGCTCATGCGATTCAAAACGCATCCTGTCGACATCGTTCACTGTCTTGCCGGTTTGGATGCACATTAAAACATCCTGGTATTCCGCTCCGGCGCTGTCGATATAGTGCACGTCGTTCGTCGCCACGAGCGGGATATCTGTTTCAGCGTTCAGCCTTATGAGCCCCTCGTTGATCTTTGGTTGGTCGCCGAGGCCATGGTTTTGCAGCTCGAGGTAGAACCCGTTCATGCCGAAGATATCGCTCATTTCCAATGCCTTCTGCTTTGCATCGTTGTATCTGCCCGCCAGAATCAACTTCGGAATCTCACCCGAAGCGCACGCGGAAAGAGCGATGAGCCCCTCGTTATGCTCCCGCAGCAGCTCCATATCTATGCGGGGCTTGATGTAATACCCTTCCGTAAACGAAGCGCTGACGAGAAAGCACAGGTTTTTGTAACCCGCCTCGTCTTTGCACAGAAGCACGAGGTGGTGGCGGTCGGAATCGATATCATAATCCATGTCGAGCCGCGACCTGGGCGCGACGTATACCTCGCACCCGATGATCGGTTTGACGCCGGCGGCAGTCGCTTCCTTATAAAAACCAACGGCGCCGTACATAACGCCGTGGTCCGTGATTGCAAGGCTTTCCTGCCCCAATTCTTTGGCTCGCGCCACAAGGTCGCGAATCCTGCAGGCGCCGTCCAGCAGGCTGTATTCGCTGTGTACGTGCAAATGTGCAAAAGGCATATTACCCATCCTTCCGTTGGGAGCTTTGGCGTATGGAGGCCGCCCGGATGCCTGGGGGCAGTCCGCATGTTTGGGGGCCGCCCGGATGCTTGGTGGCCGCCCGTATGCCTGGGGGCTGCTCGGATGCTGTTCACGCCATTGCGCCGTACCGCTTGCTTACACCTTGAAGAGATCCGTGCTCAGGTATTTTTCCCCCCTGTCAGGAAGGATCACGACGACAAGCCCGCTGCCGAGCGATTCGGCAGTCCGCAGCGCAGCGATCATGGCGGCGCCCGAACTCATCCCGACAAATATGCCCTCTTCCAAAACGATCCGACGCGCCATTTCATACGCCTCTTCCGTGTCGATCATCACGCTCTCGTCAATTTGCGAGACATCATACAGCTCAGGCACTATGGCCTCTTCCATGTTTTTCAGGCCTTGTATGTAATGCCCCCGAACCGGCTGCGCTTCGATGATTTTGATTTCGGGGTTCAGCTCCTTGAGTTTCTTGCCAATTCCCATCAGAGTCCCCGACGTGCCTAGCGAAGACACGAAGTGCGTGACCCGTCCATCGGTTTGGTCCCAAATTTCTTCCGCCGTCGTGCTATAGTGGGCGAGCTTGTTATATTCATTGGAAAACTGGTTCGGGTTGAAATATGCATCAGGCGCGTTGCTTATTAGTTCACGCACTTTCATAATGGCGCCGTCGGTGCCGAGGGAAGCGTCTGTGAGGATCACTTCCCCTCCAAATGCTTTTATCATTTTTTGCCGCTCGATGCTGACGGCGGCGCTCATGACGATCTGGACGCGGTATCCCCTGACGGCTCCGATCATCGCCAATCCGATGCCCGTGTTTCCGGATGTGGGCTCGATGATGGTTTTGTCTTTTGTGAGGGCGCCGGACTGCTCGGCCTGTTCCACCATTCTGAGAGCGATGCGGTCTTTGATGCTGCCGGTGGGGTTGAATCCTTCGAGTTTTGCATAAATATCGACCGTTGGGTTTGTGTTTAGTCTGTTGATCCGCACGAGCGGAGTGTTGCCGATTGCTTCCAAAATATTGTTGTGCATATGTTCCCTTCCCTGTCTGTAAATGTACGTCATATTGCGTTATTATATCCGATATCCGGTTTAATGTCAAAAGAAACGTCCATCTCATCGGGCGTGAATTATAAGTGATGCTGCCGCTCACGCCCTTGCGCTCGGCAGACGTTTTTTTTGCTTCATTTGTGCTCAAATGAGGCATCCTTGCCTCAGTTTCGCACCGCTCCGCATCCTTGCTGCGCTAA
>JGI24702J35022_10000612_pt1 | contig 21703 bp, 10 predicted proteins | sample TergutTh196P4_FD_35022 | JGI IMG/M metagenome (IMG submission 35022)
CTGACGACTGGCTGGAATTCCTGGATGGGGTGGAACCGATCGCTGATCTGACCGGACCGGCAGGTGTAGATTTCGGTGGCGAACTCGCATTCAATTGGAATGGTATGCCTGATGCTGGCTGGTATTACATGGCTTTTTTCTATGTGGAAGACGATCCCCTTTTTGAACAGAATAAGGATTTAGCATTGTTTTTGCCGTTTGATGTTATGAATTGGCGTCCGAATTCAATTGATGAACTGATCCAACTGTTGAATGGCAGAGGGTATCTACTGAATCCGGATGGCGGTTGGCTCAGAATACAAGATTTATTTGCCGCTGATCCCGTCAATGTGATAACGGGCGCGTTAGATTGGACGTATATAGATTTACAGTTGGAGGGCGCAAAACCTTTGACGCTTTCCCGGACATACAACTCATTGTACGCTGATGACAATTTTGGGTTCGGCTATGGATGGTCTCACCCATTTAATTACCGTGTCAATTTCCTGCGCAACAAGGCGTATGTCACATTGCCGTCCGGCGCGACCGTGTGTTTTACAAAGAGCGGCAGCGGGTATGAGACCGTTTCCGGCAATTTTTATACATTTACAGGTACAAGCCTCATTACTGACTCCGGCGAAGAAATCCGGTTTAGGTCTGGCAGAGCGGTGGAAATCATAGACGCCAACGGAGATTCAACAAATCTTTCATACATTGGCAGCCGATTAAGTAAGGTAACCAATCAGTCTGGTTCATTTACATTTTCCTATAACGGAAAGTATGTTTCATCAGTCACTGACAGCGCAGACCGATCAGTATACTTTTATTACACTGACGGGGATCTTACAACTGTTCGGAACCCAGACGGGGATTCATTCAAGTACACCTACGTCAAAGAAGGCCGATATGGTCACTTACTAGCGTCTGTAACGGATTTCAACGGAACGGTGTACATGGAAAACAAATTCAATATATATGGACGGGTAACCGATCAATACTTACCAGATCAGGGCTGGATGCACTTTGATTATGATTATGCGGGAAAAGCCAACACATACACAGATGAAAACGGAAAAATAACAGGCTCAAGATTTGACAGCGAATTCCGCCTGATCGAAGAAATAGACAATGATGGGTCTATGTACTTCACTTATGACGACAGCAATCGTCTATCTTCCGAAACCGACCGCAGAGGCTTCAAGACATCTTACACTTACGACGGCGACACCACCAACTACGATACCATTACCTATCCGGACGGGACTTCGGAGTCTTTAACATATAATGGCAAAGGGCAAGTAACATCATTGAAGCAAAGAGACGATACTGTCCTTTACTATGAGTATGACGCGGCTGGTAATTTGAAAAAAGAAATTGACGCCAAGGGATACGAACGAACCTATGACTATAACGGCAACAACTATCTTACATCAAGCACCGACGCAATGGGGCAGGTTACCAGATACACCAGAGACAGCGCCGGGAACATGACAAGCCATACAGACCCACTTGGAAATAAGTCTGTTTTTGAATACGATGCAGTTGGCAGGGTGAGTAAAAAGACAACGCCATTGGGCCGAGCCTATACGTATGATTACTCCACTGCGGGAAAACTTGTGACAGAGACAGACCCAATGGGCAACAGCAAAACCTATAAATATGACGGCAATGGAAATAAACTAGAATCCACAGATTGGAAAGGGAATATCACAAAGAACACATACAACCAGTTGAATCAACCCTTAACAGAAACTGACCCGACCGGCGCGACAGTCATGTATACCTATGATAATGCGGGTAATATGGCCTCGATGACCAACCCGGACGGCAATAAAACAAAGTATTCTTTCGATCCCCTTCATCGTATGACGCAATTGGAAGACCCCAATGGAAATGCAACGACCTTTGCCTATGACAAGAACGGGAATCTCACCGTGACGACGAAGCCCCAAAGCATTACAAACAAACTGGCTTGGAACTCTGTCAACCGTCTGGAGTCTGTGACTGATGGCAAAGGTTTTATGACTGCTTATAAGTATGACGCCATGGGCCGCATTACATCGGCGTTAGATTCCGAAGGACAGGAAACGAAGTATGAATACGATGCCAACGGCAACCTGACAAAGGAAACTGACCCCAAGGGGCAAGTGACGACACACGCCTATGACAAAGAAAACAGGCTAATCGAAACCACCACGCCCGAGGGCAACAAGACTGTTTTCACTTATAACGCGGCAGGTTGGCTGATCAGCACGACTGACGCGAACGGCCATATAACCGCAACCGAGTATGACGCGGACGGTCTGTCCTCCGGTAAAGCTGACCCGATGCTGTACAAAACCTTGTTCGATTACGACCTTGACGGTCGTGTCACAAAGCAAATCTATCCTGACGGGACTACAGTGGAATATACTTATGATGAGAACGGCAACATTCTCACCATGAAGGATCAAAGAGGAAATACAACCGCCTATGTCTATGACGACAACAACCGGCTACTCTCCACGACTGATCCTCTTGGCGGCGTGACGGCGACCGAATACACGGCTGCAGGAAATGTCTCAAAGCAAACCGACGCGGAAGGCAACGCTGTTATTTATACGTATGACAAAAACGACAATGTGACGTCCACCACGGACGGGCGCGGTAATCAGACGTTGTATGAGTTCGATGAATTAAACCGGCTCACAAGTGAAATGGATCCGGAAGCCAACGTCACCGCTTATACCTACGATAAAAATGACAACATGACCAGTATGATCCGACCTGATGAAGGTGTTGTCACTTTCACCTATGATATGGTGAACAGAAATGCTTCTTCTAAGGATGGCGAGGGCAATGTTACAGCGTACGAGTATGATAAAAACGGAAATCTGATTTCCGAAACCGACCCTCGCGGCGGAGTTACTAAACATACTTATGATAAAGACAACAATCTGATACAGACAACCACCCCGTTGGGTTTGGTCACAAAGTACGTCTATGACGCGGTGGGCAACCTGGTGACCGAGGTCAACCCGGCTAATGACAGCACCAATAACGTCTATGACGCAAATGACCGGCTGGTATCTTCCAGCACACCGCTTGGCCTAGCCACGAAATATGAATACGATTCCCTGGGCCGGATCGTCAAGCAGATCAACCCGGACAACACGTCAATCACCCATGCCTACGACGGCAACGGCAACCGGGTGATAACCCAGGACGCCAAGGGCTACGTAACTCGTTACACGTATGACGAGAACAACCGGCTGACCTCCACGACCGACCCTGAAGGCAATGTCACCTATGAGGCATACGACCAAAACGGCCGCCGCACAGTGAACACCGACCCGAAAGGCGGCGTCACATCCTATACCTATGATGAAAACGGCAACATCACGGCGGTCAAGGACGCGCGCGGACATGTCACCAGCTTTGTGTTCGATAAAATCAACCGTGTCTCCACCATCACGAGCGCCGAGGGCAGCGTGACAGCCTATGTTTATGACGGTCTGAATAATGTCACCGGCTTCACAAGACCGACGGGTGGCCTGACCGCTTCTGTGTATAACAAAACAGATTGGATGACCAACCAAGCCGACGCGTTGAGCTACACCGAATACCGCTCCTACGATGCCAACGGCAATCTCACCAATCTCAAAGACCGTCGCGGCAATTCCACGCAGTATATCTATGACGATGACAACCGACTGATCAAAGTCACCGACGCGCTGGGCGGCGATACAACTTTCGTATACAACGAGCTGGGAGAGGTCATTTCGATCACCAACGCAGAAAACGGCGTGAGCGGCATAAGTTATGACGCGGATGGCCGTGTGATCGAGCAGTCCAATGAACTGGCCGTTGCGGGCAGTGACACGCACCGTGTCAAGTACGCGTATGACGCCATGGGCCGTGTGACCAAGAAAACCAACGAGGACGGCACGACGGTTCTCTATACCTATGACGCCAACGGCAACACAACCACAGTCACCGACGAGCGCGGTTACGTCACGGCCAATACCTATGATAAAAACAATCGCCCGCTGACGCAGACCAATGCGCGGGACGCAGTTGTGACGAAAACTTATACGCCGACCGGCCAAGTGGATACCGAAACAGACGCTATGGGCGGCGTCACGGCCTTCACATATGACGCAAACGACAACGTTGTGGGCGTAAATGACGCGGAAGGGTACGACGTTTCCCACAGATACGACAAAGACAATCAGCTTGTAGCCACCATTGACGCCAACGGAAAAGTGACATCATACTCTTATGATCTAAACGGAAATCTGACCGACGTGTACCACCCAGACGGCGGCCATGAGATGTTCACCTACGACAAGGAGGATCAACAGCGTTCAAGCACCGATGCAGAAGGCAACAGAACCAACCGAGTTTTCGATGAAAACGGCAATGGCATCAGTGAGACAGACCCGCGCGGGAATACAAACACAATTGAGTATGACGAACTGAATCGGCCTGTGATTAAGACCGACCGGGAAGGGTATGTTTGGACAAATGCCTATGACATGCTGGGCCGCCTGATCAAGACTGTCAATGAGAATGGCGCGGTCACGAGCTATGTTTATGATGCTAAGGGCCGCAATTTGTCCTCAACAGACGGGGAGAATTATATCACTGCCTATACCTATGACGCGGTGGATAACCTTATCACAGAAACCGATCCGAGAGGCGGTGTTTACCGGAATGAGTATGACCGGAAACGCAATCTGGTTAAATCCACAACGCCGCTGGGTTTGGTTACGCGTTACGAATATGACTCCGTGGGCAATGTCGTCGCGACAATCGACCCAGCGGAGGGCAAAACCGCCTACTCATATGACGCCAACGACCGGCTGATCTCTTCCACCACACCGTTGGGCCTGACCACAGCCTATGAGTATGACAAACTGGGGCGGATCGTCAAGCAGATCAACCCGGATAACACCACACTAGAGTTTACGTACGACGGCAACGGCAACCGGCTCACCGCCCAGGACGCCAAAGGTTTTGTGACGCGGTACACGTATGATGAAAGGAACCGTCTGGCTTCCACAACCGACCCCGAAGGCCATGTGACCCGTGAAACCTACGACAAGGACGGGCGGCTGACGGCGCACAAAAATCAGAGGGATTTTGTCACGTCCTATGTATACGACGGCAACGGCAACATTCTGGAAGTCAACGATAACAGAGGCAACAGCAGTTTCTTCACCTACGATAAGGAAAACCGCCTCGCCACGGCTACCGACGCTGAGGGCGCGATGACGTCCTATACCTATGATGGCGTGGGCAATGTCACCAGCATGACCAAGCCGACCGGCGGTGTGTTCTCCTCTGAATACAACCTGAATGATTGGCTGACAGCCCAAACCGACGCGCTGGGCTTTACTGAAAGTCGGGAGTATGATAAAAACGGTAATCTAACCAAGCTGACCGACAGGCGCGGCAACCCGACATATTATTTCTATGACGTGGACAATCGCCTGACTTCGATCATCGACGCGTTGGGCGGCGTAACCAAATATACCTATGATAACCTAGGGCAGGTCGTCGCCGTGCTTGACGCTGAGTACGGCACTTCCACAACCGATTTTGACGCCGATGGGCGCATGACTGAGGAAGCCAACCAACTGGCTGTAGCGGATGATCCCACTCATCGTGTCAGCTATGAATATGACGAAATGGGCCGCGTGACCAAGCAGACCTATGAGGATGGCACATATGTCACGTTTGTTTACGACCGCAACGGGAATGTCATCTCCAAAGCCGACGAGCGCCATCATTTGACCACCTACACCTATGACAAAAACAACCGTCTGCTGACCGAGACCGACCCCATGCTTGGTATCACGACCAAGACATACACGCCGACGGGGCTGATCGCTACCGAGACCGATGCCGAGGGCGGTGTGACCGTCTACACCTACGACGAAAATGACAATGTCATCGCCATTCAAGACCCAGAAGGGTATGTCGTCAGCTATGAGTACGACAAGGTGAATCGCCCTGTCAAGCGGACCGACGCCAATGGCAATGTGACGACTTATGCCTACGATGCCAACGGAAACTTGACACATATCTATAACCCGGACGGCGGCATCGAAGTCTACGATTACGACCTGAACGATCAGGAAATCGCCTACACCGACGGCGAGGGCTACACCACTTTCTACTATTATGACGAGAACGGGAATCCAATCAAAACGACCGACCCGCGCGGCAATTCCAAGACGACCAAGTTTGACGCGCTCAACCGGGCTGTCCAGACCGTCAATGAGGAAGGCGGAATTGTCACCTTCACTTATGACAAGTTGGGCCGTGTAACCAAGGCGGTCAACGAGGATGGCGCAGTGACCGAATACACCTATGACGCCAAGAGCCGTGTCACGGCTATTAAGGACGCTCACGGGAATTTCAAACTGTTCGCGTACGACCCGAGAGATCGTGTGATCGCTGAGACCGATGAAAACGGTGTGCGCCGCACTTTCGACTACGACGCCATGGGCAACCTGATCGAGTATACCGATGGTTTGGGTCACAAAGAGTTCAACGTCTATGACGCCAATCAGAACAAGACCAGCTTTACCAACAAAAACGGCAACGAGACTACCTACACATATGATCTGCTCAACCGGGTAACGTCGGAAACCAACCCGAATGGCCATACGACATATTTCACCTATGACAAGAACAGCCGCATTACGGCGACAACTGACCGCAACGGCAACACGACAATGTATGTGCTGGACGGCAATGACAATATCATCGAGAGCATTGACGCCACCGGCCATAGTTCCTTCTTCGAGTACGATTCGATGGATCGGCTCATCGCCGTCCGCCTTCGCCGCATTGACGAAAAGAACAATGTGGACGAAATGCAGGAGACGCTGTACAGCTATGACTACCGCGGCTTGCAGGTCAAAGAGATCAACGCCCTGGGCGACGGTAAGTTCAGCGTGTACGACGAGAACGGCAATCTGATTCAGGAGACCGACGAGGACGGCTATATCACCAAGTACGAGTACAATCCGGTCAATCTGGTCAGTAAAGTCAACTATGCTGATGGCAAACAGGCGACGTTCCTGTACAACGGTACAGGAGAGTTGATCGAGTTTACCGACTGGAATGGTAAAACCTCCATCAGCCGCGACCTGCTCAACCGTATTTTGACCGCGAATGACCACAACAACCGTGAGGTTGCTTATGGCTATGACAACGTAGGCAATATGACCTCTGTGGGATATCCGGACGGCACACAGGCGGACTATTACTTCGACGCGGAAAACCAGATCGTTGAACTTGTGGATGTGGACAATGGCGTATTCAAGTTCCGTTATGACCCGAACGGCAATACCATCTATAAGGAATATCCCGACTTTGAGACGACCTATTACTACTTCGATAAAGCTGACCGCATTCTTGAAATGAATGAGTTTGTACTTGGCGGGAAGAAGCAGTATAAGACGACCTACAGTTGGGACCCAGAAGGAAATCTGCTCTCAGAGCTCAAGTTTAACCACGGTCAGACTGGTGGCAGCGGAAATAACGGTAACAGCGGAAATAATAACGGGAACAACGGAAATAACAATGGCACAGGTAATGGGAATGGTAACGGTAATGTTGTCAATACGATCCCGCCGCCGATGACCGTTTTGGATGACGGAACCATTGTTAACCCAGCTGGCCACGTACCTCCCGGCCTCAACCGGAAGCTCCGTCCCAACAAGGAGCCGAATCCTGATGAACCTCCGGCTGACCCGGCTGACCCCGGCACAGAGGACAGCAGTGACGGCAAGGCGAATAAGGGCGAGAATGTTTTTACTTACGATGTACTCAACCGCATGGTTAGCAGTCTGGACGGCAACAACGGTACCACGTATTATGAATACGATACGCTGGGCAACCTGATTACCGAGACCAACAAGAACAAGGTGACCGATTACCTATACAATGCGATGAACCAGCTGATCTTCCAGGGGTGGAAGAACGACACTACCGAGTTTACCTATGACAAACGCGGCAATCTCATTCGTAAGGATACCAAGAACAAGTTTGAGACATTTGTCTTTGACGCGACCAACCACATGGTGAAAGGCGTCAATGAGAACGGCGACGCCAGCCTGTACACCTACAACGCGCTGTTCAAACGCGTGAACAACACCCATGTGGCGCACAGCGGCCAAGTTTACGCGCGGGACTATGTGATCGATTACAACAGCAACCTCAAGACACGCGATCTGATGGTTTACGCGGCGGGCGAATACGTGCAGAGCCATGTCTATTACGGTGACGAGCGCGTGTTGCAGCTGACGACCGGCAGCAACAATCAGGAGCGGCTGCTCTATGTCCACGAAGATCTGCGCGGCACGACGCTCACTTACACGAAAGAGGGCGGCCAAATCTTCGAGGAACTGCTCTACGACGCGTGGGGCCTACCGATCAGTCCGAACAAGCTTCTCAACAACGACCACGGAAACTATGTGGCGGCCGATTTCACCGGTCACAAGTTTGATGTAGTGCTGGATATCTACTTTGCACAGGCTAGGTTCTTCGACGCGGAGAATCGCACATTCATGAGCCGCGACCCGGCAAAAGACGGGCTGAACTGGTATAAATACGTTGAGAACAATCCAAAGACGTATAATGACCCGACCGGGGAGTTCTTGAACTGGCTTGTCGGAGGAATTATTGGTACAGTAGTAAGCGTTGTCGGGCAAGCTGTGTCAGATATTGTTTCCGGAAACAAATTCGAGTGGGAAAACTATGCCGGGGCTGCTGTCGGAGGGTTCGTTGGTGGCGCAGTTACGGCAACTCTAGGCCCTGCCGCTGGCGGAGCGGCAGGGGCAGCCGCACAGACGTTTGTAACAGGCGGTCTCAAGATGATAAGCGGCAACGAGAATGCCCCGAAATCTTTTGGAGCGCTCATGCTTGATACCGGGAAAAGCGCGGCAATCGGTTTTGTCAGCGGAGCGATTACAGGTGGAATCGGCAGTAAACTAGGCGTGTCTACAATGAGTTCCTTAGGGCGAGTATTAACCAACACCGCAGTGGGATTTGTCATGAGTTCAGCGACAACCTTTGGCGGGACATTTTTCCAAGCCTTAAGTCAGGGATGCTCGCTTAAAGGATCGTTGAGTGCGGCAGGAAATGCGGTAGTAGATAATGCGTTAAGAAATCTTGCCGTGAGTGCCGCTACTGCCACTACAGGTGAGGGACTCAACTATGCCGCGAATAGGTATGTTCTTCCTAAAATCGGTAATAGTACTGGCAAAGACATAAAATTGAAGTATATGGATGACTGGACTCCCGAACAACGAGCACAAGCAGATGCAAAGCTGAGAGCACTTACAGAAGCAGACACCGTTAAGACTGAGGTAACTAGAACGGGGACTGCCTCCACAACATACAAAAGGGCGGGAAACAGTGTTCCATCAGGTTATGATGTTGATCACACTATTGATTTGCAGTTAGGGGGAAAAGATGCAGTAAGTAATATGAATCCACTTGATCAAAGTGTAAACAGAAGCCTGGGTGCACAAATAGCAAATGCTATTAAGGCTGATCCGTATGGGACTGTCTACGGCAGGTTTACAATAGGCCCCGCGACGTCTACATCAAGTAGTACCACGACATCTACCCCAAGTAGTACCACGACATCTACCCCAAGTAGTACCACGACATCTACCTCAAGCAATATCTCGACTTATATTTCAAGTATTATCACGGTTTCGATCGCTCTCAACAGTATAACTAACAACGTTACCACCCTTAGAAACATCCAACCCTCCATGTCTTTCTAAGTAACACATCGACAACTGCGTTTTTCTGGTGCTCTGATCCTGAGGCGATGTCTCTTTTTCTAAAGATATGTTGCCTCAGGAATTATCACAGATTGCGATTGCGTATCACCTCTTGCTTTTAGGAGAGGTGGTATGCAATCGGATTTGATGGCATTAATAAAACACGAACAAAGGAGATGGTCCTATGTATGATCCATTCAAAGAGTTTTTCAATACTTCACTGTCAAATTTAACTATTAGGGAAAAACAAGGGAATGCCTTACTAGAATTACGGAATGAATTTCAAGGTATGGAATTCGGTGATGGTATATATAGAGTTTTTCGAACTGATGACATCCCAAAATGGAAGAAAATCATTTCTGGGGCTTATAACGATTTCCGCAGATATTTTGAGCCTTTTGGATTTGATTGGCTTGGAAGATGTTTTGCTGTCGATCTAAGAAAAAAGACAAAATCGAATATCCTAATGTTTGAAATAGGAACCGCAGAAGTGCTGGAAATACCATGCAATATTATCGAATTTCACAACAAGGAAATTCCTCTTAACGGAGAAGCTTGTTTATCAAAGTCTTTTTTTGCCCAGTGGAGAGCAAGCAACAGACAAAATATTAATTATTCCGAATGTATAGGTTATAAGGTTCCATTGTTTTTAAACGGGGAAGATAGCGTACAGAATCTGGAGTTAAGTGATATGGAAGTATATTGGAGTGTAATATCACAGATAAAAAATCAAATAATGTAACTTAAAACCAATACCTCTCACTGGCCAGAAGGCAACAACGGGTATACGTTACGTACTGTGTCGCCACATATGTGGCAGAAGGAGTGATCATGAAAGAAGTAGGTCTCACTGAGGGCTTCCTAGAAGACACCCCGCCGCCTGGAAAGAAGAAAAAGTGGCCGTTTATAATCACGATATGTGTTTCAGCGGTGGTGCTATTTATGGGAGGTTTTCTGACCAGAGGTTGGATTGATTCCCCGGCCTCCAATGCACCGACAGTAAATCCTCCTCCCCAGCAGGCAGATGCACGGTTTTCACCCATAGCCACTGGAGAGCCGGAGGGCAACAGGCTGATCAAAGTCGGCTTCGCTCAGAGCGACCTTATTGAGTCCGACCGGCGCAAGGCGAACACCGTGTCCATACAAGATGCACTCAGTACGGCCAACGGCTATGAACTGATCGTCGCCGACGGACAGAACGACTACGACAAGCAGCTCCAAGACGTTGCCGGTTTTATTCAGAAAGGCGCAGACTACATCGTCATCGCCCCCGTCCAGGAAACCGGTTGGGACGCTGTTCTGCAACAGGCCAATGACGCCAGCATCCCAGTGATCTTTGTCGATCGCGCCGTCAAAGCCAGCGAGGATACTTATGTCACATGGATCGGCTCCGATTTCAAGGATCAAGGCGTGAAAGCCATGGAGTGGCTAAAGGCTTTCAAAGGATCGAAACCGGTGAAAGCCGTTCATCTACAGGGCATGCAAGGTTCCTCGGCGCTAGCCGGGCGGTCTGCGGCATATACCGAAGCCTGCGTGGGCAACGGCTGGGAGAATCTCGGTGAAACGCCAGTAAACGGGGACATTACGCAGGCTAAGGAAATCATGGCGGATTGGCTGGGGCAGTTTCCCGATCTCAATGTTGTATGTGTCGATGACAATGATATGACCAACGGTGTCGTCCAGGCGATTGAGGATATAGGCATGAAAGCCGGAGACGACGACGGCATAACCATCATTTCTTTTAACGCTGGTAGAAGGAGTCTTCAGCTGGCGTTTGACACCGGTAAAATCAATTGCAGTGTTGAGTGCAATCCCCTGCAAGGTTCTTATGTTGCCGACGTCATCCAAAAGCTCGAAAGCGGCGAAACGGTAGAGAAGGCAATCTATGTTGAAGATGCCGTGTTTGATTGGAAAGACCTCACGCAAGCGATAATTGACGCTCGAGCATATTGACGTTTCCGATTTAGTGAAATGAATTAGCGCCTTTCAAGTAACGAAGTTAATAACCATGCGCCACATTGTTATGATAACAATTGGCGCTTTTTTATAATCGGTATAATAAAAAGCAATGTATATTTCGATAATANATATGTAACGCACAATGTACTGGAAGGGGGGAACTGTGTTCTCCNAAACTGACAATAGACAACTGATTACTGACCANTTGCGGTCGAAGATCGCGTTAGGAGGTATGATGGAAAACAACAGAAACAGAGTTATAGTAGTTGATGATGCTAAAACAAACTCGACAAATGACGGCGAATTCCTTAAATCATATTATGAGGTTTATCCGGCTCAATCCGCCAAAGGATTCTTTGAACTACTTGAAAGCATCAACCCGGATCTGATACTTCTTGATATAGAAATGCCTGAAATGAATGGCTTTGATGTCATTAGAAAGCTAAGGGAGAACCCAAATTATCTGGACATACCGGTAATCTTTCTTACAGATCAAGATGATGAACCAGCCGAACTTGAAGAATTCGAATTAGGCGCGGTGGATTATGTGACAAAACCTTTTTCCGAGTCAGCGCTGCTAAGACGAATCTCAAATCAGTTGCTGATTACGAGACAAAAAAAGGAATTATTAGCCAACCAGGCTGTTTTGCGTGATTATACCGAGAATTTNGAAGAAAAAGCGCGTGAAAAGGACATGGAGGTAAGCGCACTTCAAAANGCCGTCATGTCTTCGGTGGCTGATCTTGTCAAATTCCGCGATAAAAACACGGGNAGCCATGCCTCCCGCACGCAACGATATTTGCAGACCCTTGTCGACGGGATGATACGATACGGCGTATATGTAGACGAAGTGGTACAATGGGACATGGAATTGCTGCTGACTTCGGCNCAACTACACGATGTCGGAAAAATCGCGATAACNGACTTGATACTCAACAANCCTGACAAACTCACCCCTGAGGAATTNGAGATCATGAAAACCCATGTAAAGGTTGGCGTGGAAGCTGTCAAGCAACTCATACACAAAACGAAGGCGTACGCCTTTTTGGATCACGCGTTGCGGCTCGTGGGGAGCCATCACGAAAAATGGGACGGGACAGGCTACCCCGACGGGTTGAAAGGGGAGGAGATCCCAATTGAAGGGCGTCTTATGGCTATCGTCGATGTATATGACGCCCTCATTTCAGAACGCCCCTACAAAAACGCATTATCACACGAAGAAGCGCGCAGAATAGTTGAAAACAGCGCGGGAAGCCAGTTTGACCCCGCGCTGGTGGAAGTGTTCACAAAAATCGAAGATGAGTTTAATAAAATCACGCAAGAAACAAGGATGCTCCAAGCTAAACAACAAAGTATAACATCAGGCCACAGCGGTTAAACTCGCTAAACGCGGCTAAACGCGTTTAAGCTCGTATTTTCTGCAACCCAGTCCGATCTTTTCGGCGTGCTCAAGTTGCGCGCGCCAGTTCGTCGTGGGAAATATTCTCGTGAAATGGTCATTGTCTTCATCTTCCAAGCTATCCAGGATCGTACCATGCAGAGCAGGTGCGGCGTTGACAGCGTCGATGCAAGCCTTGTCAAGCGCGACGGGATCAAAGCTGGCAAACATACCGATGTCCGGCACGATTGCAGCGTCGTTTTCCGCATGGCAATCACAAAACGGCGACACTTGGTTGACTATGTTGATATGGAAATGAGGCCTGCCATCTAATACAGCTTTGGCGTACTCCACAATTTTACAGCTAAGCATATCATTCGCGCTGGAATAGCTGCTGTAGATCGCGTTGAAATTGCAGCTTCCAATACACCGGCCGCAACCAACGCATTTTTTAGTATTAATAGACGCTTTCCCATCCGCAAATTCTATCGCGGAATGGGCGCACATTTTTACGCACATTTGGCAGCCTGTGCAAACTCTCTTATTTACCTTCGGCTTGTTGTCGTTGTGCATGATCATTTTTCCGGCGCGGCTTCCACATCCCATGCCTATGTTTTTCAAGGCGCCTCCAAACCCTGTAGCTTCATGCCCTTTGAAATGGTTTAAAGAAATGATAATATCGGCGTCCATAATCACGCGGCCAATCATTGCGGTTTTAAGATATTGCCCGCCTTCGATTGGAACTTCAATATCGTCTGTTCCTTTTAGTCCATCGCCTATCATTATTTGGCAGCCCGTGGAAAGTGGCGAAAAACCGTTTTCCATTGCGGCGTCGAGATGCAATAGGGCATTATTGCGACGCCCTACATAAAGCGTGCCGCAATCTGTCAAAAAAGGCTTTCCTCCAAGTTCTTTTATACGATCAGCTACGGTTTTAGCGAAGTTCGGGCGAAGAAAAGAGAGATTGCCTGGTTCGCCGAAATGGATTTTAATTGCGACATAGCGTTTTGCGAAATCGATTTTTGATATACCGGCTTTGCAAATTAGCTTGTCAAGTTTGTGCAGCAAGCTGATATCGGCAGGGCAACGCATGTCTGAGAAATATACAGTTGACTTCTGCATTTTGGTCGTCCTTTCTGTTTAAGAATTATTGTCCCACATTAGTTTTGCCTTTTGCATCGTACAGCAATATTGGCTGCATGTCAATAACGAAGAAATGTATGTGAACAATTTTAAAATTCATGTAAAATTTAGATGATTTGCACATTGTACCTGAGCTTACAGTTGTGGTATGATATACCGCGTGGAGAAGGGCGATTCTCAATTTAAAAAATTGCGGAGCGATTAAGGGGCGTGAAGAATGAGCGGTGTAAATAGCGCTCCACAACAAAACGCCAAACTCAAAACTGAGGCGGTCAATTTGTTTTATGGAGCGCACCACGCTTTAGGGGATATCACGATCGATATTCCAGCATGCGCGATCACTGCGGTTATCGGACCATCGGGTTGCGGTAAATCTTCTTTTCTTCGCCTTTTTAATCGTATGAATGATCTAATACCGGGCGTCAAAGTAGAAGGCAAAGCCCTTCTAAATGACGTCCCTATTTATGAAAAAGATACCGATGTAGTCGCCCTAAGAAAAAAGGTAGGCATGGTTTTTCAAAAGCCAAACGTGTTTCCTATGAGCATTTATGAAAACATTGTAATTGGGCCCAAGAACCATGGAATAAAAAACAAAAGTGACTTGGAAATGATTGTAGAACGATGCCTGTCGCAGGTAGCGTTATGGGAAGAGGTTAAGGATATCCTGAGAAAACCGGGTCTCAGTCTCCAAATGGGGCAACAACAGCGATTATGTATCGCCCGCGCGCTTGCTGTAGAACCGGAAGTCCTGCTGATGGATGAGTCGTGCAGCGCCCTGGATCCGGAATCCACCATGAAAATCGAGGGGCTTATGCATGATTTGTCAGAGAAATATACGATAATCATTGTCACGCACAATATGGAACAAGCAGCAAGGGTGTCATATATGTCAGCATTTATGATGATAGACAAAGACAGGGTGGGAAGGCTTCATGAGTATTCTGAAACCTCCGAGATGTTTATCAGCCCAAGGGATAAACTCACGGAAGACTATATTACGGGCCGTTTTGGTTAGCGGCATACCGGCATTGCTTATGTCGCTATGCTTATTGTCCGCTTGCGGCGGCAGGAGATCATCGGCTCATATTTTTGCCGGGTCAACGTCTGTGCAGCCATATGTCGAAGTGCTGGCGGAGGAATACGCGCACGTTTACCCTGAAGTTGAGATCGACGTACAAGGCGGCGGTTCTTCCGCTGGCATCACAGCAGTTGAGTCCGGCGCCGCCGACATTGGCATGTCCTCCCGCAACTTGAAGGATTCGGAGCTGGTCTTCTGGAATATTGAGATAGCAAAAGATGGCTTGGCGTTGATAGTGAATCCTGACAACCCTGTTAGAAATCTCACGATGGAGCAAATCCGCGCAATATACAAAGCCGATATCGAGACATGGAGCCCACTGGGCGGAGCCGAGGCGAAGATACACATAATAACCCGTGAGGAGGGTTCGGGCACCAGAAGCGCCTTCGAAGAAATGGTAATGGGCGACGAGCGGATCAGCCCAAAGGCGATTGTTCAGGATTCTAACGGGGCAGTTAGACAATTGGTTGCCGACGATAAGTATTCGATCGGTTTCATATCGCTGGGTCTAGTAGATGTTGGACAGCGTCCGGTTGTGGCTTTGCAAATAGATGGAGTGGAGGCTTCGCGCTATAACATCGAGAATGGGCAGTATAGACTGTTTCGTCCATTTGTACTTGTAGCTGAAAATGAGCCGACAGGCCCGGTTATGGAATTCATCGAATATATACGATCGCCGGAGGGACAGCGCATACTGTCGGATGAAGGGTTAATACCTGAGTAGGAGCATGACATGAAAAAATTTCGCGAAAAGCTGTCGGGACGAATATTCCTTGCGCTTGCATTTTCTTCGATATCCGCTTTGGCGATTATCACAATATTTATTATCATCAACGGAATGCCGATTATTTCGGAGGTCGGCGTTAAGAACTTTGTCTTTGGAATGTCGTGGGCGCCAAGCAGGGGAGAGTATGGGATTTTGCCCATGATTATCGGCTCGGTGACAGTTACTTTGGGGGCGGTGATTCTTGGAGTGCCGATTGGTATCTGCTGCAGCATTTTTTTGACAGAGTTTGCTCCCAAAGCGCTAAGCAAACTGTTTAGGCCTGCTATTCAATTGTTGGCCGGCATACCGTCTGTGGTTTACGGTTTTTGGGGGTTGTTGTCCGTAGTGCCCCTTATACGAAACTATTTGGGAGGTCCGGGACTTAGCATACTGGCAGCGTCCATTATTCTGGCTATTATGGTTTTGCCTACAGTTATCAGCATATCGGAAGTATCCATACTCGCGCTGCCGCGTCAATACAAAGAAGGCGCCCTGGCTTTGGGACTCACGCACTGGCAAACTATAAGAGCAGTTGTTTTACCTTCGGCAAAATCAGGTATTGTAGCCGCAGTAATTTTGGGTACCGGACGCGCTATCGGCGAAACGATGGCGGTTATCATGGTTTTGGGTAACGCCGTGGCTATACCTTCATCAATTTTGGATCCTGTCCGAACGTTGACCACTAACATTGGCATCGAAATGGGGTACGCCTCAGGTACGCACAAGGAGGCTTTATTCGCAACCGGCATCGTGCTATTTATCGTGATCATGATCCTTAACGCTTCCGCGCAGTATATAATGAGAAAGAAGTAATCTCTATGAAACTCAGCCCACATACCAGCGAAAAGATCGCAAAAGTTATTATATGGGGCGCCGCGCTGACTGTGCTGGTGGTTTTAATCGCCATAATCATCTATCTCATGTTCAAAGGTTTGCCCTTAGTCAATTGGAGTTTTCTGACTGAAATCCCGCGAAATATGGGACGTTCAGGCGGTATTTCATCAACAATAGTCGGAACGCTTATGGTGACGCTCGTCGCTATCGTCATAGCGGTGCCGTTTGGTATAGGAACGGCTTTCTATCTGGCTGAATATACAAACGAAAGCATAATAACCCGTATAATCCGTTTCAGCGCGGAATCTTTGGCTGGAATACCGTCGATCGTATATGGGTTGTTTGGGTTTGTGTTTTTTGTTATATACCTTGATTTGGGATGGTCTGTACTGGCGGGCGGACTTACGCTGGCGGTAATGATCCTGCCGACTATTATCCGCACGTCGGAAGAAGCGATACGCGCGGTGCCCCAATCTTACCGCGAGGTCAGTTTCTCGCTTGGGGGNACAAAGTGGCAAACAATAATCANGGCGGTTTTCCCTTCGGCGCTTCAGGGAATCGCGAACGGCATTATACTAAGCATTGGGCGATGCGTNGCGGAGACGGCGGCGGTCGTATTGACTGCTGGTTCAGCTTTGAGGATGCCTTCATCGNTATTTTCCCCAACCAGAACCATGGCTGTACATTTTTACATTCTAGCCAGGGAGGGGATTTCCATGGAGAACGCCTATGGTACAGCCGCTCTTTTAATCGTTTTAATCTTTTTCATTAATGTAGTAGCAAACACCTTGGTCAATAGATTTATGGCAAAAGGCCGTTAGTCGCTAACAAGAGGTAGTATATGCCGAAGCAAGCAAAAATCAAAATTGATAATCTAAACTTTTTCTACGGGAAAAAACAAGCCTTATTCGATCTGAATATGGATATCAGCGCAAATGAGGTTTTATCTATAATTGGCCCCGCCAGCAGTGGGATCACAACACTGTTGCGCTCAATGAACAGATTGTATGAACTGATACCGGGGGCGCGAAGGGAAGGGGAGATACTGCTCGACGGGAAAAGCATTTTCGACGCGGATGTAAGCGTAACCGATTTGAGGCGGAGGTTTGGGATGGTTTTTGACATACCTACGCCGTTACCAATGACGATATTCGATAACGTTGCCTATGGGTTGCGACTTAAAGGTGAGAAGAGCAGGGAAGCCATCGAGGAGGATGTTAAACAGGCGCTCATTGAAGCCGCGTTATGGGACGAGGTGAGTGAGCGGCTCAAAGCCCCAGCGTCAAGTCTATCCGGGGGGCAACAGCAGCGTCTGTGCATCGCGCGGGTGTTGGCTTTGCAACCGGAGGTCATCGCGCTCGACAGGCCGTGCTCGGGTCTCGATCCGATATCGACGGCAAAAATCGAAGATTCCTTAACGCATCTAAAAGAGAGGATAACGATAATCCTTGCCCCGCATAATGTGCAGCAAGCCGGTCGCGTATCTGATAGGGTGGCTTTCATGCTGTCGGGGAAGTTGGTTGAAGAAGGGAAAAACGAAGATATTTTCGCTTATCCGAAAGACCCACGAACACACGATTATGTTACAGGAAGATTTGGGTAATTAAGAAACCGAAAAGTTGTAAGGTCACTAAGAAGCAAGCACGAGGAATTCGACGCGACGTTCTTTACAATTGGTGGGTGAGCGTGTTCGACTTGCAACATTGATTTCCTTATTTTATTAAATCATTTTCTGTTATATATCTTCTTGTTCTAAACAAATCAAAAACAAAAAAATCGCTATGTTTTACAGGATATAGAATATCCCATCCTGTAACCACATATTCAGTTTCATCTTGTTGAGTCGCTTCCGAATAAACCATATCCAAAAGAATTGCGTTTTGTCAATACATTGTAATTACAAATTTAATTTATTTTGCTACCAAGTTACTATTTCAGAGAATATTCGGGAATAGGCGTAAAACAATGCAATTGTGCCATTTTGACACAATTGCTCATTAAAGCGCTAAAGAGCGCTGATTTTTCCTGATATTGTGTTCGCAACTTTTAGCCTCCCCTCCTTAATACTCACTCCGTATTGGATACAAAAAAGCAACCGCTGTTTTCAACGATTGCCTTTATTAGCGCGTATTGGTTTTTGGATATTCTTGCGTTTGTTACAACCTCAATATAAAGGTGGACGACGCGCTGCTTTCACAACAATGAACATAGGGTCCGTCCCCATGTTCATTTCACACGTGGGGGAACGTGCTGGGGCAGGACGGACGAAAAACGGCTGTCGAAAGGATAACTCCCTCGACAGCTGTTTTTCGTTCTATTCTTGGTTTCCTCTGTTAAAATATACCTCTAATTCCTTAGCTGTATCTTCTGCTAAAAACGGTCTTATGACATCATAAAAAACATCGTTATTTTTAACTTCAAGCCCATTGACAAATATGCTGTTATCGTCGCCTCCTATAACAACGTCTAAAATCATACCGTCTTTATCTGTTTCAAAAACATAACACAGTCGAGCATCTAAATGAGATTTATGCTTAACGGGTTTCAAGGCATCTGCGTTAATCTGCTTAAGTAAATCAATATGTTCTTTCAAGCTGTTACCGTCAATGACAATTTTATGCACGGCACTATGGTTAATCAATCCCTCAACACTTAAAGGCGCACGAGTAAGGATAGATGGGCTTATATAGTGTATTGTTAGACTAAGTCCATCAAACATCTCCGTTTCTATTAACTTGGGAAAATCTTTTAGTGTTTTTTCTGGACGCATATTATCCCCTCCACAACTGACAAAAATAGCGGCTGTAAGTACCAGCAATATTTGAATTATGGTTTTTCTTGTATTCATTTTAATTCCCCTCTCGAAGAATGAGTCATTTTAATCGGTGGAACTCTCCTCGCTTTCAGCAGGGAGAGCTAGCCACCATTATGCGTTATTATGAATTATGGTCTGTGATAATCTTTCCTGGTTTTCCCCAGTTTCCGGGCCATATATATTGATACCAAGGGCGATTCCACGTAGTTCTGTAGTGCGTGGAATTATTCATTCTCTGTAATCCAGATACGTCTGTATAGTTTTTGCGAACAGGTTCGCCAAGTTGTTTTGCCATGGGAGTTTCATATGTTTTCAAATTGGCCGCTTCTAATTTATCACGATTGCTTTTCGTTGGATTATTGAGAAACGTATCCATTTCACCGTCTAAATGCTGCGCCCCATGCCCCATTTCATGAGCCAATCCAAGTGCTGCACTTTGAATTGATGTACCATCACCTGTAATAAGCCCACTGAAAATATCAAAGAATATTTCTCTCGTTGATGGGTCATAGTACATATTATCATCATATACAAACATGATGGTGAATACTTCGTTTGCATTTTCGAGTTTTTCGATAAGTGTTTTTCCGACATCAGAAGTTTTTAAATATTCTATTGCCCTATTGTACTGTTCTATTTCTTCTTTAGTCGCACTACCGGATAATTCAATTATCATCCCACTCGGGTCGATCCAACGGAGCGGGTTGTTAAGACAGAAAACATATAGGTTTGCGCTTTGCATTATGTTGTAAATATTGAGGCCAGATGAATCGTTTGGATTATACCCCGTGCTTAACAATGGATCAGGACTTAACCAACGTGACGTCAAAGGGTTATACTCCCTTGCTTGGGCGAAATATGACCCAGCAAGCCCGTCATACTGATAGCCCGTAAAGCCAAACGGCTGCGTCAGCCCTTGGTTGCCGGTGCGGTCGGCGCCGAACTCGTCGTATGCGTAGCTTTCCGCAAGCGCTCCGTCGGAGTGGGTAAGGCGCAGTGGGCTGCCTAATTCGTCGTTCAAATAATAGCGCGAGTCCCCGTCGCCGATGTTTTCGGACGCCACATTGGAATCCCAGGCGTAGTTCCTTGTTTGCCCATCTTTGCTTGTTGTCTGCAAAAGGTTATGGTACTGCTTCGTCAAATCTAAAACATAGCTGATTTCCTTAGTCGGGTCGACGCCATCCGTTACCCTGCGTTTCACCCTATTGCCAAGACCATTGTAATCGTAGAACGCGGTTTGCCCGGCGGCGCTTTCCGCCTTTGCCAAACGGTTCATAGGGTCAAATTCGTAGCTGTTTTTAAACCTGCCGTCTTCCAACACGCGCGTTAGGTTGCCGCGCGCGTCGTAGATGAAATCTTGCCTTAGCCCCACGTTTTCCAAGCGCAGCAACTGGTTTAGGGGATTGTATGTATAATCTGTCCTGACGCCTCCATCAACCATATAGCTGCGGTTGCCAAACTCGTCATAGCCGTATTTCCTTATTAGGCTATCATCTTTCGTAACGCCAGTCAAGCGCGATAGCGCGTCGTAGGTGTACTGGTATTGCCCGTTTTCTTCCTGGAGGCCGCGCCGATACTTCTCGATTCTTACGGTATTTGACATGTTGTCGTAGGAGTATGCATACTTATCGAGTAGGCCGTCCCGGTCACTGCTGGAAAGCTCGGAGAGTAGTCCCGCTTCGTTGTATGAGTATTTCGCGCTTGTGCCGTTTGGAAACACTTTTTCGTGGAGCCTGCTGTTTTCGTCGTACATATATCCGATGCGCTTGTCGCCGTCTATCAGCGTTTTAAGGCGCAGGGCGCCGTCGTATTCATATTCTACGATCTTGTCATCTGGATACTTAATGCTCGTCCTCTCACCGTCTGGGCCAAAGCCGTACTCGACTTTTTTGCCGCTATAGTCAGTTACTCTTTTGGCTCTGCCAAGCTCGTCGAGCTCGATACTAGTGACGCCGAGCCA
>JGI24702J35022_10000615_pt1 | contig 21682 bp, 14 predicted proteins | sample TergutTh196P4_FD_35022 | JGI IMG/M metagenome (IMG submission 35022)
TCGCACGATGCCAAAGGATGGTATGCAGAACTTCGTATACCCCTCTCACAACTTCGCTATGCCGATACGGAAGGCGATCAGGAATGGGGATTCACTGCCGCACGCATTATTGACAGGAAAGCAGAGACATCTTTTATTCACCTGATTCCTCAACAAAACAGTGGCTTTGTTTATGCATTAAGCAGGCTCGAAGGGTTATCCGGCCTTTCGAAATCACGCAGAATTGAGTTGATGCCATACTCCACCGTCAAATACCAACTGTCGCAACAAGAAGAAGGCAATCCCTATTCCAAATCATCCCAATGGCGATTCGGCGCCGGTTTAGACGGCAAGGTAGGTCTGTCGAGCGACTTCACACTCGATTTCAGCATCAACCCCGACTTCGGACAAGTTGAGGCCGACCCGTCAACCATCAACCTCACCGCCTTCGAAACGTATTACGAAGAAAAACGCCCCTTCTTCCTGGAAGGCAAAAATATTTTCTACAACTTAGGCGAAGCGCTATTCTATTCGCGCCGTATCGGATCACGTACACTCTGGTCGCCTAACGATCAGGAAGGAAGATACATATCCGAACCCAAAGAGACGATGATTATCAGTGCACTCAAAGTATCCGGCAAAAGCAAAAAAGGTTTGGCTGTGGGCGTACTCAACAGCCTTACAGCGAAAGGTTATACAAAGATCAATGACTTCGGCCACGAATACTCCATGACAGCGCAACCATTTGCAAGTTATTCGGTTGCCCGCCTGCAACAAGACTTCAATAAGGGTAACACCATACTCGGAGCGCTGTTTACATCCACCAACCGTGTGATCAATGAAGATCACCTGAAAGGCATGGTCAACAATGCCTACGCAGGAGCGATGGATTTTGAACAATATTTCTTCAATCGCAACTATTTTATCAGGGGTATCCTTCAATACAGCTATGTCGAAGGCGATAAACTATCCATTACCAACCTTCAGGAATCACCCGTACATTATTACCAAAGAGAAGGTGTGACACACCTTGGGGTAGACAGTTTGCGTACCAACCTGACCGGAAATGCCGGACACATTATCCTGGGAAAAAGAGGGTCGAACGCCAAAATCATTAGCGAACAACGTTTCTCGTGGGCATCACCGGGATTCGACATCAACAACCTCGGATACCTTCAAAAAGCAGACTATAAGAATTTTAACGGATTTGTAGGGTATTCGGAGACCAAACCGCAAGGGATATTTAACCGATACTTCTTCGATGTCTTCTACCAGTATCAAACGGATTTCAGCAATAAACCGTTATTCGGACGGGTCGGATCGGAAGCGGAACTCTTATTCAAAAATAATTATTTTGCCTATATCAGCGCTTTCTACGATCTGAAACAAATCGAAACATCCCTATTGCGCGGAGGCCCTCCGGTCGACGTCAACCCGAGATGGGGAACAGATGTGTTGATCGAAACCGACGGTTCCAAAAGAGTTTCGGGAAAGGCATATCACGGCACTGTGTTAGGAAGTAAACGGTATGCGCAATTCGCTTTTGGCGAGCTGGCTTATCGCCCGATGCTCAACCTCAAACTGTCATTAAGACTCGAATACGGTCATTGGAATAAAAAACTTGAATATGCAGCCGCACCAACTACCGATGAAGGAAAGAAAATATACATGATGAGCGCACTCAAACACGAAACCATGTTTCTCACAATGCGTGTAGATTACATCATCAGCCCCGACTTATCGATCCGGTTTTATGGCAACCCGTTTGTTTCGTCGGGAAAATACGCAAATTTTAAACGCGCCACCAATCCAACGGACAAGAAATACGAAAATCGATTCCACCTCCTGCAACCGGATGAACTGACTTACAACGCCCAAGACAATACGTATTCAGCCCGGGAAATGTCTTCCGGTTATAACTATACGTTCGACAATCCCGATTTTAGCTTCCGTGAGTTTCGCTTCAATCTTGTCGCACGCTGGGAATACAAACCTAATTCCATCCTGTATTTAGTTTGGGCGCAGGATCGTTCGGGCACGGCCTCTGAGTTTATACCCTCTTTTTCGCAGAATGCCAAAGCATTATTCGACTATTACCCCGGTAATGTATTTATGATTAAACTGAATTATTGGTTTTCCATATAAATTTCGTAACTTTGCAGGCTGAAACGGGTTATCCCAACAAATATGATGCAGATGAAGGTATTGAAATTTGGCGGAACATCAGTAGGTTCTGTGGAGAACATTTTAAATGTCAAGAGAATTGTGGAGGCTATCGACGAGCCTGTAATCGTTGTTGTATCTGCCTTGGGAGGCATTACGGATCAGTTGCTGAACACCTCAACAATTGCTGCTTCCGGTGATATGTCCTACCGGACAGCGCTTGATGATATCATGGAAAGGCACCTGAACCTTATCAAAGACGTTATTCCCGTTCGCGAACAGCATAAAATACTTCAACACACGACCACGATGCTTGAAGAACTCGAAAATATCTTCAGGGGAGTCTCTTTGATTAAGGATTTGTCGCAAAAGACATCCGATACCATCGTAAGCTACGGCGAACGCCTTTCGTCCTATATCATTTCCAACGTTATCAAGGGAGCTAAATTATATGATTCACGCCTGTTTATCAAGACAATAAGCCAATACAACAAACATATTGTCGATTTTGAATCTACCAACCGCCTTATCATGGAAACGTTCGATCCGTTACCTAAGGTGGCGTTAGTGCCCGGTTTTATCTCATCAAGTAAGGAAAACGGCGACGTTACCAACCTGGGACGCGGAGGTTCCGACTATACGGCTTCGATCCTTGCGGCAGCTTTAAATGCTTCTATCTTAGAGATATGGACTGATGTCGACGGGTTTATGACTGCCGACCCCAAAGTAATCAGTTCGGCCTACGTCATTGACCGGTTGTCATTTATCGAAGCGATGGAGTTGTGTAACTTTGGAGCCAAAGTGATTTATCCGCCAACCATTTATCCTGTCTATCATAAGAATATCCCCATTCAGATACGCAATACATTCAATCCCGATGCTCCCGGAACTTATATCTCCAAAGAACAAAATACGGGTGAAAGTAAAGCCATTATCAAAGGGATTTCATCAATCGATAATACTTGTTTGGTCACCGTACAAGGGTTGGGTATGGTAGGTGTCATAGGGGTTAACAAACGTATTTTCAGGGCATTGGCTGATAACGGAATCAGTGTGTTTATGGTTTCGCAAGCCAGCTCGGAAAACAATACCACCTTCGCCATCAAAAATGAAGAGGCCGATCTGGCAGCACGTGTATTGAACGAAGAATTTGCGCTCGAACGCGCCCAGGGCGAAATCAATGATATGGTGGTCAAGAAAGATTTGGCCACCGTTGCCATTGTGGGTGGACTGATGAAAAATACACCCGGCATAGCCGGTAAGTTATTCGACACATTGGGACGTGCCGGGATTAGTGTGATTGCTTGCGCACAAGGCGCTTCCGAAACAAATATCTCGTTCGTTATCAAAAAGAAATACCTGCGCAAGGCCTTAAATTCGATTCACGACTCGTTTTTCCTTTCCGAATACAAGATGTTAAACTTATTTTTGGTAGGCGTTGGAACTGTAGGTGGACACCTGTTGGAACAAATCAAACACCAACAGCAAAAACTGATGAAACAAAACGGGGTCAAACTCAATGTAGTCGGCATAGCCGATATCAATAAAATACTGATTCGACGCGAAGGCCTTGATTTAGAAACATGTATAGATGATCTCTATGCCATCGGAATGGATACTTCGACATCGTTACTCAAGGATGAAATCCTCCAAATGAATATCTTTAACGCTGTTTTTATAGATTGTACGGCAAGCGACGAAATAGCCGGATTGTATGAAACGCTACTCAACAATAACATATCGGTCGTGGCAGCCAATAAAATTGCCGCTTCGTCGGCTTACAACAATTATGCCTTATTGAAAGAAACGGCGCGTAAACGCGGAATCAAATTCCTGTTTGAGACAAACGTCGGAGCCGGACTGCCTATCATCAATACGATGAACGACCTGATTAACAGTGGCGACCATATATTTAAGTTGGAGGCTGTCCTTTCGGGCACATTAAACTTTATCTTTAATACGATCAGTGAAGATATTCCGTTGAGCCAGGCAATTCAAATGGCAGTAGATGCCAAATATGCAGAACCCGACCCGCGTATCGACCTGAGTGGGACGGATGTAATCCGTAAGTTGGTGATTCTTGCCCGCGAGGCCGGATGTGCCGTAGAACAAAGTGATATCAAAACCAATCTGATCATCCCTGCTAACTATTTTGAAGGCTCGATTGAAGATTTCTGGAACCATATTACCGAGTTGGATGCTGAATTTGAAGAAAAACGCAAACAATTGGCAGCGCAGGATAAGCGGTTGAGATTTGTGGCAAGTTTGAATAATGGCGTATGTCAGGTCGGGCCGGTGGAGGTGGGTAGCCGACATCCTTTCTACGAATTGGAAGGAAGCAACAATATCATCATGATCTCGACCGAATGGTATCACGACTACCCGATGATTATCAAAGGATACGGAGCCGGAGCCGAAGTAACGGCTGCAGGTGTCTTTGCCGATATTATTTCGATTGCAAATATTCGATGATTTAAAGATTTAAAGATTTAAGGACCATCTGCTTCCGATCGTTTCCTAATGAGCGGTATATTGTTCATTTACTTATCAAGTCGATGGCAGTGAAAATAATAACTGAAATTACTCCCGACGCAAGTATAAGCATAAGAAGAGCAAAGAGAAAAGATAGCAAGGCTTTTATATAGCTTACCGCTTTTTTGTCGTCAAAAAATTGTCCGACCGCCCAAGTGATATAAAGTGTTTCAGCAATAGTAAAAACTTGTGTCAAATTCAATCCTGTTATTTTTTGGAGAAATATAAAAACGACGTCAAATAATAACGTTAAACCAAACACAAAACATAAAAGTATAAATGTTTCATAAAGATTGTAACCGGCTTTTCTAAAAAATATTTTGATCCCGAATGCCATAAATAGTCCGATGAGCAGGGTCATGTAACCGGAGTTCTCCTGTGTCCATTTATAAATATTGTGTTCCACATCCGATACATCCATTTGTGGTATTATGTCTTCAATCCCTATTGGAAAAAGGGAATGTACAAGCGTGTAAATTAACGCATTAATAAAGACAAAAGAAATTGGTTTCACAAAACGGCTTCTGTCTTCCGTAATATACTGCCTGACACTGTTCCCCGGGCTTGTGATTAATCTTTTGATTGTATAAATCATTCGGTTATTCACGTTTAGGACGTCAGCTATTTCGTTAAAGACATATCGCCTGTCAATTTTTTTTAACTTTACCGGTTGTCCGCAATCTGAACAATAATCCCCGTTCACCGCTCCGCCACAATATTTACAACGCTCCATACTCATAGTTTATAGTTTATAGTGTATTGAATACTTCGTTTTCTTTTTTATGTCTTATCATTGTTGAGTATACATCATATAACGCTTTCCTGTCAGACTCAATTCATAATCCAACACCTGAAGAATGGAGTCATGCTCAGTTCGTGCCTGCGCCTGATGGATAAGACAGCAGAACGGCAAAAGAAGCAATATGAAGCGTCTCATTGTTTTGAATGATTATAAACACACAAATTTAAATATTATTTCTGAATGTCAGCAAAAAAACAGGAATAAGTAAAAGAATTTTACGCTCATGTTGGGTTATGATGGACAGGGGAGCGGATATGAATGTTATTACGTTGGGGCTGTAAATAATATGGGGAGACTAACGGAAAGGAAAATAAACACTTTTATACGAAGTTTTAAAAAAATACCTTAAAAAAGATTGCGAAATTTAAAAAAAACGGTAATTTTGTGCGCAAATAAACTAAGGATTTATTATTAATTTTAATTACATTTTTTATGAATCAAGTAAAAAACAAGATTTGCTTGTTAAGTTCGCTTCGAAAGACAGGATTCCTGTTGGTGATGCTGAGCTTGAGTTTGATGACTGTTTTCGCCCAACAAGCGACCGTAAGAGGTAAAGTGTTGGATGAATTCGGCGATGGCGCTATTGGTGTGAATATCATGGAAAAAGGCACCAGTAACGGAGTTATTACCAATGTTGACGGGGACTATACCATTACGGTAAACAACGCCCAAAGCGCTGTGCTACAGTTCTCATATATTGGTTATAATACCCAGGAACAAGCTGTTGGTGGGCGTACAACCATTGATTTGACGCTGACACCTTCGGTGGTAAACCTTGGTGAAGTGGTGGCGATCGGTTATGGTACGCAGACGCGCCGTGAGATTACAGGATCTGTTGCTAACGTGACGGAAGAGAATTTCAGGGTGGGTATTACACGTAATGCTTCCGATTTGCTGCAAGGTAAGGTAGCGGGGTTGAATATCTTTACCGGTTCGGGTAGTGTTGGTGAAGGCTCCACCATCCGATTAAGAGGTATCTCTACCTTGCGAGGTGACACAGGCCCCTTCATTGTAATTGATGGCGTACCCGGCGGTGATATGAATTCTGTTTCCCCGCAAGACATTGAGTCGATCTCGGTCTTGAAAGATGCCTCGTCGGCAGCCATTTATGGTTCGCGTTCGGCAGGTGGCGTTATCTTGATCACCACCAAGCGAGGATCAGGGGCAAGAACACAAGTAGCCTATACCGGTTTAGCGGCTGTTTCGACTATGTCCAACAAACCCGAACTAATGTCGGCTGATCAGTACAGGGCTTTTAAGAAGCAACAAGGCGATGATATTTCCGACTTTGACAAGTACGGGGCAAATACCGACTGGATTGATGAAATTACACGCACCGGCTTTTCACAAAATCATTCGATTTCTTTGTCTGGAGGCTCATCGAAAAGTAATTACCGCGCTTCGTACAATTATTTATCTACTGAGGGTATTTTGCGCGATGATGCCATTGACAGGCATAACTTCCTCTTTCAGTTTCAGCAACGCGCGATCAACGACCGGTTGCGTATTAACCTGACCGGTTCGGGGACAATGACCAACAGGGATGTGCACAATGGGACAAATATCATTCTGGCTTATACCATGCTTCCTGTTTTTCCTGTCTATGAAAAAGACGGATCATGGTTCGACTCACGCGAGTATGATATGGGTAATCCCGTTAGAAACCAGGATTATAACGATAGGAAAAGACAAAATCTGCTTTTCTACGGAAGCGGTGATATGTTGTTTACCATTATGGATGGGCTCGATATTAAGGTACAGCTCTACAAACAACGTCATATGGAAGACTGGAATTATTTTAATGACTCTCAGACACAAGCCGGACGTGATAATAACGGATGGGCTGAACGGAGAAGCCAGCGATGGGATAAAGACCTGATGGAATGGACACTCGAATACAAAAAGTCTTTCGGAAGTCATAATCTCAATGCGTTGGCCGGATATTCATGGGAAGAAAACAACTGGACGTATGCTCGCGTAGCCAACCGCGATTTTGTAACCGATATTATCGGCTCTAACAGCCTGCAGTCAGGTCAAGGGTTGCGACCCAACGATGTGGAATCAAACCGTAATATGAACCGGTTAATCTCTTTCTTCGGACGTGTCAACTACAGTTACGAAGAACGTTATATGCTGACAGCCATGGTACGAAGGGATGGTTCTTCCAAGTTCGGTGCCAATCATAAATGGGGGATATTCCCATCGGTTTCGGCTGCATGGGGACTTTCACAGGAGGCTTTTATGCAGGATGCCACATGGGTTGACGATCTGAAATTGCGCGTCGGTTACGGTATTACAGGAAATCAGTCAACACTCAATGAATACCAATCGCTGGAGGCTTATGGCGCAGATGGCACTTATTATGACAATGGTGCCTGGAAAACAGCCTACCGTATCAACCGGAATCCGAACCCCGACCTGAAATGGGAACAAACAGCCATGTTCAATATCGGTCTTGACTTTACCTTGTTTAGCGGAAAGTTAAGTGGAACACTTGAGTGGTACAATAAAAAGACAAGCGATATGCTCTATGAATATCCCGTACCAAGCCCGCCTTACATGTATACGTCTATGTGGGCCAATGTTGGCGATATGACCAATTCAGGTATCGAACTGGCGCTCAACTGGAATGTTATCCACTCTAAGGATTTCAACTATACGACATCACTGACGCTCGACCATAACACGAATGAAATCACGAAATTATCCAACGAAAAGTATACGACGAGTGTGATCAATGTCGGCGATGCATGGATTCGCGGCGGCTCCTACAATTACACATCCGTTGTGAAAGAAGGAAGACCTGTGGGTGAATTTTACGGATGGAAATTCCAGGGATTTGACAGCTCAGGGCATTATATCCTCGAAGACATGAATGGCGATGGACAAGTTCTTGAAGACGACCGTACCTTTATCGGTAATCCGTTGCCCTATGTAACCATCGGATGGAACAATTCATTCAATTACAAGAATTGGGATTTAGCGTTCTTTTTCCGCAGCACCATCGGTAATAAAGTGATGAACCATGCCCGTATGGCTTATGCACAACCTTCGGCATCAGGTAATATGCTGAACGATGAATTGACATTTCAACTCAAGGAAATACCTAAATACTGCTCGTTGTATATTGAAGACGGTTCACACCTGCGATTGGATAACTTTTCGCTGGGGTATACGTTCAATACACGGAGTAGCAGCTGGTTAGACCGCGCACGTATATTTATAACGGGACAAAATGTCTTTGTGCTTCACAAAGTCAAAGGTCCTGACCCTGAAACGAATATGGGTAGGAATGAGGGGTTGGCAGGAGGTATATTAGACCGTGAGTTTTATCCCAAAGCCCATACCTATTCTTTAGGAATAAATCTTGTTTTCTAACTTATTTAAATAATTAATTCAATGAAAAAATTTATTCATAAAATAGCGCTTTTAGTTGTGGCAGGAATCACCCTGCTGGGAGGAAACTTTTCATGTACGGACCTGGACGAAGTAGTTTATAGCCAAATACCATCGGATCAGTTTCTTCAAACAGATGCACAAATCAATTCGATTATCGGGCCGGTGTATAAAACACTTAAAAGCTTATGGCCCGGTGATATGTTCTGCTTATATGAATGTTCCTCGAACATGGCGGTCACTCCGACACGGAGAGGCGGCGACTGGTGGGACGGCGGTTACTTCATGGAATTGGGACTCCATACATGGAATGATCGCAATAACCTGATCAAAAACAGTTGGAACAATATCATGAATGGTATCACACGATCCAATCAGGTCATATCAATTTTGGAGGATGCCAATATGGATGCAGCGGTCAAAACGCAAGTGATCGCAGAACTGCGTGGAGTCAGGGCTTACTGGTATTATACACTGATCGATTTATTCGGCAGTGGTCCGTTGACCACCGATTTCAAAAATACGGAAGTACCGGGAATGACTTCGAGAGCTGATCTTTTCAATTTTGTGATCAGCGAACTGAACGCCATCAAAGACGTAGTCCGTTCGGAAATCAATTCAAGCAGTTATGGTAAGTTTACCAAAGGTGCTGCCTATACCCTGTTGGCCAAGATGTATCTCAATGCCGAAGTATGGACGGGAACACCCAATTGGCAAGGTGTAATTGACGCCTGTGATGTGGTCATGGGGATGGATTATATTATTGAGCCTGACTGGAAAACAAGTTTCTTGGTCAATAATCAAACTTCGATGGAAATCATTTTCCCGATCTCATTCGGACGCGCCGACGGCGGAAATCAGTTGCACTACCGCACACTCCACTACCTTACCCCGAAAGCACTCGGGATGAATCTGGGGACATGGAACGGGATATGTGCCGTACCCGATTATGTCAAACAATTTGAAGAAGACGATCAGCGTTACGTTGGCTCCTTTATGATGGGTCCAATTATTGATCCCGATACAGGTGAACCGTTTATTACAGCACATGGCCGCCCACTGATCCATTACATCGACCTTACTACCATTCCGGGTACGGAGAAGGACGGTACGCTGTGGGGTGAAGTACAGCAGGAAGACGGCGCCAGGGTCAATAAATGGGAATTTGAAAGAGGACTTTCAGCTTCAGATCAGGAAAACGATTTCGCCATTTTCCGCTTGGCCGATGTCTACCTGATGAAAGCCGAAGCTTTACTCCGGTCAGGACAGAATAATGCGGAGGCTACACGGTTGATCAATGTGATACGAGCAAGAGGTTACGGAAATGACAGTAAGAACTATACAACTGCCACACTTGAAAACCTCTATCTCGAACGACGCCTTGAATTTGCCTGGGAAAACCTGGCAAGGCAGGATCAAATCCGCTTCGGCACATTCAACGACCCTGTACTCTGGCGAACAGAAAGATCGGCCGATTGGCGGAGACTCTTCCCGATACCTTTTGATTCATGGCAAACCAATAACAAATTGGTGCAGAATCCGGGGTATCCTCCGTTTGGATAAGAATACCGTATTTGTTCCGTTCATTCGAATTTGCAATTCGAATGTCTTGAGTATTAGGATTTTCAATCCGCAATACCCTAACCCTAACAGGGTTTTAAACCCTGTTAGGGTTATTTGTTTATTTACGGTTAATCATGGTTGATTCTGAAATAATGGGTTGAGTGGGCATTACGGTAGTAATCAGGTTGGAACGTAATACCGTTATGTGTTAGCGTATAGAGGTTGCCGTCGGTGCCTGTACCGGCAGTAGCTCCATTGCGTATGATATCGTCTAAACCGGTTGTTATATTGATTGTCGCTTCATCCCAATTGGTTATGCCGGTGACCGTCATGGCCAACGGGCCGTACATTAACGTACCTGCCCATTGGGGAGTAAACGGAGTGGCTGTTTCGTTGGGTGCAGTGGCGGCAACGTCCATTTTGTCAGGACCGTAGTCGATGTGCTTCGTGAACGGCATGGTGATTTCCACCACATCGGCAGTAGTCCAGTTGCGTGCGGCAATAGTCACATACGACGCGGGTTGGTAGTCAGCGGCTATCGAAACGCCATTGAGTTTGACGTCGAAGCCTTCGGTAGCCCAATAAGGCACACGCAGTTTGAGGGCGAAGTTTGCCGTTCCCTGGGTCAGGCGGATGACTGAACTTTCAGCCGGCCACAGGCAATCCTGTTGGACGGTGATATGCATGGCATCCCAGGTGAGTGTGGTCGGCATATACAAACCTACCCAAAGCGTGTTCTCAGACACAAAATAGACGGCTTCCTGATATTTGACATGGTTTTCGGAACCTGTACCACCGCAACATGAAGCATGGGGTGTATTGTTACCAAACGGTTTGGATGCGTTGAGTCCCACTGCATAATGATACGTTGTCTGATATTCGCATGGATTTAGTGAACCAACAATCTGATTATACAATACCCGCTCGTAGTAGTCCATATAACTTGCATTATCGGGATGAAAGCAGTTGAGATCTTTGGTGAGTTTGGCTAAGTTATAGGCACAACACGTTTCGTTCAAGGTCGGATTCGGAACACTGTTTTGCTGTCTGTCGGAGGTTATATTGGTAGCCATGCTTTGTATCTGTGTGTAGGGCTGGCGGAACATTTCACTGTTGCCAACGCCACCTGTAGCATAGCGGTAGCGTCCCTGAATCATATTCCAGAAATTCTCAGACAGGTTATAGTGATAAGGGTTGTCTGTTCCTCTGAAACTCCGGAGAGCACTTGTGATCTTGGGGATATGCTGGTTGGCATGACGGGTGCGGATGTCGTCAATATTCTTTGACAGTGGGTTGTAGAATGCGGGGCTGTCGAAGAAGTTGGATGCTTCGAGCAAACGTGCTTTTTCGACCGGATCGGTCACCATCTCGGAAAGTCGTGCAAGCGACTCGCCTGTTCCGCCATCTTCACCTGCGATATAGATATTCCACATCTCAAAGCGGTTACCTGGTTTAGCCCTGCGTTCTTCAGGGGTGCCGTCCATATTGATGTAAGTACGGTAGTACATCCTGTTCCATATCCACAAACCCATGTCCTTGGCTATCAGTAATGCTTTGGCTGAGATGGCAGGGTCTTCGATATATGTGGCGATGTCGATAAGTCCGGCCAACTGTTTGTGAATGGCGTAATATGGTGCCCACACCCAATTGTTATTATTATAAGCGCGATACATCTCAATTAACACCGGATGATGTGCAGGGATGGCATTGAGATAACCGTAACCATAAGTCTCCCACTTTGTTTTGTGTATATCAAAAGCCTCCCAGGTGCCCAACATTTCCCGCAGTTCGGCTTCGGGTGCAAAGTCGCGCGCTTCCCAATACCTGTCTTCCGTAGGATGTTTGACAAACGTTCTTTCCTGACAAATGCGCAATTCATTGACCATTCGGGTGATGTTGTGGCGAAGTGTATTTTTTTGCGCTTCATCGGTGGCGCTTGCAAAGGCAAAAGCCAAAGCTGACATATAATGACCTGATCCATGACCTTTGAGCTTGGTGGTGGGCGAATCCCATCCTTCGGATTCCGTATAGCCCTCGGTACTCAGTCCGTAGGTGTCTCTGTAGTTATACAACTGTTGGGTGACGTCCCAACTCACGATGGCCTCAATGGCGAGGTTTCTGTTGGATGTCAGCCTGTTGTCGCCGTTGACAACTACTTTATTCAACGGAATGGTACAGGCTTCCGGGATATGGGATGGCGTGGCGTAGGGTTCGGCCACCACCTTGATGTGGGCGATGATGGGATAGCCGTCGGTTGTGGTGTTGTCGCCTGTGATAAATCCCTGCACCATATATTCATTACCAACAGAATGAAGGTCGGGATCCGCCTGATCCAACTCAATGGAGAGGTCGGCATTCGCCCATTTGGTTTGACGATAAACTGACTTACCGTCGGAATAAGTGACCCAAACCTGATAGGGTAGTCTTGGAACAGTGCCTATCGGACAGTCAACATAGATTGACTCTACCTTTACAATGTCCCGTGAGTTTGGGAGCGCAGGGAAGGATAAGGATTCAGCATCTGAAAGGAAAAGGTTCATCCAAAACAAGATTACTGAGACAAGCATTATTTTCATAGGTTACGATTTATAAATTTATAAATTTAAAGATTTAAAAATTTAAAGATTCAAAGATTCAATAATTTATGGAGTTAAAGATTGACAACAAATTGCTTCAGTTCGGGATTTTTCATGGATTTGGGTACGGCATCTTCAATGATTTCTATGATTTTGTTCAGCATATTCCGACGAATAAAATTCTTACTCACCACCAAAGAAACTTCGCGCACGGCCGTCATATCTTTAAATTCTCTCAGGTTATCCTGCTGTTCTTCGTTCAGACTCATCGCCGCCATTTCAGGTATCACCGTAATGCCCGAATTTAAATCCACCACATTAATCAAGGTGTTAATGCTTCTGGCTTGATAACGAATACGTTGATTCTCTTTAAAATCCTCTTCTATCTTGCAGAGCCGTTCGATTTGCCCCCGAAAACAATGCACGTTTTCCAATAACCAGACATTATCAATATTCAGCACACCGATATCTATTTTCTTTTCTTTGTGTAATGCATCCGAAGGGTGAACATACGCAAAAAATTTCTCATAATAAATCGGATACTCAATTAAATCTTTGTGTTTCAAAGGAGTGGCCATCAACCCTCCGTCGATTGTCCCGTTGAGAATATTGGCGATAATTTGCTTTGTTATGTTTTCCCTTAACACCAAGGTGAGTTCCGTATATTTCATCTCCTTTTTTTGCAATAATTCGGGAACGAGATATGGCGCTATCGTAGGAATAATACTCAACAGAAATGTTCCTGAGAGAATTTGTCGTTCATCATCAATTAATTCCTTGATTCGATTCAGATGTTTCAGCGTGACTTTGGCCTGTTCGACGACTACCAGGCCTATGGGCGTCGTTTCTACGGGCACATTCGAGCGGTCAAAAATCTGCACATCCAATTCTTCTTCCAGCTTCCGAATCATCATACTCAAGGTCGGCTGGGTCACGCGACAAGCTTCTGCCGCCTGGGCAAAATGATGAAGCCTGTCGACTGCAATTACGTATTCTAATTGTTGTATGTTCATAATATAAAAAAAATTTATACAAAGATAGATATTATCTATTTAACAAACCATATAAATTGCAATTATTGAATAAATTTCAAACAGTTTCTTATATAAATGCCTCCAGCAATTTTACCTGTGGATCGGGTTGAATCGTTACTGTATGTGTTTCTGCGGGGATTAACAGGGTTTGTCCCTGATGAATGGTTAATTCGTTGTGATGATCGTCACGTAACGTCGCTTTCCCTGCCGTACATATATAAATGATAAATGAATCCAATAAGGCATAATCACGCAATGACGGCATATCGAGTTCCAACAGATTGGTCGTAAAATAATTGCATCGGACTAACTCAACCGCCTGATTGGGTAGGGGCGTATAAGCAGTTCGGTAAGACGGATATACGGTATAATCTATCGCTTCTTTGGCTAAGGCGGTATGTAATTCGCGGCTGTTTCCGTTGTTTTCCCTACGGTTATAATCATAGATGCGATACGTAATATCACTTGTCTGCTGAATCTCTGCGATAAAACAACCGGCGTTGATGGCATGTACACGGCCGGCAGGCAGGTAAAACACATCGCCTGCCACGACATCATGGCGTTGCAAAACATCCATCAAACTGTTGTTTTCCACCCTGCGCACATATCCTGCGGCATCAATCTGTTGCGAGAATCCACTGTATAAAGTGGCTGTGGGAGTAGCCTTTACGACATACCACATCTCTGTCTTACCCCACGATCCATGCCGTACCTGCGCCAACGTATCATCAGGATGTACCTGTATGGAAAGGCTTTCGCACGCATCAATAAATTTGATTAATAAAGGAAATTGTCGGCCGAATCGTCGGAACACCTTTTGGCCTAACAGGCTTTCGCCATATCTTGTGATTAATTCGTCAATGGTCATCCCTGCCAAATCACCGTTTGCCACAACCGAATAATTGCCTTCCACATGTGAAATCTCCCAACTCTCACCTGTTTTTACTTCGTTCACAGTCAATTCCTTATAAGGTCGAATTGCTGTTCCTCCCCAAATCATTTCTTTCAGGATGGGTTTGAATAGTAACGGGTACATCACTTATTGTATTTGAGTTTCCAAAATTTGTTTCACGGTAAATCCTTCCAATCCCAAATAATACGAAACCGTGTCGACAACTGCCTGTAAGGGAACCAAACCGACTAATTCGCAACCGGCTACGGAAACGCCATACCGTTTCGCTTCGAAACGTATCATCTCAACGGATTGGTAAATAGATGTTTTGGTATAATCCGTCAAATTCATGGATACCTGTACCAGACCCTGTTCTTTCAAGTCTACGCCAATCGCTTTACAACAACGCAGTCCGCCGCCGATATAACGCACCTTTTTAGCAATCTTATCGGCTATTTCAAATTTCGTCGTCTGCAGATTGACATTAAAGGCAATCAAAGGGGTTCGGGCGCCCACAACGGTAACGCCTGCAGTAGGGTGGGGGATATCAGGTCCCTCATCAGGCTTCCATTCGGGTCGTTGCATTTTATCCGCTAAACCTTCAAATTCGCCTTTGCGGATAGCCGCTAAGTTTTGGCGATGCGCCGCTGAAGCAGAGTTTTCGTAAAAATAAACAGGTAAACTGTATGTTGCTGCAATCAATTTCCCACATGCTTTGGCCAAGTCATCCGTTTCGTCCATTGTCATGCCTTTCATCGGTACGAAAGGAATAACATCTGCCGCTCCAACGCGGGGATGAATCCCCCGGTGTTTCGTCATATCGATCGATTCGATCGCAACACCAACGGCTTCGACGACACAATTTTTGATGGCTTCAGGTTCGCCAATTACGGTAACTACCATTCGGTTATGGTCCTTATCATTACTGTAATCCAATAACTTAACGTTTTCTTTGGCTCGAAAAACGTTTACGATTCGTTCGATTTTTTCCAAATCAAGTCCCTCACTGAAGTTAGGGACACATTCGACAATTTTTTGCATGGCACTACTTATTTATGAAATGCGAAGATACGATATTTTCCGATAACACGCAAAATAATTAAGAATTTTCAATTCTTTTTTTGCATATATATTCAGAAAATATTGTATCTTTGCCGCGAATATGAATATTTATACGAACAACAGATTGCAATATGAAAGATAAACGACAACAAATCATCACGCATATTATTCAAAATGAGGTAGTCAGGAATCAAGACGACCTGATAAAATCGTTAGCCGGTAAAGGAATAATTGTTACGCAGGCGACATTATCACGTGATATCAAAGAGTTGAGAATCGTTAAAAAACACGATGAGAATAATCTTTACGTTTATTCATTGCCCGAACAAGCATCGATGATGCAGGAAAGTAATGATTCCGAAGTGTTGACAACAGAATTTTCCGGGAATTTTGCCGTCATTAAGACACGCCCCGGTTATGCCATGGCGATTGCATTTGAAATCGATAAGCATAACCCCCGCGAAATAGCAGGGACCATCGCCGGCGACGATACCATCCTGATTATCCCGCGCGAAGGTTTCACTCGCGAACAGGTTGCCATGGCATTATCACTTTATATAAACTGATTAATTACTTGATATTAGCAGAATAAATAATGAAACAAACCAAAGATGTCGATGTGATTGATGTTGATGTGATGGTCGCTGACGACAGTCACGTAATCTATGTGAATGAGATATTGGAGACCATCAAGAATGCAGCTAAGAAACGGGGTACAGGCATAGCACAACGTTCGCCCGACTATATCAGGCAAAAAATGAAAGAAGGAAAGTCGATTATTGCATTATCAGGTGATCAATTTGTGGGTTTCTCTTATATCGAATCCTGGGGAAACAAACAGTTTGTTGCAACTTCGGGGTTGATTGTCGTAGAAAAATTTCAGAGAAAGGGAATAGCCAAGCGAATCAAACATGCTGCCTTCCAATTAGCGCGTTTGCGATGGCCGAAAGCTAAGATTTTCAGCCTTACATCGGGTAGCGCCGTGATGAAAATGAATACGGAATTGGGATATCTCCCCGTGACATTTGAGGAATTGACAAACGACGAAGCTTTTTGGCGCGGCTGCAAGGGTTGTGTCAATGTGGATGTGCTGGAACGAACCCAACGAAAGTACTGTATCTGTACCGCCTTGCTTTTCGACCCGAACGATCCGCGTTGTCTGAAACTTGAAAAGATACACCAAACAAACAATAAAACGATTAATCATCAAAAGAAATGATAAAAACAGGAATCATAGGTGGCGCCGGATATACGGCAGGTGAATTGATTCGGCTGTTAATCAATCATCCGGAGGTGGAAATCGTATTTGTTCACAGTAACAGCAATGCAGGCCGAAAAATTACTGACGTTCATTCAGGATTATTCGGCGAAACAGACCTGCTGTTTACAGATCAAATCACGTTAGAAGGGATTGATTTGTTGTTTTGCTGTACGGCACATGGCGATACCCGTAAATTGTTGGAGAGCCGACCGATTCCCGTTTCGCTACGGATTATCGACCTTAGCATGGATTATCGGATCGCAGGAGAGGACAACCCATTTATCTATGGATTGCCGGAATTGAATCGTGAAGAAATCAGTACGGCACGGTTTATTGCCAATCCCGGATGTTTTGCGACGTGTATTCAATTGGCTTTGTTGCCGTTAGCCGTTCATTCGCTGTTGAACCGTGATATTCATGTCAATGCGATAACAGGCTCTACAGGCGCAGGCGCACAACCCACAGCAACATCGCATTTCAGTTGGCGAAATAATAATGTTTCGATCTACAAGCCTTTCACCCATCAGCATTTGGCCGAAATTTACCAAAGTCTGGCACGATTGCAACCTGACAGGCAAGGCGAAATCCTGTTTATTCCGGTACGGGGAAACTTCAGCCGGGGGATTTTTGCGTCACTGTATACCGAATGTGATGAAAGTACGGAAGATATTATGCAAATATATCAGACATATTACAGGAATCACCCGTTTACATTTGTCACAGCTCAAAATCCCGACTTGAAACAGGTGGTCAATACGAATAAATGTCTGCTCCACTTGCACAAACAGGGCGATTTATTATTAATCATCTCGGTCATCGACAATCTGTTGAAAGGCGCCGGCGGACAAGCCGTTCAAAACATGAATCTGATGTTTGGCCTCGACGAAACAACGGGATTGCGGCTAAAACCCGTTGGGTTTTGAATTCAATGTTCAAAAAATTTAAAAATTTAAAAATTTAAAGATTTAAATAATCTATAATCCCGTCAGGGATTTACGCTCGGTAGAATTTCAATTTTCAATTCAATTCAATTCCTAATTCTTAATCAATTATGCAACTTTTCGACGTATATCAACTATTCAATATTGAAATTGTAAAAGGCAGGGGATGTCATATCTGGGATACGGAAGGCAACCAATACCTTGACCTTTATGGCGGTCATGCGGTTATTTCTGTCGGCCATAGCCATCCGGTTTATATAGCCGCTATAACGAAACAACTCAACCAATTGGGTTTTTATTCGAACTATGTAATCAACGGTTTGCAGCAACAATTGGCTGATAAGTTAGGCCCGGCCTGCGGCTACGATGATTATTTCCTTTTTCTCATCAATACAGGCGCCGAAGCCAACGAAAATGCCTTAAAGTTAGCTTCTTTCCATAATCGAAAGAAGCGGGTGGTGTCTTTCAGGCAATCTTTTCACGGGCGTACATCAGCGGCGGTACGCGTGACCGACAATCCAAGTATTATTGCGCCTGTCAATGAAGGTTTGCAGGTGACATATCTCCCTTTAAATGATGCAGGAGCAGTCGAAGATGAACTGAAAAAAGGAGATGTCTCTTCCATAATCATCGAGGGGATTCAGGGAGTAGGCGGTATCCAAATGGTGACGAATGAGTTTTTGCGCGAACTGCGTGCGTTGTGTACAACGTATGAAGTCGTCCTGATTCTCGATGAGATACAGTCGGGCTACGGACGTACCGGGAAATTCTTTGCCCATCAATACGCCGGTATCCGCCCTGATATAATTACCATTGCCAAAGGCATTGCCAACGGGTTTCCGATGGGTGCAGTCCTGATTAGTCCCATGTTTAAACCTTTCTACGGGATGCTGGGCACCACATTCGGTGGCAATCACTTAGCTTGTGCTGCCGCTATTGCTGTATTGGATATCATGGAAAATGAACAGTTGATTGCCAATGCACAGACAGTAGGGACTTTCTTAGCTGACGAATTGAAAAAGTTCGATGGGATCAAGGAAATTCGCGGACGCGGTTTGATGATCGGCATTGAATTTGAAGGGTCAGTCCGGGAAATACGGAACAACCTTTTATTCGAAGAAAAAGTCTTTACAGGCGTAGCCGGCGCCAATATCATACGCTTACTGCCTCCACTTTGCCTCACCATGCAGGAAGCGGAAGACTTTCTTGTCCGTTTCAGTAGCGTATTGGGAAGGTAGAAAGCTTTGTAAACTCCGCTCCTCCTCTCTGTCCATCGGCATTTGTAATGCCGATGGTGTGAGTGTCGGCATTTGTAATGCCGTTACATCCCTCTGCTTCTCCTCGTTTCCTAACGAGGAGTTCTGTTGGCTTAATTTGCAATTAAGCCTTCTTGAGAATTCGCATTTGCAATGCGAAAAACATGGAATGTTTAATGCGGATTATAAATCCTTATACTCAAGAACGTCGGCATTACAAATACCGACGAACGGGTATTGCAGGACTAAGGCGTGGATTGCAAATCCACGCCAACAATTCCATATCCCGCAACTTTTCAATATCCGAATAGCTCTTCCTGCGTCAGGATGGTTACCGTGCCGATTTGTTTCAGGGCTTCCATATTCAAATCTTTCGTATCACCCAAAATACAATAAGTCAAAGGTTTGTTTTTGATATACTTTGTTTGAAAATCTACCACATCTTGCATTGTCATGTTGGGTACCTTTTCGTAAACCTCCCTGCGGGCGTCCGTATTGTATCCATACCTTATTGCATTCAGGTAATTGAATAAAATATCATCACGCAGGATGCGTTCCGTTTGAATACCGGTCATGATATTCTCCTTCGCTAACCGGAACGATATTTCCGATTCAGGCAAATCGAATAATATGCTGTTGAACGCATCGATGGCCTCCATCATCTTGTCGTTTTGCGTGGCAATAAACGTAAAAATCGAATACGCCAGGTCGGGACGTCCGGGACGATTATAGGATGCGCTTGCGCTGTAAGCCAACCCTCTNGCTTCTCTCATATCCTGAAAGACAATGCTGTTGATGCCTCCTCCGAAATACTGATTGTANAAGTTGCGGATAGGCTCAATACTTTTGTCAAAATCACCCCCTTTATGACGCATCGACATATAGATTTGTTTGGCATCGTAATGTCCAACCAGCACTTTGTTCTCCGACGTTTCCTGTTCAACGAATGGGAAAGTGGCCGGTACAGGTTGTAACGTAGCGCCAACGGCATGTTTTTCGTTGATGATTCGTGTGATTTCGTTGGCAGACAACGGGCCGTAATACATGATTTGATGCTCGAAATTTTTCAGGTTCTTCGTGATTTTTACCAATTCTTCCGGGTCTAACGCTTTCAGTTCAGCCTCCGACAGGATATTGGTTGATGGAGAATTAGGTCCCCATGTTGCATAATTGAGTAACTGGTTGAAATTCGACGATTGATTTAATTTCGCATTCACACGGTTTTTAAGGATATCATCAGCCAGATTTTGATAAATTTCAAGATCGGCTTTCGCATCGGCCAACCGCTCTTCCAACAGATCCATGGCTGCCTCGAAATTATCACTCAATCCACTCACATAAACATAGACGCGATCGGTTGAAGCCACCGTACTAAACGAACAAGCCAACCGGTACAATTCACTTTTAATCTCTTCGGCCGTTTTAGTCGACGTACCCAAATAACTCAGGTAATTGAAAGCCGTGCCAAGCATTTTGTCATGGGCGCTCCCCATTTCAAATACATAATACAGTGAAAAAGTGGGATTCAACGTGTTTTGTTTGTACAACAAAGGGATATTGTTCTTGACTTTTAATTGGGATAAGTCTTTGGAATAATCCAAGAAAACAGGCGTAAGAGGTTTAGCTTTGTTTTCTTTCAACGTAGCCAGAAACTCGCTTTCCATATTGCGGTTTGTTGAGATGGGCGTGATAACCGGTTTATCGATTTTTTTGTCGTCCGGCATCCCTTCGCGTTTATACACAACCACATAGTTATCGTTCAGGTATTTTTGACAGAAATCAATGATATCCTGTTTCGTCAGGCCGGATTGAAAATTTATTCTGTTTACTTCGTCTTTCCAATCGGATTGATTGATAAAGCTATACAGTAAAATGTAGGCCGGATAAAAATACTCCTGATTTTGATAGTATTTAGTCAGTTTAAAGTTATTGATGGTGGCTTCCAATAACCAATCCTCAAAATCGCCTTCTTTGACCATATTCAATTGTTCGAGCAACAAGTCGCGTACTTCTTCCAACGATTGACCTACTTTGGGTGTGCCGTACAACTGCAATATGCTGTAATCCGACATCGAATTGATATAACTTCCCGCTCTCAATACCTTTTGTTTTTGCACTAAGTTCAGGTCGATCAAACCGGCTTTTCCATTGGTCAACAGGTACTCCATCAGTTCGCCGATGGCAAGATCTTTTGTGTTGGCTGCCGGCAACCGGAATGCAATGGC
>JGI24702J35022_10000616_pt1 | contig 21674 bp, 22 predicted proteins | sample TergutTh196P4_FD_35022 | JGI IMG/M metagenome (IMG submission 35022)
CCCCCCGCCTGTCCCTCACGAAAGGCACTGCCTGCCTTGACGCAGGGCTTAGTGCCGAGGCTCGGGAGGCCGCTCATCTACTCGAAAAAAAAGGCAGCCTCCCCCTTAAGGTGCTGAAAGATGCCCTAGGCAAAGGTGCGGCGGAGCGGGCCATGGCTGGTCTCTTGAGGTGCGGTTATGCAGTACGGACCTTTGAGATGGCTCCTCCCCGCGTGCGGCCTAAGGTTGAGCTCTATGTAGGCCTGCCCCCCGTGTCGCACGACGTGCCTGTATCCCGGCGCTCTCCTCGTCGGGAAGCTCTCCTGGCGTATCTTAGAAAACAGCCCGAGGCCGTACCCTTGGCGCAACTTAAAGCGGCGGGCTTTACGCGTGAGCTCGTGATGGACGTGAGGGCAATAGGGGCCGTCGTGACGGAGACACGCGTCGTCAGGCGCCGTTCCTCCGTTCTCCAGGATATGGAGTCTGTCCCGCCTTACAAGCCTACCCCCGCTCAACAGCAGGCCATTGCTGCAGTAGGCGACAGCTTAATCGCCGCTCGGCCCGAAGTTTTCCTTTTGCATGGAGTGACCGGAGCCGGTAAGACCGAGGTCTATCTTCAGGCTTTGGCCCAGGCGGTGCGTCTGGGAAAACAAGGGATTGTGCTCGTGCCAGAGATTGCTCTTACCCCTCAAACTGCAGAGCGCTTCGCGGCTCGCTTTCCGGGGAGGACAGCTGTCCTCCACAGCGGGCTTTCGCTTGGCGAACAGCACGATACCTGGTGGGATATTAAAAACGGAATCTTTGACGTGGTGGTGGGTGCTCGGAGCGCCTTATTTGCTCCTCTGCCTCGACTGGGACTCATCGTGGTAGACGAAGAGCACGAGTGGGCTTATAAACAGAGCGATCACGCTCCTCGCTATCATGCCCGCACGGTATCCCTTAAACTTGCAGCGGTTAGCGGGGCTGCGGTGGTGCTGGGCAGCGCCACTCCAGATGTAGAGAGTTACCATCTAGCCAAGACCGGGGTTTACCGTTTGCTAGAGCTCCCCGAGCGCCTCACGCCTCACCCCGGGGCCGCTCTGCCTGCCGTCCAGGTGGTGGATTTGCGTGCCGAGCTCAAGGCGGGCAATCGTAGCATCTTCAGCTTGGCGCTACAGGATAGCATGCGCCGGGCGCTGCTTGTGGGGGATCAGATTATCCTATTCTTTAACCGTCGTGGCAGTGCTGTCATCGTCCAATGCCGGGCGTGCGGACATACTGTGGGGTGCCGGAGTTGCAGCGTAGCCCTAAGCTACCACGGTGCGGAAGGGGCCTTGGTCTGTCACCAGTGCGGTATAAGGAAATCGGTGCCGGAGAAGTGCCCGGTCTGCGACAGCCGGCGCATCCGCTTCCTAGGGTTGGGTACACAGAAGGTGATGGAGGAGGCTGCATCTTTGTTTCCCGAGGCACGCCTCCTCCGCTGGGACTCGGATGCCGCCCGCGGCAAGGATGCCCACGCTGGAATACTGGCGCGTGTGCGCCGCCATGAGGCGGATGTGCTTGTCGGCACCCAGTTAGTGGCCAAGGGATTGGACTTGCCACAGGTTACCCTTGTGGGGGTGGTGAGCGCTGATACGGCCATGGGGCTACCGGATTTCCGTGCCGGCGAGCGCACTTTTCAGATTCTGTCCCAAGTCGCGGGGCGAGCGGGGCGGGGAAGCCGTCCCGGGCGAGTGGTCATTCAAACCTATGCCCCGGATCATTATGCCGTCCGAGCTGCTGCCATACATGATTATGGCGGTTTCTACCGATGCGAAATAGAGCTTCGCCTGGCGCTGGGCAATCCACCTTATGGCCGGCTGGTGCGCCTCACCTTTGTCCACACGAACGACGCAGTTTGCCTGAGGGAAGCCGAAAGCCTGAAAAGAAAGCTTGGCACCGAGATAAGGGCGCGGGGTTTCTCCATATCGGTAAGCGGACCTGCCCCGGCCTTTGTACCGCGTGTGCGCGGACGTTACCTTTGGCAGTTGATGCTTAAAGGGAACAATCCAACGGAGGTCTTGCGCAGCCTGGAACTGCCTGTCAACTGGGTGGTTGACGTAGATCCGGTGGGGCTATGAGAGAGCATCTGTCTCTGAGGCTATAGGGGCTCAGCCTGTTTGATCGATGGCAGGCCAATCGCTGGGATCTTTGAGATAGGCGTTGATGGACGATGCGGCTGTGCGGCCGGCCCCCATGGCGGAAATTACGGTCGCTGCACCGGTAGCGGCATCTCCCCCGGCCCAGACACCGGGTTTGGTGGTGTGTCCCTCCTTATCCACGATGATGGTGCCCTCAGGGTGAATGTCCAAGCCCGGGGTGGTGGCCGGAACCAGGGGGTTGGGAGTCGTGCCCAGGGCGATGACCACCGTATCTACATCCATGATGAAATTTGAGCCGGGCTTAGGGATGGGGCGGCGTCGGCCCTTAGCATCCGGCTCCCCCAGTTCCATCTTCAGGCATTCCATAGCCGTGACCCAGCCACGGGCGTTGGCCAGGAAGCGGACGGGGTTGGTGAGGCCGCAAAAGACTACCCCTTCCTCCTCGGCGTTTTCCAGCTCCTCGGCACGGGCAGGGGCTTCGGCCTTGGTGCGGCGATAGACGATGAACACGCGCTCGGCTCCGGCACGCAGGGCACAGCGGGCGGCATCCATGGCAACGTTACCGCCGCCGATGACCGCAACTTGACTGCCCATAGGTAGAGGGGTGTCATAGCCCGGCTCGCCGGCGTGCATGAGGTTAACGCGTGTCAGGAACTCGTTGGCGGAGTAGATGCCAGAAAAGATCTCTCCCGGCACGTTCATAAACATGGGCAGTCCTGCGCCCGTGCCCAGGAAGACGGCCTGGTAACCAAGCGCAAAAAGCTTGTCTACGGCTAGGATATTGCCTACTACCCAATCTAGCCTAACCTCGACTCCCAGAGCCATTATGGAGTCCACCTCGTGACGAACAATGGCTTTGGGCAGCCGGAACTCGGGAATGCCATACATAAGCACCCCGCCAGGAACATGCAGGGCCTCGAAGACGGTAACTGCATGCCCGGCGACGGCGAGGTCGGCAGCGCAGGTGAGGCCGGCTGGGCCGGAGCCCACCACAGCCACCTTCTGGCCGGTCGGCGGTAATCTCAGCGGCAATTCTAGGGCATCTTGGCGGCGTTCCCAGTCAGCGACGTATCTTTCCAGCCTCCCTATGGCCACGGGGGCACCGCGGCGGGCGAGTACGCAGGACTGTTCGCACTGAGTCTCCTGAGGGCAGACTCGGCCGCAGATGCCGGGCAGCTTGTTCTTGTTCTTTAAGATGCGGGACGAGCTTGCTAAGTCAAGTTCGCGGAGCGCCTTAATAAAGTCTGGGATGTCCACCCCTACAGGACATCCCCCAGTGCAGGGATGCTTAGGGCACTGGATGCAACGGGCGGCTTCGGACAGAGCTTCTGTCGCACTGTAACCTAAGGCCACCTCCAAGAAGTTTTGGGACCTGATGAGGGGATCCTGCCGGGGCATCTCTACACGGCTAAGGTTTAGTTCGGCCATAGCTTAATCTCGACTTTCGGGCAATGAAAGCTGTGCCCGGTCTGAATTATCACTATTTCTGTCTCTACCACTGGGCGCAACTCCGGCATCGATAAGCGCTTTCGCCGCAAGCAGCCTCCATAGGGTATGAGCAGCGGCGGGCCATAAGGAGATCCCAATCCACCTCGTGAGCGTCAAACTCCGGTCCGTCCACGCAGGCGAAGCGAGGTGTGCCCGCCAAAGATACGCGGCAGGCCCCGCACATACCCGTGCCGTCAACCATGATGGGGTTCAGGCTCACCGTTGTCTTTAGGCCGCGGCTGGCTTCGCTGACGAGCTTCATCATACAGAGAGAGCCTATGGCCATGACGCGGTCTATCCCCTCGCTGACGAGCAATTCTTTAAGCGGCTCAATGACCCAGCCCGACCGGCCTGCGGAGCCGTCAGCGGTCGTGACGATCAGCCGCTCACTCACTTCGCCCAGGCGCTCCGGTTGCAGTAGTTCACTTTTGGACGGAGCCGAGATGACGGAAAAGACCCGGCTGCCCGCTGCCTTGAGGGCTTTGGCCGGCGGCACGATGGTGAGCATGCCATAGCCCGTGGCGACGCAGGCTACCTTACCGAAGTTACCGATCTCGGTGCTCTTGCCGAGGGGGCCGACCACGTGGGCTAAGGTATCCCCGGGCTGCATGGTAGCAAGCTTAAGCGTGGTGTGGCCGACGCTGGAGACAACAAGCGAGATACTGCCCTCGGCTTCGTCCCAGTTGGCAATGGTGAGCGGGATGCGCTCGCCCTGCTCATCGGTCATGAGCATGACAAACTGGCCTGGGCGGGCCGCGCGAGCCACTGACGGAGCCTCTATCCGGAAGAGATTGACCGTGGGCGAAATGGCTTCTTTGGCGAGTATTTTAAACATAACAAATGCAGAATCAGGCAATCTTCTCCACCTTCACGGCTGTAACCTTATAATCCGGCGTACCGGTTTGGGGGTCATAGGCGGCTCCGGTGAGGGCGTTAGTCGGAACCTCGGCAAAGTGGAAATTGAGATAGACTAAGCCCGGAGGGTTGATGTCGGAAAGCCTGGCGCGCACGCGCACTTCGCCCCGGCGTGAACTGACCCTGACCCAGTCGTCTTCGGCAATGCTCAGGGGAATGGCATCGGCGGGGTTTATCTCCAGCTTCTCTTCGCCAAAGCGCTGATTGAGAGCACCCACTTTGCGCGTCATGGTTCCGGTGTGGTACTGGTAAAGGTTGCGTCCCGTGGTGAGAATCAAAGGATAGGCCTCATCCGGGGCCTCTGCTGGAGGAACGTAGGAGAGGGCTACGAAGTTGCCCCGGCCGCGGCTGAAATCTTTGGTGTGCAGGATGGGTGTGCCGGGGTGCTCTGAGGAGGGGCACGGCCACTGCCTGCTGTCGTTTTCCAGGCAGTCGAAACTTAAGCCGCCGTAGATGGGAGTCAGGCGGCTTATTTCACTCAAGACCTCGCTCGGATGGCGGAAATCGAAACCCGGTGCCCCCAGTTTTTTGGCCAGTGCGCAGACAATTTGCCAGTCAGGGAGAGCCTCGCCCGGCGGCGGCACGGCTGCTCTAACACGCTGCACGCGCCTTTCGGTGTTAGTGAAGGTGCCGTCCTTTTCGGCGAAGCTGGCCGCAGGCAGCACTGCCTGTGCCAGCCGGGCGGTTTCGGTGAGGAAGATATCCTGTACCACCAGGAGGTCCAGGTGCCCCAGGGCGGCTAAGGTGTGTTCCTGATCAGGTTCTGACAGAACCGGATTCTCGCCTACCAGGTAGATGGCTTTGAGATGCCCTTGATGGGCCATATTCATCATCTGCGTCAGGGTAAGACCAGGGGTGAGTGGGAGCGAACGTCCCCAGGCGCTTTCGAATTTTGCTCTAGCCGCCGGGTCGCTTACCCGCTGATAGCCGGGATAAACGTCTGGCAGGCAGCCCATGTCACAGGCACCCTGTACGTTGTTTTGGCCTCGGAGAGGATTAACCCCCGCCCCCGGCCGGCCGATGTTGCCTGTGAGCATGGCCAAATTGGCTACAGCCATAACGCCATCGGTGCCACGGCTATGCTCGGCAACACCCATGGCGTAGAGAATGGTCGCCGGACGTGTGCCGGCATAGAGATGAGCTGCCCTTTTGATATCCTCAGCCGGTACCCCTGTTATGCTGGCGACTGTAGTTGTGTCGTAAGCAGCTAGAGAGGCGCGGAACGGCTCGAAATTCTCGCACCGCTCATCGATGAAAGCCGTATCCTGCATGCCTTCGTCCAGAATCACTCGTGCCATACCCATTAGGAGGGCAACATTGGTGCCGGGACGTGGCCTGAGCCAGATATGGGCGAACTCCGCCAAAGGGATGCGCCGGGGGTTGATGACGATGAGTTTTGCCCCCTGACGCACCACCTGTTTTAAGGACGCTGCGATGACGGGGTGGGCTTCGGTGGTGTTGGTGCCGATGGCCACAATACAACGCGCCTTCTCAAGGTCGCGGATGTGGTTGGTCATGGCCCCGGAGCCGAACGTGGCGGAGAGACCCTCCACCGTTGGGGCATGTCACAGACGGGCACAGTGGTCCACGCTGTTGGTGCCGAGGGCCACTCGTGCCAGCTTTTGCAGGAGATAATTCTCTTCGTTGGTACAACGGGCAGAACTCACCACCGCGGTCTCTTCGGGGAGGTAGCTCTTGAGGCGGATGGCGATGAAGTCCAAAGCTTCGTCCCAGGAAGCCTCCCGTAGCTCGCCTTGCTGACGAATGAGGGGTTTGCTCAGCCGTTCTGGGCTGTGGACGAACTGGGCGATGCCGAAGTGTCCTTTTACGCAAGCCTGGCCGTGGTTGGCGGGGCCGTCGTGGTCTGGCCATGACTGCATGACGCGCCCGTTTTTTATCTCTAGCTTGAGTTGACAACCCACGGCGCAGTATGGGCAGATGGTTTTAATGGTGCGCTCTGGGAGTCCTGCCTGATCATTAGAGCGAAGCGCTCCAGTGGGGCAGACATCAACGCAAGCCCCACAGGACTCACAGGCGGCGTTGTCCATGGACGCGCCAAGGGGAGTGCCCACGTGAAGACCGCACTCGTCGTGCAGGAAATAGAGCGCTCGGTTGCCGCGCATCTCCTGACAGGCACGGATGCAGCGTCCGCATTTGATGCAGAGATTGTAGTCGCGTGCGAAGAACAGCCCCACCTCTTTTAGTTGAGGTGGGCCGGGGACGAAAGGCACGGGGGCGGGTTGGACATGGCTTACCACCGTCTGCAGCTCGCAGCGCAGATTCTCAGGGCAGATGAGGCAGTCGCGAGGATGCATGCGGATGATACTTTCCAGGGTAGCACGCCGGAACTCTTGTATGCGCGGTGTCTCGGTGCGGACAATCATTCCCGGCTCAGAGGGTAGGGTGCAGGCACCGAGTAGCCCCCTCAGGCCTTCCACTTCCACCACACAGAGCCGACATGATCCGGCCGGGGCAAGCAGGGGGTGATGGCAGAGAGTGGGTATATATATGCCACAGGCCTCAGCTGCCTCCAGCACACTCATGCTCGAGTCGGCTGTTACCGCCCGGCCGTTGATGACGATATCAAACGTAGCCTTTTCTGGCTCTGGGAACATATTTCCTCTTAAAAAACGATAAAGGTTGCAGGCTGGAACATGCTTGGATTTAAATTTGGAGTAGCTGATCCGTCTGGGGCGCAAATAATACTAGCCCATCGCCGCGAGCGGTGTCAATTTGGGTCGCAGTCTCGGTTGGTGGCGGAGTCACCCCGGCTCGCCTGTTTTCACCTCGTCCCAAAGCTGATTCATTTCATCAAGGGTAAGCCTGCCGAGCTCGTGCCCGCGGGTGCGGGCAAGCTCCTCCAGGCGCGAAAAACGGCGGTAGAACTTGGCGTTAGCCTCCCTGAGGGCTGCCTCAAGATCTATGTTCTGGCGGCGAGCGTAGTTAGCCAGGGTAAAAATGAGGTCGCCGAACTCAGCTGCTCTCTCGGCTGGGGTGGCGGCGGTCTTAAATTCAGCCAGCTCTTCGGCAAGCTTTTCCAATATGCCGGCATCATCGGGCCAATCGAAGCCCACTCGGGCTACACGCTCCTGTACCGACTGGCTGTAGGCTAAGGCAGGCAACGCCCGCGGTACGCTGTCTAGCATGCCACCCTGGCCGTAGCGCTCTTTCTTCTTGAGTTCCTCCCAGCGTATCAGCACACTTTCAGCGGTTAAAGCCTCTGCCCCTGACACTGCGGCCTCGCCGAAGACATGGGGGTGGCGCGAGATGAGTTTGCGGTTGATTCCTGCGGTCACATCGTTCATGGTGAAATTACCGTTCTCCTCTGCCAGGCGGGCATTCATGACGATTTGCATGAGGAGATCCCCCAACTCAGCACAGAGCTTTTTCGGGATTTCCTCATCGAGGGCTTCAAGCACCTCGTATGCTTCTTCTAAGAGGTGTTCTCGGAGGCTGCGGTGGGTCTGCTGACGATCCCAGGGGCAACCTTGTGGCCCTCGGAGATGGGCGATGATGTCCACAAGCGAATCAAAGCGGCTGAGGTCCGGAGGAATAGTCATGACAATCTCCTTAGTAGGATTATACAACATCGCCTGATAAGCGTTTTTAGGCTACCGGGCAAACCATAGCAACACGTCAGACAAATCGGCAGGGCAATTCCCTCCTTTTGGAGTATGATGTATCATTACTTACTCTTGTACCGCACTTGGGCACAATGGGCACGCGTTTTCGGAAGTGATTGCCCTATCAATTGGCAAGGGGTGTATTGACAACGAGGTGGTTGTTAAAATAAACTCATGCGGTTTGAGGAGTCGCCATCATGAGACTGAGCTTTATTCCTCAGGAAGATAAGTTCTTTGAGCTGTTCACTCAGGCGGGAAACAATCTAGTCAAGATTGCGGATGCCTTAGTAGATCTGCTGGAGAACTGGACGAATATCGAGGCTAAGGTGCAGCTGATCACCGACCTGGAGCGCGCTGGGGACGCTGTCACTCACGAAATCGCAGCCCTGTTGCACAAGAGCTTCGTTACTCCCTTTGATCGGGAGGACATCTCCATCCTAGCCCATACCTTGGATGACGTGGCAGATTTTGTCCATGCGGCTGCTGATGCCATGTTTATCTACCGCATTACGCGCCCCACCGAAAGGTCGCAGGAGTTGGCGGCTGTTATCCGTGAGGCGGCGGGTGAGATTGCTAAGGCTCTACCTTTGCTCCGCCGTCGCAAGGATCTAACCAAAGTGTTTGCTTCTTGTGTTGAGCTCAATCGCCTGGAGAACAAAGCTGATCGGATAAGCCGCCAGGCGTTGGGTGAGCTTTTCGAGGATACCAAAGACACGGCTTATATCATCAAGTGGCGCGAGATCTACGAGCATATGGAGATTGCCACCGACCGTGCTGAAGATGTGGCCAACGTTTTGGAAGGGATCGCTCTGAAGAATGCCTGATGGCTTGCCGGTGCTTATACCGGTGCTACTTTTGGTGCTGGCGGCAGAGTTTGTCAACGGCTGGACCGACAGCCCCAATGCCATTGCGACTGTGGTGGCCACTCGGGTTCTTTCCCCTCTCGCTGCGGTGGGCATGGCTGCCAGCCTCAATTTCCTGGGGGTTCTGATCACGGGTACAGCGGTGGCTGCAACCATCGGTCAGGATATCGTGCGTCCTGAGACCATTTCGCTCTCGGTGGTGGCCGCTGCCATGCTGACCGTCGTTATCTGGAGTACGGTTGCCTGGTATTTTGGGATCCCTACCAGCGAAAGCCACGAGCTTATCGCCGGACTGACAGGAGCGGGGCTAGCGTCCGCTGGTCCCTCGGTACTCCTGTGGGAGGGCTGGCAAAAGGTCCTGCTGGGATTGGTGTTTTCCACTGTTATTGGCTTTGTTCTGAGCGTCACCGTGATGACTGCGCTGTACTGGATACTCCGGCGCGTTCGCCTCAATACCGTCCGCAACAGTTTTAGCAAGTTGCAGATACTATCGGCGGCGCTGATGGCTTTCAGCCACGGCTCTAACGATGGGCAGAAGTTTATGGGGGTTTTTGCTCTGAGCCTGATGTTGGGTGGAGTGGCCTCCGAGTTTCACGTGCCGGTGTGGGTGATGTTGCTCTGCGGCAGTATTATGGCAACGGGCACAGCTTTTGGTGGCTGGCGCATCATTCGCACCATGGGAGTCAAGCTTACCCGACTGGAGCCGGTGAGTGGCTTTGCCGCCGAGGCCTCAGCGGCGGGGGCGATTCTGGCAGCCTCGTCGTTTGGTATCCCTCTTTCCACTACCCACACCATAACCTCGTCCATCATGGGCGTGGGGGCTACGCGGCGCCTTTCCGCCGTGCGCTGGTCAGTAGCTGGCAATATCGTAGCTACCTGGCTTATAACTTTCCCAGTTTGTGGGGTACTGGGCTTTGTTTTTACCTGGTTATTCAAGCAATTGGGGTGGACCTAACTCAGCTCAGAGAAGGTACTCCCGCGCGCTTGCGCGGAGTCTCTCCGCAGTAATGATAGCTTCCAGTTCGGCTACCGCTAGATCAGCCCGGTCGTTTTCGTTGATGATGACATAGTCAAAATCGCTTCTTTCCGTCATCTCGGTCTCGGCGGTTTTTAAGCGGCAGGCGAGATCGGCCGGTAACTCGGTATTGCGCCTCCGCAGACGCTCGTCTAACTGACTGAGCGAGGGGGGCGACAAGAAGACCAACACTGCTTGAGGGAGCACTTGCCTGATGGTCCGGGCCCCTTGTACATCTACTTTTATGATCGCGTTATGTCCCATAGTGAGGGCTGCTCTAATCGGTGCTTTTGGCACGCCGTACCAGTTGCCGTAGACATTGGCGTATTCTAAAAGCTCGCTCGCCGCGATCATTCTCTGGAACTCGGCCTGGGAAACAAAATGATAGTTGACATCTTGCGCCTCATCTGCTCTTTTGGGGCGCGTGGTGTTCGTTACGATAAAGGCGAGGGTGCCAGCTATCGGCTGTGCCTTGAGACCACCGAGCACAAAGTCTTTGCCTGCGCCGGAGGGGCCGGAGAGGATTAAGATTAGGGGCTGTGGGTTGAGATCAGTCAACTGCATCTTCAAGCTCGGGTTTCTGACCACGACCGCCACCTAGGCGCCCGATGATGGTCTCCGGGGCGAGCGCTGCCAGCACCACGTGACCGCTGTCCAAGAAGACCACTGCTTTCGTACGGCGCCCATTGGTCATATCAATGAGGGTGCCTTTGCTGCGGACCTCCTGGATAGCGCGCTTAGTGGGGGCTGAGTCGGGGACGGAGATTGCGATAACCCGGTTCATGGCCAGGATATTGCCGAAGCCCACGTGAACCATTTCACTTATCATAATTGCTCCCAAATTAGTAATCAATTGTGGCTATTAGGCATCCGGCCTGCAGGTGGGTTGGCAGGGCATCCTCATATCCGGTGGGGCCCGAACGATAACCGAGCCGGCGGCCTGGCTTACATTATACTCTAAGAGGATCAATGGCAAGGTGACAGACATGGTACAGGCTGCCACCATGTTGATTTATGGCTGATCCTATATCAACCGGCGCAATCGATGGCGGAAGCGCTCCCCCGCCTCCGGATGTTTGAGTCCGTAAGCTACCTGGGCCTCAAGCCAGCCGAGGGGTTCTCCGGTGTCGTAGCGGGTACCCTGGAGCTCCAAGGCATAGATATCCTGTTGCGTGAGGAGTACGGTGAGGGCATCGGTAAGTTGGATTTCGCCGCGGCTGTCGGGGGTGGTGCGTGCTAGGGCCTCAAATATAGCGGGGGTGATGAGATAGCGTCCCACGATACCGAGTGTCGAAGGGGCAGCCTCCGGGCTCGGCTTTTCTACCAGCTCATCCACCTTGTAGATGCGCTCGCTTACTCGCTCTGGGCGGATGATGCCGTATTTGCGCGTTGCTTGAGCGTCAACCGTTTCCACGGCAATGACACTGGTGCGGTATTCGATAAATATCGGCAGCATCTGGCGCAGGCCCGATTCGTGGTGGTCAATGAGATCATCCGGCAGGATGACGGCGAAGGGTTCGTCACCTATGGTGGCGTGGGCTAGTGCGACGGCATGTCCCAAGCCGAGGGGCTCTTCCTGGATGATATAGGTAAGATTGGCCAGGTCTTCCAGGCGTGCTAGGTCGTTAAGCAGACCGAGCTCGTTCTTGCGGGTCAGGACGGCGGCCAAGTCTGGAGCAGGGGCGAAATAATCAATGATGGCCTGGCGGTTGGGTGAGATAATGATGGTGATGTCCGTTATACCTGCTTCGGCGGCCTCTTCGACGGCAAACTGAATCAGTGGTTTGCCTCCAACGGGCAGCATTTCCTTGGGTTGGGTTTTTGTAACCGGAAGTAGTCTGGTGCCCCAGCCTGCGGCTGGGATAACTGCTTTTGTTATGGACATGGGCAGCCTCCTTCTGGCTGAAATACAAAGCTTGCTTTCAATTTAGCCACTACAGGCCTCTGCGACCAGCAGGCTTACGGCTAGGTCCTCGTCATAACGGGAGGTCTTGATGGTTAGGTCGGTTTCCAACAGGTGGCGGTAAAAGGCTTTGAGGCGCGGTAGGCTGAAGCGTGCTGCTTGGTCGATGGTTCGGTTAAGGGCAAATCCATATAGTTTTAGCTTGTCCTGGATAAATCCCTCGCTTCGACCACTGGCCAGCATACTCTTGACTCGCACCAGGAGCCGCAACTGGCGGGCTAGCATGAAAAGGATATAGCTCGGGGCCTGGCCGTCTCGCAAAAAGCCCTGTAATAGCTGCAGGGCCGGGGTGCTGCGGCCGCTCATGATGGCATCCACCAGCTCAAAGATGCCCACCTCGCGTGAGGCGGCCACCGCTGTGCCGACGTCTGCTGCTTCAATGCGCCGCCCCAGCGCATATAGGCTGAGCTTTTCCAGTTCTGAGGACAGAATCCACAGATTTGGACCTACCAGACGGGCTAGTCCTTCCGCCGCCTCGTCCGAGATGGTGGTTCCCGTTTGGGAGGTGCGCTTCTTTATCCAGTCTGGGAGTTTGGGCAGAACCAGTGGCAGATATTCCCTAATTTCCGCCTTATCAGCCACGGCTTTTAAGAGGGGATTGGTTTTTTTGAGCACACTGTCTATAAGCACGGTGATAGTGGTGGGCGGAGCCGATCTTAACACGGTGGCAAAGGCATCCAGGTCGCTCTCGGGGTTTTTACTGGTTTTTTTGGAGGGGCTGCTTTTAGTCTTGGCTTCACAACGGCTGAGTAGTCCGTCTACGATGATCAGTCTTTTATCGCCAAAAAAAGGAAAAGCCTCCACATTAGCTTGGAGCACGGCGGGGGAGATACGGCTACCATCCAGGCGAGTGGTATTGTTGGCGAGGGTTTCGGGATCGCCCAGACCCTTTTTGAGGGATGCCAAGGCTTCGTATATGGAATAATCGTCTGTGCCGTAGAGGATATAAATCAATCTTCTGTCCCCAGACATTTTAACACACACTTGGTGAGGAGGAAACAGGGGGTGGATGGGGTAAGTGCGGTATGGGGCAACGGTACTCGCTGGTTGGGGATCAGGCGTGGTGCGGGCACGTCATGGTTGTAAGCCGGGGAGAACCACCCTATAATTTCTGGGCGTTTATATTACCAGGAGGATGAAAATGGACCTGACGCTTGAGGAAAGAGCACGAATTTACGAAGAAGAGAGGGCTCGCCGAGAAGCTGAGGAAACGTCCAGACAAGATGGCAGCGGGACTTTTGGCTTCTCATCTAACCTTGTCGGATTGCTGTGCTATCTAGGGATGTGGGTAACCGGTATCATATTTTTGGTGCTGGACCAGAAGAATAGGTTCGTCCGCTTTCACGCTGCCCAGTCCATCATTACATTCGGCGCGTTGATGTTGCTGGGGATCATTTTACGCCCCATACCGGTGGCGGGCGTCTTTTTAGCTGCGGCCAGCGGTATTCTGAGCGTCGTTTTGTGGCTGGTACTCATGACCATGGCTTATCGGAATGAACTCTACCGCCTGCCAGTAGCTGCTGAGTTGGCTGAGGCGCTGCTTAAGGCGGTAAGCCCTGGAGTCTCCAAGGAAGCGACCAAAGCCAAGGCGGAGCAAAGAGTGATACTCAACACAGCGCCCGCCCCTCGTCGTTCACGCTCCAAAGACATTGCAGAATCAGTCTTTGCTATCATTGGTAGCCTAGTGATGCTTGTTCTGCTCAACATTGCTTACGAGTACATCGCCTATTATTCGCTGGTGGAAGGTGTTTGGGTCAGACAGAGGCTGGTGACCTTCGCCTGGCACTCCTGGTTGCCGATGGTCAACGTGGCGATAGTGCTTACCATTGTCGGCCACATTATCATGATCACAGCTTCTGGCGGTCGGTTAGTGCGAGAGACGGTGCACATCATCCTGGATGTCTTTGCCATCATCGTCTTGGGCTCGCTTTTCTCCATTTTTCCCTTTGACTTTAGCCCCCTGCCGGCCCCAGCGACGCTAGTCGCGTTTTGGGTGCGGCTGGGCATTGTCATTGCGGTGGCGGTCATCGCGGCTACGGTGGTGGTGAGGAGTGTTCGGACGGTGGTGGCCGTCGTGCGGAACTAGGGCGACGTTTGCGCTCGTGGGATGCCCATAGTAAAATGAGGTCGGTATCCGCACTCTTTTCTGCGGGAAAGATGGTAAAAATATTGAACACTTTAAGGAGACATCCATGACAGAACCCGTACTCACCGAGCTCAGGAAACTGAGCGATATTGCCACCGACATGGATCTCGCCGCCAACATCCGCAAAGATGCCATCAAATCTATGGGGCGGATTGGCACACATGAGGCCCTATTGGCACTCTTGGATCTGGTATCTAGTGAGAAGCTTAAGGTAGACGAGCGCAAGCTGGCTCTTCAGCAGGCGGAAAAGCTGATAAAATAGACGTCCCATTGGCTCAATCTGCTCTCGCCGCTGCTGTGGATGAGTGGCTTGCGTGTTGGGCTTAAATGAAAGTCTGATAGAATTTATGAGTGTAGGCATTGGTATCGTTGGTTTGCCTGGAACTGGGCGCACCACTATCTTTAATGCCCTCACCCGCGGCAAAGCGGCCACAGGGGGCTTCGGTGGTGGTATAGCTAATATTGGTATCGCCAAGGTGCCTGATGAACGCTTGGCGGTGCTTACGGACATGTTCCGTCCCCAAAAGACTGTCCTTTCCGAAATCAAATACCTCGATCTTGGTGCTTCGGTCAAGGCCATGGCCAGCGAAAAGGGGGGTGGAGCGCTCCTGACGCAGCTGGCGACAGTGGACGCCGTGCTCTCCGTTATCCGTGCCTATGATGATGCGATTGTGCCTCACCCCTCTGGCGGTGTTGATGTGGCGCGCGATATAGGCGAGATAGATCTGGAGCTGGCTTTCTCCGATCTGGCCATAATTGAGCGCCGCTTTGATCGTATCGGCTCTTCGTTGAAAGGGGCCAAGGCCGATGAGCGCTCCAAGCTTGAACGCGAGCGCGAGCTCCTCTTCCGTATCAGGGGCGAATTGGAAAATGATACTCCCATTCGTGATCAGTCCTTGGGCGATGAAGAGCAGAAGATGATTTCAGGCTATCAGTTCCTCTCCGCTAAGCCGATCATCACCTTGGTCAATATTGGCGAAGAGGACCTGCCTCGGGCACAGGCGATGGAGATTGAGCTTAGCACCCGTTTTGCCCGGCCCAATCATCGCATTGTTGCTATGTGTGGCAAGCTGGAGATGGAGTTATCCGGCTTAGATGAAGGGTCGGTCAAGGAATTTTTGGCTGAGTACGGCCTTGCCCAGACGGGCCTGGCGCGCGTCATCCAAGCATCATATGAGCTACTTGGACTCATCTCTTTCCTCACTGCGGGCGAAGATGAGGTACGTGCATGGCCAATTGCACGCGGTACGGTTGCCCAAAAAGCGGCGAGCAAAGTACACTCCGATATTGAGCGGGGCTTCATTCGCGCTGAAGTTGTAAGCTACCAAGACCTGATTGATTCCGGAAGTCTGGCCGAAGCCAAGCGGCGCGGTATTCTTCGCCTAGAGGGCAAGACCTACGTGGTACAGGACGGGGATATAATCAATTACTTGTTTAATGTCTAGATGTTGCCATCAAGAGGGTAACCAAACCCCCTTCCATGAATTTGGAAAGGGGGTTTGTATTTTGTTGGAAATCGGCGCTAAGCCGGTTCTTCTTTACTGGTGTGTGCCTGCTTCATTTTGTTTATCATGTAGCCTATCTTCGATTTGTGCCTGTTCCGGGTCATCTTGATAAAGACTGTTACGAAGCGGTAGCTTGCCAAAGCTAGGAAAAAGAAATAGATAGTCCGCCAAGTTTCGGCGGTAAAAGGGCCAGCATCACGGAAATTGGCGATCAACAACGGCGACATGAAAGAGAAGACGAGTGCGCCGGCGCTTACCCATTCGTCGCGCGAGATCAGCACGTCGCGGTATTCAATGAGGGCCAGCTTCATCTTGTCCTCGGTGGTCACGAGTAAATCTTGTGTCAGGTTCTTGTGGATGATGATTTCGCCTTCTAGATCTTCATCATCCAATTCAATGATCGCGCCCTTGCGGGAGGGCAGTTTCCGAGGGCTCATTCGTTGGACACCTCCTCCCCTCGATAGATGGTGTAGTGGAGCGTCTTGTCGGCGCTTCCTTTTAGAGAATAGACCAGAAGTTGAAGGTACAGCCGCCGGCCTTCATATTTGCCGATCTTCATGGGCTTGTTGGTGCCAGCTCCGAAACTATCGTCGAAGTTGTAGAGCGTTAGCCTAAGAGTGGAGGGCTCAGCTATGCTACTGTCCACATAGGTCTCGCGGTTCTGCTCATCGGACTTGAAATCGAAGATAATGTTGATATTGAGGTCGCTGTAATGCAGTGAGATGGGGTTCCCGGCAAAGGAGATGACCGTGCCGTAGTCTATTATCTCCGCCGGACCAGACGCGATTTTCTTGCCGAGACAAGCTGTTTCTTCGGGCATAAGTACCTCCAAGGGAATCTGGGTCCTAGTATATAGATTTCAAGTAGCGGGGGCAACAGAGCTAGCGATTTGGCAAGCAAATACGCTGTATCAGCGGGAAGTCTTCTGCCATTGATACTAGGAGCGGCAGAAAAACTAGTAGCCAGTAACAGTTAATGACTTACATATGAATCTGGATGCAGTACCTACCAAGTATTGTAAAGCATTAGGTGTTACGTAGTACTAGGCCTGAAAAAGCAAGGTATTGTGCCTGAATTGTTTGTCAAATTATTGCGAGTGCATTTGATGCAGGGAGTCTTTGTCAGGAAAGCAGGCTATGCTAGAATGTCAGAATAATAGTCCGAGAGCAACTTCCGATAAGGAGGGCACTATGAGAAAGATGGCGGCATTAATTTCTGGCGTATTGTCAGTCATGGCTTTGCTAATGTGCGCTTGTTCCGCTGGTACGGCAAATAATACGTTCAGGGATTGGGAATATATTGCCGTTGCACCAGAGGCCGGGGCTCTAACAAAGGATATAGGAACATTGGAGGAGCGCAAGGTTATCAAAAATGCCGATGTAACCTGCTCAACGGACGATGTATTGGAAACATATCAAACGATCTTATCTTGGCTTAAGCAAAACGATGGCTATGAATCCAGCCAAAACATGACTAAGCGTGATGAACAATACACGATTAGTGCGGTCTTTAAAATAGTCCCCGAAAAACTTGATGCGTTGTTAGATGTTATTGACAGTCATACAGAGATTGTAAATTTAAGAACATCCACAGATGATGTTACCCAGTCCTATGCTGATACGCAGCTAAGGCTGAAATCAAGACAAGCGGCGCTTGATCAGTATTATGCCTTGATGGAAAAGGCTGTCTCTGTAGATGAAGTGTTGAGCATACAAAAAGCCATAAACGACCTAACCATCGAAATTGAAAGCATGGAAGTGGGATTACTCTCCTGGGATAAAAAAGTAGGCGAGTGCACCGTAACGGTTACTTTTACCCGGGCCGAAACCTCGCTTGGATTATTGCGCTGGGCATTGATATTCTTCTTGTTCTTGTGCGCTATCGCGCTGGTAGTTTTTATCACCAGGATAGTTTCCAAAAACAACAGAAAACAAAGTTAGTCATGTTAGGTTATTCCATCGTATCAGTCCATTGCCTGCGCTTCAGTGTTTGAATGCCGTGATCGGTACGACAAAGACTCTATCGGGGCGCAGGTAAGTTGCGTTTGACATTCCGCATATTACTCCATGGACGACGGGCGGTTTTCCTGATGGGCTGGCCTCAAGCTCGCATTGGATTGTTAACAAGTTATCCGTAGCGTTGTCGATTTGGTTTGCGCCCAACTTGGTTTCAAAAACGCACCATTCGCTATTGGGCAGCACAATTATCGCCTTGATCTTGTGCCCCAGATAATCTCGGTAATGGTAGAGTGTGCCCCCTACATGATCCCCCATAGATTTTCAAATCCCTCTAGCGCAGTGCCTCGAACAAGAAGCTGAGGTTTGCCAAGTCTCCAGGCAAACTTTCTGGTGTCACTTTCAGTAAAGTGCAGCCAAGAGAGGGGTCGGAGAAACGCTGCTTCACAGCCTGTTTTGCCCGAACAGAAGAGTGGCTTCCTGTGGAAAAAGGGGGTTGGTTATCCGTGGTGAACAACCGTTCGAAAATAATCAGGTGTTCTGCCACTGATTCTGCATCAAGATTTTCGTCATCCGCTCCCCCGACGTCGTTTTTCAGCGTATTACTGCTCGCCGCGTCGCCTTCGTTCTGAGCTAAAGCTCGTAGTGTAGGCGAGACACTCATACATTGGACTGGTGTGTGCCTAAATTTGGCTAATCTAGGTAATGCTATGTCCAGTGTATAATTGATAGAGCAACGGCAGGCGCATTTTGGCAGTTGGGTACATTGCCCCAAACTGAACAGTATCAACCCGAAAGATTTGGTAATAACCACTCGACTGTTTGCGTGACAACGGTTCGTAGCGAACAATTCTTCTCTTGGGTAGCTCTCTAGCTCTTGGCGGAGCCTTTGGTTTTCAGCGGTAAAGAACGGAGCCAATGCTCTCGTTGGTACTTCACGAACTATAAATTGACTTTACATATAGGCGGATGTTATCATGGCCATAAGTTATTATCAGTCTTAAGGAAATCATGTCGGCTCTAGCTGAGCTTTGTCAGGAAATCTGCAACTGCCAAAAGTGCGAAATCTCTCGTAGCCGCACCCGCGCGGTACCAGGCGAGGGGCCGGACAATGCCGAGATCATGTTTATCGGTGAGGCTCCGGGTTACCATGAAGATCAACAGGGTCGGCCTTTTGTTGGTCAGGCAGGACAATTTCTGAGTGAGCTGCTGGCTTCCATTGGGCTTCAGCGCCCCGATGTCTACATTACCAATATCATCAAGACGCGCCCGCCAGGCAATCGAGACCCGCTTCCGGTGGAGATAAATAACTGCAAGGCCTGGCTTGACCGTCAGCTTGAAATTATTCATCCGAAAATGATTGTTACCCTGGGGCGCTATTCTATGGCGCGCTTTTTTCCGGGCAAGACCATCAGTCAGATTCATGGTGCCTCGGTTACAAAGGATGGTGTCATCTATTTTGCTATGTACCATCCGGCAGCGGCTCTCCATCAGCAGAGTCTGCGCGATACCATCATGAAAGATATGCAGAAGATTCCGGCGCTACTGCAGGCTAATGCAGGAGAAGCCCCCGCTGAGGCCTCTGTGGCGGCGGCGAAGCAGTTGCCTCTGTTCTAGTGGGCAGGAATAAAATACGGCCGTTACGCCGGCATCGGCGGGACTGGCCTGAGTTATAATCCGAGTTCTAAATGTAAGGTAGTTGGCATTAATGGTTAAAGATAAACTAAAAATCATTCCCCTGGGGGGATTCGGTGAGATTGGCAAGAACATGCTGGCCATTCAGTATCGGAGTGACATCATCGTCATCGACTGCGGTCTCATGTTTCCTGATGAGGAGATGCTGGGCATTGATTTGGTTATCCCAGATATCAGCTTTCTGTTGGAAAACCAGGATAAGGTGCGCGGCATTGTCGTCACTCATGCCCACGAAGATCACATCGGGGCGCTACCATATGTGCTCCCCCAGTTAAACGTACCGGTCTATTGCACGCGCCTGGCCAAGGGCCTCATTTCTGTCAAACTGAAGGAAAGAAAGGTCTCGGAATCCAAGGTACACGCCCTGGGGGTACATGGCAAGATAACCCTAGGTGCCTTTCGTATTGAGTTTTTCCCGGTTAACCACTCCATTCCGGATTCGGTGGGGCTGATCATCCACACTCCCCTCGGCACCCTGGTACACACGGGAGATTTTAAGCTGGACTACACGCCGGTGGCCGGGGTGACGACAGACCTGGGCAAATTGGCGCAACTCGGGGCGCAGGGGGTGTTGCTACTCATGGCCGACTCCACCTATGCCGAGGTGCCGGGATACACGCCCTCTGAAAGTGTGGTAGGGGAGGCGCTGGGCAATATCATTGGCGGGGCAAAGGGCCGAGTGCTGGTTACCACCTTTGCCTCGCTCATATCGCGCATACAGCAGGTGGTGGACGCGAGCGTAAAATACCGCCGCCGGGTTTTTATCGTGGGGCGCAGCATGACGGAGAACGCCCGCATTGCCTCGGAGCTGGGGTATCTCAAAATACCGCCGGGGGTATTGGGTAATAACGACGAGTTGGCCCGCACGCCGCGCGAGAAAACGGTGGTCTTAACCACTGGTAGCCAGGGCGAGCCTACCTCGGGGCTGGTGCGCATCGCCAGCGGCGGGCACAAGCTCATCAGATTGCATCCTACCGACACCATTGTCTTCTCGGCTTCGCCCATCCCCGGTAACGAGTCGCTGGTGAACCGCACCGTGGATGCCATTTTCAAGCAAGGGGCACAGGTTTTTTACGGTGAGCGCAGTAGGGCGCATGTGCATGGCCATGGCAGCCAGGAGGAGCTGAAGCTTTTGCAGGGATTGGTTAGACCGCGCTTTTTCCTGCCTATCCATGGCGAATACCGCCATCTTACCCAGCATGCCTTGCTGGCCCAGTCGGTAGGCGTGCCGCCGGAGCGTACTTTCGTTATGGAAGACGGCGAGGTGCTTGAGATAGATCAAGAGGGCGGGCGGATTGCCGGCAAGGTGACCACCGGCAATGTTTATGTGGATGGACTCTCGGTAGGGGATGTGGACGGCATGGTACTCAGGAGCCGCCGGATGCTCTCGCGTGATGGCATTGTGGTGGCCATTGTTGCCCTTAACAAACAGACAGGCAAACTGGTGGGGCGACCAGAGATTGTCTCCCGGGGCTTCATCGATATGGATGAGAGCCGGGAGATGGTAGAGGGTGCACGCGATCTCTTGACCCAGACGTTGAGCAATCGGCGGACACATTCTGTTGAGCGGGGTTATGTGGAGAATGAGACTAAGAATGCTTTAGATAAATACTTCTATGATCAGACAAAGCGCCGGCCCATGATCTTACCTGTGCTGGTGCAGGTGTAGGTTGTCCCCCAACTGAACTGGTGCTGAAAATGTCGGTAATGTTTTGGTTCTCCGGAACCGGCATCTCGCTCTATCCGATGAAAGCGGAAGCCCCGACCGAAGCTGTGGGTGGCGAATAAGAGAAGATTGGGTTGGTGTTTCCGTCACATTACGGTAATCTTCCCCGTATCGTACGTTCTTTCCTCGAACAACTGGGAATCAAGCTTGGAAGCTATATCTTTTCCGTAGTCACAATGGGCTTTTTATCATCAAGCTCGCTGGTTATCAAGCAGTAGTATCCGTCCAGCTTCTCTTCTTCGGCTATCTTATCGGTATTCAGAAGTAGGTGGCTTTTATTCCTGGCGATGATTCCATTCCCAGTAGGCATTGTTGCTTTTTCTATTGTTCAATCATTCTCTGAAATATGGTACCCAGAGAGGGATTTTCGGTACTATTCTATTTTGACGCAACGATACACTTTTCGGTGCTGTTTATTATGACTCAATGCGTATCGAATTATCATAATAGAATAGCACCGAAACAGTGTACTTCCTCCTCCTGTTGTTATGATTTAATACTCAGTTTCGATAGCTTCTCTGACAGCTTTATCATATCACGTTTCAGCTGAGCTGGGTTCAAAGTGGCATATTGAGCCTTAAGATTGTCCTTTACTTCATTTGGTATGGTTTCTGCCTGAAGCACTCTTCTGTATGGAGTCTGGGGCGTATCATAACGCTTGCGCATACGTGATCCATCCCG
>JGI24702J35022_10000617_pt1 | contig 21659 bp, 18 predicted proteins | sample TergutTh196P4_FD_35022 | JGI IMG/M metagenome (IMG submission 35022)
AGTCACAGGAATTGGATTTTGGTGATGCCGATAATAATAAACGGGCTGCCATTATTGAAGAAGCGCTGGCCAGTTATGGGGTGGCTGGAAAGGTTACCGAAATCAATGTTGGCCCCACTGTTACTCAATTCGGTATTGAACCGGGCTGGGATGTTAAAACCAAGCGTATTCATGAAAAGGACAGTTCCGGTAATGTCACCGTACGCGAGGTGGAAATTTCCCGTACACGGGTCAAAGTGGAGCGCATAACGGCCCTTTCAAATAATTTGGCTTTGGCCCTTTCCGCTTCTACTATACGTATTGAGGCTCCGGTGCCGGGCAAACCCATTGTGGGAGTTGAGGTTCCCAATAATGTTTATAGTACGGTCAGCCTGCGTGGTATTGTGGAAGCAAACAATTTCCAGAAACTGCTTACTAAAACCAAGTTGGCCATGGCGCTTGGGAAAGGTGCCGGAGGGGAAGCGATTGTTGATGACTTGGCCAAAATGCCGCATCTTTTAATTGCCGGCTCAACCGGTTCCGGCAAGACGGTATGTCTGAATGCGATTATTTGTTGCATTTTAATGTGCAATACGCCATATGATACCAAGCTGATTTTAATTGACCCCAAGCGAGTGGAGATGACACAGTTCAACAGTTTGCCACATTTGGCAGCTCCGGTGATTGTGGATACCGACAAAGCCCTTTCGGCTATGCGTTGGCTCAATATTGAGATGGATAACCGCTACAAAATGCTACAGTCCGTTGGTGCACGCAACATTGACGGTTACAACAAGGATAAGACCGGTAAGGACCGCATGCACTATTTGGTGTTGGTAATTGATGAACTGGCGGATTTGATGATGGCGGGTTTTGATGAGGTGGAACATATTTTATGCCGATTGGCACAACTGGCACGTGCGGTTGGAATTCATCTTATTGTGGCAACTCAGCGCCCGTCGGTGGATGTTATTACAGGCTTAATTAAGGCTAACTTCCCCACACGTATCAGCTTCGCTGTTACTTCGCAGGTTGATTCGCGCACTATTCTTGATGCGGTCGGCGCTGAAAAGCTGCTTGGTCGCGGTGATATGCTATACGCGCCACCTGATGCCGTCAAACCAAAACGCCTGCAGGGTTGTTATGTCTCGGATCCGGAAGTGGAACGCATCGTGTATTTTTGGAACAGCCAAAAGAAAGATGAAGTGGCGCCTATCAATGAGGCGGATATCGCTGCTGCTCCGGCCGTGGTAAAGAAAGAAAGTCAATCGGTGGATCCGCTGATGGATTCTGTGCGCCAACTGGCCAATGAACATGATCAGATATCAGCCTCTTTCCTGCAACGTAAATTAGGCATTGGCTATCCTAGGGCGGCTCGCTTATTTGATCAACTAAAGGAAGAGATGGCTGGGCAACTTGACGATGGCGGTGCGGAGATTGGTGAGGACGACGATTTGTAAAGGAACCCCGATTTCCATTGACTAAGTGCGGGTTCTGACACCGAGTGCCAGCAAACCGGGGCCGGTGTGTGTGCCGACTACCGGACCCAACCGTGCCAGTATTATCTGCTCAGTAGGGAAGTTGGGGATTCTTTTCAGTAGTTCGACAGCTTCGTTTTTGTCGGTGCTGTACACAGCGTATAAGTCTTCAATTACTGGGAAACCAGCCACAAATTCCAGGAGTTTCTCTTTTGCTTTGGTACTGCTACGAACTTGAGCGACCGGGGAAAACTCTCCGTCTTTTATAGTCAGCAGCGGTTTGATACTGAGGAGTGAGCCAACCAGTGACTTGGCTCTGCCTATGCGTCCGCCGCGGGCCAGATATTTTAAGGTATCAAACATGACCAGCACGTGAATGCGCCCGAAGACATCATTGGTGAAATCCACTATTTCTTGGAATGATTGCCCATTCTTGGCCATTTTGGCGGCTAGGATAACAGCCATGCCCAATGCCATTGAAACAGACTTGGAATCAATCACTGCGATGGGGCATTGGGCACGGGTTTGGTTTTTGGCTTGTAGTGCGGAATTCGTCGTGCCGGAGAGTTTGCTGCTAATGTGAATGGATACAATGCCGTCAGCCTCTTGGCCTAATTCATCATATACTTTTATAAAATCCTGTGGGGTGGGGCAAGAGGTTGTTGGTTGAACGTTTTCGCGAACCAACTTGTTATAAAACTCATCCTCACTGATATCAATGCGATCCTTATAGCATTGATTGCCGAATATCACATATTCGGGAATTACGGTAATACCGAGGTCATCCACAATTTCTTGGGGAATATCGGAAGAGCTGTTGGTGACAATCTTTACTGGCATGTTTACCTCCTTACTGGGCAAAGGGAATATTTTGCGGGCAAATTACTTAATAGTGGTGTTGATGGTGAATCAGTCGTAAGTTCTCATGATAATTGCCAGGAGTCCGGGGCCGGTATGTGCGCCGATGACTGGACTAAGCTGTGCAAGTAGTATGTCCTCGGTTGGGAAACTTTTAATTTTACCGGCAAGCAAAGAAGCTTCTTCCCGGTCGGTGCTATACACGACCGCCATATCCTTGACCTTATCAAAGCCATTGGCGAATTCCAGTAGCTTTTCTTTGGCTTTGGTAGCGCTGCGTACCTGTGAAACAGGCGAAAATTCCCCGTTTCTAACCGTCAACAATGGCTTAACATTTAGAATTGAGCCAATAAGTGATTTGGCTTTGCCAATGCGTCCGCCACGCGCCAAATAAGTCAGTGTGTCGAATAAAGCGAGCGCGTGCAAATGGTCTAAAGTATTCTGGACCTCATCGACTACCTCTTGGAAGGATTTTCCTGCGTTAGCCGCCTTGGCGGCCGCGATAGCGGTTATCCCGAGTAACATTGAAACTCCTCTGGAATCAATAACAGCTATTGGACAATGAGCTTTCGATAATTTTTGAGCTTGTTGTGCCGTGAGGATTGTCCCGGACATTTCGTTGCTGATATGGATGGAAACGATACCATCTGCTTCGGCACTCAATTCGTCATAAACTGTCAGGAAATCCTGTAGTGTGGGTTGTGAGGTCGTGGGTTGAGTTTTCTCGTATACAAGCCTGTGATAAAATTCACCCTCACTGATATCAATACGATCGCGGTAACACTGTGTATCGAAAATCAGGTATTGGGGGATGATAGTGATATTAAGTTCTTTGGCGAGATCTATCGAAATGTCAGATGCACTGTCGGTAACGATTCTGACGGGCATGCAGGGCTCCTTTAACTCACGCTGACGGCAATAAATTTCGCGAATAGTTTACCCTTTATAGGTGTTCTTGGCAACCACCAATCATTAAGCTCAAACTTTTCGGTGCGGCACAAACGGGATTGTTAAGCGTATAACTCTGGTTGCTACTGAGGAAGAGTGCCAGACAGTAATGCTCTCCTCAAGGTGATAAGACGGTCCCGTAACAGGGCGGCTTTTTCAAAATTGAGATTCTTAGCCTCTTTCCTCATCAATTTTTCCAGTTCGTCAATCAGGCGGGCTTTATCCTTGGCTGATAATGATTCAATATGGGCAAATTCCGTTTGTTCAGTACTTGTGTCTGTGACAACACGCACTCGTTCGGTGATATCTTTTATGGCCTTCTTTATGCCTTGCGGTGTAATGCCGTGCTCAGTGTTATAGGCTTCTTGTATTGCCCGCCGACGGTTAATTTCGCCCATCGCTCTTTCCATACTTCCGGTCGTTTTGTCGGCATACATGATGACATGTCCTTCAATGTGCCGTGCCGCGCGTCCCATGGTTTGAATAAGGGCCTGCTCGGAGCGCAGATAGCCTTCCTTGTCGGCATCCAATATGACAACCAGACTTACTTCAGGCAGGTCCAAGCCCTCACGCAAAAGATTGATGCCGACCACAACATCATAAATCCCGAGCCTAAGGTCACGTAATATTTCCACTCTTTCAAAAGTATCCATCTCGGAATGCAGATAGTGCGTTTTAATGCCGTTTTCAGCCAAATAGTCTGCTAGTCTTTCCGCCAGTTTTTTTGTGAGTGTGGTAACCAGACAGCGCGTACCGTTGTCGGTACGCTTCTTAATTTCTTCCAACAGATCGTCAATTTGTCCTTTGGTGGGTTTTACCACGATTGTCGGTTCCAGAAGCCCTGTCGGCCGGACTAATTGTTCCACAACTTGCTGGCTGGTTTTAAGTTCATATTCGGCTGGTGTGGCGGAAACATAAATCATTTGGTTCATATGCCGGTTAAATTCGTCAAATGAAAGAGGGCGGTTATCCAGCGCTGACGGTAAACGAAACCCGAAATCAACCAAGGTTTTCTTTCGCTCATAGTCTCCGCGGAACATGCCGCGGATTTGCGGCAAACTCATGTGTGATTCATCAATAATGGTAATGAAATCCTCCGGAAAGTAATCCAGCAATGTCCAAGGAGTACTTCCCGCTTGGCGTCCGGAGAGGTGCCTTGAGTAGTTCTCAATTCCGGAGCAATAGCCCACTTCCTGCATCATCTCCAAATCATAGTTGGTACGCGTTTCCAGTCGGGCTGCTTCCAACAGCTTGCCGTCTTCTCGCAGAGTGGTAAGCCGCTTCTGTAATTCCTCACGGATGTTTCGTATGGCATTTTGCATCTTATCAAACGAGGTGACAAAGTGCTTGGCGGGGAAAATGTCGGCCTGATCCATTTCTGCCAGGATTTCACCGCTGAGGGTATCAAACGAGGTGATACGGTCAAGTGTCTGCCCAAAGAACTCAAATTTCAGTCCGGTTTCGGTGTACGAAGGCTGTATTTCCAGAGTATCACCGCGCACCCGGAATTTACCACGAGTGAATTCCACATCATTTCTCTCATATTGCATTTCCACTAAACGCTTGAGAACAGCGTGCCTTGGATAGTCCTGTCCCTTATGCAGTTGGAAAACGAAACTACGGTACTCTTCCGGTTCACCTAACCCATAGATACAAGAAACAGAAGCCACAATGATGGCATCGCGTCTTTCAAGCAAGGTTTTGGTGGCCGCGTGCCTTAGCTTGTCAATCTCTTCATTGATATCGGCATCTTTCTCAATATACATGTCTTTGGAAGGTACATATGCTTCCGGTTGGTAGTAATCGTAGTAACTTACGAAGTATTCCACGGCGTTATGCGGGAAAAATTCTTTGAATTCAGCGTAGAGTTGCGCGGCAAGTGTTTTATTATGGCTCATAACCAACGCCGGTCGGTTGAGGCGGGCAATAACGTTGGCTAAAGTAAAAGTCTTGCCCGAACCGGTTACCCCCAACAGTGTTTGCCTTGAATATCCACAGTTTATTCCTTCAACCAGTTGATTGACGGCTTGCGGCTGGTCTCCGGTAAGCTCAAAATCGGCGGTTATTTCAAATTGCGGCATTTTTGTCAGCGGAACTCATAATGGCTACTTCTGAATGAAAAGCCTTTGAGTCAAACGGCGGCGTTATTTCCAACAAGCGTATTTTAAGACAGTTGATATTATTATTCCAGAGTTATGGAGCCAATCTGCTTTCTGACAGTTTCAGCGGAGGAAGCCAGGATTGCCAGTTCATCGGGAGTTAAATCAAGGTTAACTATCTCTTTGATTCCGTCACGGCCGAGTTTTACAGGCACGCCGATTACCACTTCTCTTAAATTGTACTCTCCGTTTAATACCGCCGCGCAGGGAAGGAGTTTGTCTTGATTTTGAATAATTGCTTCTGTCATGCGCACAACCGCCGCTGACGGGGCATAGAAAGCACTGGAATTTTTTAGCAGACCGACAATCTCAGCCCCGCCATTGACGGTGCGAGTGACCAAGGCTGATATTTTTTCAGCTGGCAGCAATGCCGTGATCGGTTTACCGTTTACGGTCGCCAAACGGGGGAAAACCACCATGCTGGAACCATGTTCTCCTAGTACATAACATGAAACATCCTTGACGCTGCAGTTGGTTTCCAAAGCGATGAAGGTAGCCAATCTGGCGCTGTCCAAAACTCCGGACAGCCCCAAAACGCGCTGGCGTGCCAAACCGGAGGCTTTATAAGCTACCCAAGTCATGGCATCAACCGGATTGGCGACAACGATGATGACGCAATTGGGAGAGTAGCGGACAACTTCTTTTACCACGCCGGAAACAATTGAGCTGTTTATACGGATGAGGTCTTCGCGAGTCATACCGGGTTTTCGTGCGATACCGGAGGTGATAACGACTACCTCCGAGTCTGCGCTGTCGCTATAGTCAGTCGAACCACTGATACGATGATTGAAGCCTAATATCGGCGCTGATTCCGCTATATCCAAGGCTTTTCCTTGTGGCAGCCCATCCACAATATCAATCAAAACAATATCGGCCAAGTCTTTTTCGATCAGTCGCTGTCCAAGACTGGCTCCGACGTTTCCGGCGCCAATAATACTGATCCTAGGCGTTTTCATAAGCTTCCTCCGAACGGATATTTATTCGTGCCGTGGCTATTTTAAATCATCCTGCTGATAATGGCGTCAGCCACTTGAGACGTACCGACGGCGTTTCCCTGTTCCCCGTCTGGCTTGAGGTCATAAGTGACATATTTACCTTCGCCAATTATGCTTTCAATCGCTTTTTCCATCCTGTCTGCCGCTGCGCTCTCGTTAATGTGACGCAACATCAAAACAGCGGAGAGCATCATGGCCATCGGATTGGCTTTGTTTAGTCCCTTATACTTGGGAGCGCTACCGTGAGTCGGCTCAAACAGTGCAATATCGTCACCCAGGTTGGCTCCAGGGGCGACTCCCAGCCCTCCGACCAACCCTGCACATAAATCAGACAAGATGTCTCCGTACAGGTTGGGGCAGACTAACACATCAAATTGTTGAGGTTTTTTTACCAGTTGCATGGACATGTTGTCTACAATTCGATCTTCAAATTCAATGTCGGGATAGTCTTTAGCCGTGTCACGTGCTACTGCGAGGAATAAGCCATCTGAGAACTTCATGATGTTGGCTTTATGTACCGCGGTTACTTTTCTGCGTTTGTGGGCACGAGCATACTCAAAGGCAAAACGTACGATGCGCCGGCAACCGAACTCAGAAAGAGGTTTTATGCTGATTCCTGAGTCCGGGCGGACGGTAGTCCCTTGCTCTTTAAGGAAGGAAATTAGTTTTGAGACCTTTTCACTGCCTTTCTCATATTCGATTCCGGCGTAAAGATCCTCCATGTTTTCACGCACAATAACAAGGTCAACGTTGTTGTACGGCGTAGGTGTTCCAGCGTAGCTTTTACATGGACGTAGACAACAGAACAACTCTAATTCTTTACGAAGCGCTACGTTAACACTGCGGAATCCCGACCCGACAGGGGTGGTGATTGGACCCTTGAGCGCCACTTTATTTCTTTTTATTGACGCTAAAACAAGTGGTGGAAGAGGAGTTCCGTATTCAGCCATCACATCGGTGCCGGCGTGAACAATTTCCCAGCGGAATTTAATTCCGGTAGCTTCCAAAACGCGACGAGTGGCCTCAGTTAATTCTGGTCCGATTCCGTCACCGGGGATGAGGGTAATATTATGGGTTTCCATAGGTTTGCTCCTTTTGAGTCGGTGTCAATAAAACATGAACAAGGTTTTCTAAAACAGATTGACAAACCTTCCTTGCTTAGATATGGCGAGGCAGATAGCCTGTCACAGTTATTTATTAATAGATTACTCTAATTTGAAATCACCATGTTTCTGAATATAAGGGATTAGCCCACCCTCTTTCAGGATTGCCAGCATGGCATTTGGAATCGGCTTGAAATGAAGAGTAATTTCATTGGTGATATCCTTAACCGTTCCGTTAGCCAAATCTATCTCTAATTCGTCACCCTCATTAATGTTATCAGTATCACAGATGAGAACCGGAAGGCCGCGATTTATGGCATTTCGGAAGAAAATACGGGCAACGCTCTTCGCCAGTATGGCACTTACACCGGCCATTTTAATGACCAAAGGGGCGTGCTCGCGCGAGGAACCTAACCCAAAGTTATTTCCGCCTACCACAAAGTCGCCGGCATTGACCCGAGAGACAAAAGTGGGGTCAGCATCTTCAAGCACATGCTTAGCCAGTTCAGGCAGATTTGAGCGTAAATGAGCCAGTCTTCCGGGAACGATAAGATCTGTTGAAATATTATCAGCAAATTTAAAAGCTTTTCCTTTTAACACTTTAGAGTACCTCCCTGGGGTCGGTGACCACTCCTGTTATAGCGGTTGCGACGGCGGTTGCGGGACTGGCGAGATAAACGAAAGAGTTGGGGTTGCCCATGCGACCTTTGAAGTTTCGATTAGCGGTCGAAAGACAAGCTTCTCCGTCGCCGAGTATGCCCTGATGCAGACCGAGACAAGCTCCGCAACCCGGTGGAATAATGGTACCGCCCGCTTCCACAAAGATGCGTATGTAACCGGCATCCATTGCCTGCAACAATACCCGCTTGGATGCCGGGGCCACAATCAACCTGGTTTGTGGGTGAACCTTTTTGTTGCGCAATATACTGGCTGCCAAAGCGAAGTCTTCTAAACGCCCGTTAGTACAGGTGCCCAAAAAGACCTGATGAATGCGAACTCCGCTTAAATCTTTGGCCAGTACCGTATTGTCAACCGTATGAGGTCTGGCGACAGTTGGCGATAAAGTTGAGGCATCAATTTCAATTGTTTTTTCGTATACGGCATCTTTGTCGGGGGATATGGAGCGGAATTGTTCAGGTCTTCCCATTTCCCGAAGCAATTTCTCAGTTGTTTGATCGGATGAGAACAATCCAACTTTAGCCCCGGCCTCAACGGCCATGTTGGCGATGGTTAGACGCCCGGCGATTGACATATTATCAATCGCCTTCCCCCCGAATTCAAGTGCCTTATAGGTAGCACCGTCTGCACCGATTAGCCCGATAATATGCAAAATAAGATCCTTAGCAGTTACAAAATGGGGGAATTGGTTTTTTACTTCAATACGAATGGTTTCCGGCACACGAAACCATGTTTTACCAAGTGCGAAGGCGACTGCCACATCGGAAGAACCCATACCGGTTGCGAAAGAACACAACGCTCCGGCGGTTACGGTGTGGGAATCAGCCCCTACAATGACATCTCCGGGCCGAGCCAAATTTTCGGCAACTATTTGATGGCAAACACCTGCTCCGATATCAGAAATAACACAACCGGTATCGTGAGCAAAACTGCGCAACAACATATGGTCAGCCGATAGTTGGGCATTGGGAGATGGTGCTGCGTGATCAAGAAATAGTACGGTGCGTCGTTTGTCGGCCAAGGATTTGAATCCGCTGCCTAGGAATTCGCGCACTGTAAGAGGTCCTGTTGTGTCTTGTGCGAAAGCTAAATCCACTGGGCAAACTACAATTTCGCCGGCGCAGACATCGCGACCAAGCTTTTGGCTTATTATTTTTTCGGTTAACGTCTTTCCCATGCTGTCCTTCTAACGACTAAAATTCGTAGGTTAATAATATCATACACGGCACACTACATTCTACAAATCGCTTTTTATACGATGAGGTGATATTGTTGCTTCAACAATGGAGAATGCAAATTGGACGGGGTTCGGGCTATGAATGAAGAAGTATTCGTGAACAGAGACTTACAAAACACACTAATTGACGAAGCATAAGTATTAGGCTAGCATGAAGCGAGGTGTATGCTATGTTGCGAAACCCGGAACAAACTATCGGGAACCTTATTGACAAGCAAAGCGTGTCTTTTATCGCTTCTGTGGACAGTGATGGCTTTCCGAATATGAAAGCTATGTTGCCGCCGCGAAAACGTGAGGGTATACATACGTTTTGGTTTACCACAAACACATCTTCCATGCGCGTGTCGCAATACCGCAACAATCCGAAAGCCTGCATTTATTTCTGTGACAAGCGGTTCTTTCGAGGTGTAATGCTGAAAGGTACAATGGAGGTACTGGAGGATGCCGATTCCAAAGAAATGATTTGGAAGGATGGCGATAGAATGTACTACGCCGGCGGGGTGACTGACCCCGACTATTGCGTTTTGAAATTTACGGCGCGGAGCGGGCGATATTATTGTGATTTCAAGAGCGAGGACTTTGAGACATGACGATTGTATAGATTGGCTGTGGGGTAAAGCCAAATACACAGAAAGGCAAAACCCATTTTCTTAATAACATAAGAAACATAGGGAGGGCATAATGAAAACGATAACAACCAAGTTAATATCGGTTCTGTTGCCGATGGCAGCCGTAGTGAGTGTACTTGTGGCTATGCCGCTGATGGCATGTGCGGCGGATCAGACTGTTACCATCGCGCAAAGCGACAGCGTGGCACAAATCCAAACCAAAGTCTCTAACGCCATCGATAACACCGGAGGCAGTGGTATTGTTACCGTAAACGGTTCCAAAAATAACGCTAATGGGAACTTATCTTTAAGCATTCCGTCAGGTGTAACCGTCATTTGGAATGCGAATTATGCGGGTGATGTTGGTCTCTCTGATTTGATTACATTTGAGGGCAATGGCACGTTTGAGATCGCAAGCGGCTCTATCAAGAACAGCGGGACAAGTCTTGCTATCTATGCCCTTGGTACTGCTACCATAAAAGTAAGCGGTGGTACTATAAGCAGTAAAATCGGTGTTGCAATTCGCTCAGACGGTAGTACGGTCAATATAAATGGTGGTACGATAAGTAGTGAATACACGTGTGCTATTGACTTAGGGAACAGCACGGTCAATATAAACGGTGGTACTATAAGCAGTGAAAACGGTGTTGCAATTCGCTCAAAAGGTAGTACGGTCAATATAAATAGTGGTACGATAAGCTCAACAAGCCTATACGGTGCTATCCATACATATGGCAGTGACTCCAAAATCAATATAAGTGGAGGTTTTGTGTTTTCCTACAGCACTGCTATCACCTCAACCAATACCTCCGGTGGTGCTATTTACCTTGGTGATTCAACACCCGCGCCCACCATCGGCGGCAATGCCGTAATCTGTGTATGGAACCAAGCAGTCGGTACTACTACTTATACCGAAGGGACAACAACTGATTTGGTTGCCAATACTGGCGCCAGTGCCACATGGGCTAAAAGCGGCTCCCAAGACGGTATCTCCTACTCCAACGCTACCAACAGTGGGTTTTTCCTTATCAGCGGTATAGTGGTCAACGCCTAAGTGGCTCAGGTCTACACGGTCACGGTTAACGGGGGGCACGGGAAGTGGCAGTTATATCGTGTTGCCAAGCTGAACAAAGTACAAACAGCAAAAATAATACTAGGGAACCATCCTACAACATTTATTCTATTTCATCCTGCGGAAAACTAGGTCGGACACATTGCCATCTTTGTAGCGTATGACCGCTACCTGTTTTTAAGCGTCCAAAACCAAAGTAGGTGATACTCAACCAGTTTTCAGCCATGCGAAAAAGCATGGCATTTTTCATACCAAAAATCTAACAGGAGGTAAAAGAATTGGCAAAAACCAAAGTAGCGTAAAAACCGCGAGAAGTCAAACAAAGTAAAACACCCAATCAGGCAGTCATTCAAGCGAGGAGAAACGGATGCCGAGACTGCATTGAAAATAGGCTTTGACCTCGCAATGCGTTGGACCAAACTTCCGGCTTGAGCTTGCTACAGTGTGAGGCAAAACTGTGGATGGTAGCCCTGATGATTTCCATTTCATAGATTTTCTTAGGCGTTGTGGCCCACAATGGGTTATAGCCTGTTATCAGGCGGAAGAATGCATCCGCTTCTTGGCTACGTCTCGATCGTTTGAAAACGCTATCTAATAATCCCATGTTTTAACCCTCATAATATCGGTTATTCTGTGGTATATATATGCTTGACAATACGCATTAAATGCGTATATAATATACTATCGTGAAAATCAGTGAATTGGTCAGAGCTTTAAAGAAAAAAGGGTGCAAACTATATGAGCATGGTGGCAACCATGATATTTGGATTAATCCTAAAACTGGCGCTGTCAGTCAAGTTCCTCGGCATACAACAAAAGAATTGGGGACTGGAATTGTAAACAGCATATTAAAAGATTTGGAGCTTAAATAGTCATAAGGAGATAATCATGAAATACGTATTCACAGCGTTATTTGTACCAGAACCGAGCGAGACAAATAAAAAACTACTAAGTGTTTACTTCCCAGATTTGCCTGGATGTCATACTTGTGGAGATGATTTGGGTGACGCTTTGTACATGGCTAAAGATGCACTGAGTATGTGGCTTTACATGATGGAGCGCGAAAACAAGCCCATCCCAGCCGCTACTCCGCCAAAAGATATTAAAATTAACGGTGACGAGTTTATCACGGCAATCGCTGCGGATACAGATGATTATAGACGTTTCCGTGAAAATAAGGCTACCAAAAAATCATTAACCATTCCAACATGGCTTAATGAGCAAGCTGAAGCTGCTAATATTAACTTCTCGCAGACACTGCAAAAGGCATTGAAGGAAGAGTTGCAGTTGGTTTAGCATCAACTGTTCTGTAGCATGTCGCCAATTTCGCTATAATACTTTTGCCTAACTGTCAGCGCGTCGATCACAGATACAAAGCCGTCAATCCTGCTACGCTGTTCAATCTTTACCGGTCTAAATTTCCTCGTTTCCAGATTATGTTTCAAAGCCACATTTAAGAAATGCGCCTTAAGCAAGTTGTTGCTGGCTATTTTGAAATTGCTATCTTTCAGGATGCCCTCAAACTCCCTAATCACCGGCGCCAGATTTTCGCCCTGCCATACGTCATCGGTATGGAAGCCAAACGCCTTTTGCCAAAGTTCCAATTTCAGTAGGTCATCCCTGCCTTTGGAATGATGACAAATCCATGCCCAAAGCCACCTTTACTTGCCCTCATTGCGGATTTTCCTACAGGCGCAAAAGGAGTACGCCAAAAGAAAAACAGTATTCAGGGCAGATAATATGTAGATTACGGTTGGAATTGGGAAGAAACTGTAACCGCGATGCTTAACGAGGGAACAACTCCATTTTTAGTCGCGCATCTGTTACACTGCGATGTGCGTACGATTCTCACTTTCGGGGTAGATCGTGGGATTCTGCCACCGGAGGCACTAATAAAACGAAAGCAATAGCAGATATCGCCGACCTTGTAGCGTGGTTTGGTTGTTGCTATACATACTTCTAGCTTCACAGATTGTTGCGGCATATGTCAATGAATTTACCTATGAAAGAAGGAAATACGGTCAATATCACCGCGGGTACGGCCTCTGAAGGTAAGGCCTTTGACAAATGGACGGCTTCCGGTGTGAGCTTAGCCAACGCGAGCAACGCCAATACTTCTTTCATCATGCCCACCAACCCGGTCACACTAACGGCTATATATATGGGTTTACCGGCTGATAGCTACCAGATTAATGTTTGCAGTAGCGAAGGCGGAACAGCCAACGCCGGATATAAGTTTAAAGAATGGCAGGTTATAAGCGGCGGTATCACGGTTACGGACAATAAATTCACCATGCCAAATGGAAGCGTAACCAACAAAGCGCTGTTTGAGTTGATTCCTAACTCCATCAATGATGATACCACTCCAAACAATATGCTCTGGTTGTGTGGAGGGCTTGGTGTGCTGGCGGTCTTAGCGGTCGGAGGCGGAGGAGACTTCATTCTGAGCAAGAATAGAAAAAAGGAAGTATAACGGATACAACCGGTAAGAAAAAAATAAGGAGAAAGTGTAATGAGTGACAAAATTCAACTGTTTGAAGACAAACGTATTCGCACCGCTTGGGATGAGGAAAAAGAGGAGTGGCTTTTGTCTGTTGTTGATGTGGTTGGTGTGTTAACCGGTACTGATAATCCTCGACGTTACTGGAGTGACCTAAAACGTCAGTTAAAACTTGAGGGAAGCCAACTGTACGAAAAAATCGTACAACTGAAAATGATGACGGCAGATGGTAAGAAATACAATACTGATGTTGCCAATACAGAAGGTATCTTACGTATCATCCAATCTGTTCCCTCACCCAAGGCTGAGCCTTTCAAGCTATGGTTAGCTTGTGTCGGCGCGGAGAGAATAGATGAAACCATAGACCCCGAATTAACAATTGACCGCGCCCTCGAAACTTATCTCAAGAAGGGTATGTCTCGTGAGTGGATTAACCAGCGTTTACAAGCCATTCAAGTCAGAAAAGAACTTACCGACGAATGGGATAACCGTGGTGTCCAAAAAGGTGTTGAGTACGCCATCTGAACCGATGAAATCTCCAAGGCTTGGGCTGGTAGGACTACTCGCCAGTATAAGAGTTTCAAAGGGCTCAAGAAAGAAAATCTCAGAGATAACATGTCCACTCTTGAATTGGTACTGAATATGTTGGCTGAGGCAACTACCACTACGCTTTCAAAAAAACAGGCGCCGCAGACATTTGATGAGAATGTAAAGGTGGCAAAGCAGGGCGGCGGTATCGCCGGAGATACTCGCAAGGCAATCGAAAAAGCTGCCGGCGAACCGGTCATCACATCCAAGAATGCCGTTGATTTTAGTAACTTAATTGCCGATGTAATTGAGATTCCCATGTTGGAAGGTGGCAAAAAGGATAAACAGACAAAGGGATAGTTCAGACAGTGGACTTGCCGTAAAGAAGGGCAAAGAGTATAACGGAGAATGAGACCAGCAAAGTACCTCACAAGTGGCAAGGTTGCCCATAGAAGAATATTGCTTAACAGATTACTGGCGTAACCGAGAAAGCCTCCGTTTTTTATACGCTTGATATGTGCGACAGCTTGTTAAGTGGGGGAGTCACGAGTTATGACTGCTATAGCCATTAGTCCGGGTCCTGTATGCGAGCCAATAACAGGGCCTAGGCGCGAGATAGTGATTTGTTCAGTCGGAAATACGCTTATCCCATTGATAAGTTCCAAAATCTCCTCTCTATTAGTGCTGTATGTTACCCCTATGCTTTCGATGTTGTTAGTGTCGAAGCTGTTTACGAACTCGAGTAGTCTTTCTTTGGCTTTGGGTTTACTGCGTGCTTGAGAAACAGGTGTGAAAATACCGTCTTTAATGGTTAGTAATGGCTTAATATTTAGCAAGGAACCCACCAAACTTCTGGCTTTGCCAATGCGACCTCCGCGAGCTAAATACTCGAGAGTATCAAAGAGGGCAAGTATGTGTATACGTGACAACATTCCTTTGACAGTATCTACAACCTCTTGAAATGGGCATCCTGCTTTTGCCATTTTAGCGGCAGCGATAACTATCATTTCGAACGGAACTGCAATCATTTGGGAGTCAATAACAGCAATAGGGCACTTGGCAGTGGATTGGCTTTTGGCGTGTTCGGCGGAATTGACAGTGCCGGACATACCACTGGTGGCGTGGATGGAAATAATGCCATCAGCGTATTCTCCAAGCTTATCATAAACTTCTATAAAATCTGATGGCGATGGCTGCGAGGTTGATGCGCGTATTTTATCATGAACCAGCCTATGATAAAATTCATCGTCAGTAATGTCTATCCTATCCCTGTAGCTCTTATCATCAATAACAATATAGAGAGGAACGACTGTGATATCAAGTTGTTTTGCCAGTTCTGCTGGTATATCACTTAGAGAGTCCGTGACGATTTTTAGAGCCATAATCTCACCTTCCGTATCATTTTTTCTCCTGCGTTAGCGAGTACTGTTATTCATGCTTGTATGATTTTATTTGCCTGTTATTCCACCATGGTGTGTCAAATATGGGAGTGCCGTTAACCAATCTGCCCTAACTAAGGAAACAACAAGCAACACTCATCATTTGGCGAGGCAAAACTCCTTGCTCTGGTTGTGGAGTGTGTTATAAAGTAGAACACCCGGGTACTCTTATGATTTCTGAAGCGTTTGTTTCAAGGTTTCGTATGTTGTCATATCAATTTCTCCACTTGCAAAGCGTCTCTGAGCAATTTCCAATGGCTTGCCGGGGGCTTTATTTCTAGGGAGGAATGCCATAATTAAGGCCGCAATCCATCCGATAAAACACCACCCTAACAAAATATTGATGATGAATATGGTGGTAAAATTATGGTGATTAACGGCTAAGGCTAGTATTGAAGGAAAGAAATAAATCACGCAAAACACTAAAATAATCACAACAAACAGACCCCAAAAACCACTATTCATATCTGAACCTCCCACCTGATATTAAAGGATACCTCCGATAGCTGATTATACACTATCGTGTCCCGATAGGGAAGGTAGCGCATTGCATCAAAAAAATGGCATCCAAAAGCAATCGTTGCATCATTAAATATATGCAGCCTCCAAAAACTATTTCTCAAAACGAATCATCCAGAAGAATAGACAGTGTCAAAAGTCACCATGGACACAAGGAATGAAGTCATTACTTGGCACATCAAGAAGCACAAAACAGCTAGGTGTTTTACCAAACAGTTTGCATTGAAACCTCTAATGTCTTAGCCTGTGTTTCTCCGTCTATTGCGACAGTAACAATGATTTCTCGCTGCAAATCACCAGCAGGATATATTTCACTACCATAATAATTACCTGCTGAGCGAAAGAGATAATGATATTTTGATGTTCCTTCGCTGTAAAAACGCTCTCTGTCCTCAAACACAATCGACAATTCGTTCCCAGATGGAGGTGCTATTACAGCAGATAATAATATTGGGGAGCCAATGTCTTGTGTCGAAGTTATTTCAATGGTGAAGTAACAATTTGCACCGTTTGGATCATAAAATGGCATCATATTGTGAATGATTTTAACATCTGCTTCCAAATCATATTTGCTAAAAAGATCCGTTGCCACTATTTCCCCACCCCCTTTGGCGAGATTATTCTTATTGCCAATCACATTATGTGCAATTATGCCTCCAGCAACACTGGCGAAAACCAGTAATCCTGTCGCAACGATTAGTGGTGCTTTCTTGTTCATAGCCTTTCTCCCCGCTTTTCTTTTCTGATTATATATGACGCAGTTAGAAGCGGTTTTATTGACCTAAACCTTGAAGAGAGTCGCAAAAAACGTTATTGAGCTGGAACCCTACATTGGAACGATTATTGCTACTCATGCACAATCTCAAATGTATAACTTTTCCGCACAACTTTCTTGTTATTGCTGAGGTAAACAAACAACAACGACTGCATGGCCATGATTTTACATGGCCCGGAGGATATTTCCGGAAACATTGCGGCAGGTTACTGTAATATTTCACAAAATATTTATTTATTGAGGATGGTGCAGATGGTTTTTTTGGGAAAAAGTGGTAGTATATAGTGAGTTATCTGAGGTGGCTTGAATACCATATTGAAGGCTCTAAAGGCACACTTGGGAGGTTAACAAAGTAATGAATACTCTGAAAAGGAAACTGCTTACTGAAGCCAGGTGGATAGTACTGTCACTGGTTTTAATTCTGGGTGTTATACCTTTTACACCGCTTTCGCCATTCACTGGACAAAAGGTTGTGGCAGCCGATGTCGAGGAATTTGTATTTGAGGTGACCGTACCAGCAAACGGAACATTTAGAATCCCTGTAAGTGGACTTTTGAATGGCGCTAGCAATTACTACAACTGGGATATTGAATGGGGTGATGGAGGCGCACAGACTGCTTCGGGCTCCAGCGCAACATCTAGTGATGGAATTCCGCATACTTATACCAATATCAGTACTCAAACTTACACCATTACCATTACTCCTAACGGGTCAACTGACGCATGGCTAGCTGCTTTTGGCTTTTTCATAGGTACAAGTGAAGCCAATGTCCAGACCAACAAAGACATGGTTACCAAAGTTGTTAGCCCGTTAACTCCTCTGATGACGCGAAAATCTACGCAACTTACAGGTTCGTACACACCTCCAGATTTAGAATGGGCAATAACTTTCTCTGGCTGTACCAATCTAACCATGGGAGATACTTTTACTTTCTCGGCAAGCTGGAACGATATTAAAACTGTTGGAAATAATTTTGCAAACAATATGTTCCAAAACTGCTCTGGCGCTGCCTTCACCATGGGAGAGGCATTTACTATGCCACAGGGTATTACTACAGTAGGAGAAAGATTCGCTTACCAGATGTTTTACCAATGCAATGGCACTACTTTCAACATGAACTCGGTGTTTAATTTGCCACAAGGTATTACAGGCAATGTCGGCAATGGCTTCGCAAGGGGTATGTTCTCTGGATGCTACGGTACAGATTTCAATATGAACTCGGTTTTCAATATACCGCAGGGAATCACAGGTACTGTGGGCAATAACTTTGCTGCTTCTATGTTCGACAGGTGCTATGGCACTGCTTTCACTATGAACAATGTATTCAACCTGCCGCAGGGTATCACTATTGTTGGAGATGGCTTCGCTGATGGTATGTTCTACAGTTGCTCTAGTTCTGCTTTCGCTATGAACAATGTATTCAACCTGCCTCAGGGTATTGAGACTGTTGGTCATAACTTCGCAAGGGCCATGTTTTACAGTTGTTCTGGTTTTGCCTTCAACATGAACTCAGTGTTTAATCTGCCACAGGATATTACCACTGTCGATGATTACTTTGCTGCATGGATATTCTACGGCTGCTCTGGGGCAGCTTTTAAAGTCAACGATGTTTTCTTATTTCCCGAGCTTAACGGCATCAACCTTAATAAAACTGGTGTCTTCCTCTATACATTCTACAATTTAGGCACTGCCTCACCTCAAACACGTACCGCCACCTCTATCATCAATGGCAATGAAGTACCAGGCGACAACAAGGATACCTTCCGTGGTAGTAACTGCTTTGTTGATCGTCCTTACATTGCTACCAACTGGGGCGGAGACGGCCTAAGCGCCGATAATATCTTATTGGTTGCCCCTACCGGAATAGTTTTCCCCTCTGCTTACAATGACTATCCGGCCGTGGCGCCAAAAACTGTTACCATATACAACTTTGGTACTGTTCAAATTAGTAATGTTTCCATATCAGTAGGAGGAAGTAACTATTTATTTGGTACACTGTCAGACACAACCATTCCGGCCAATGGCAGTATCAACTTTACTGTCTCACCCAAACAAGACCTCAGTATCGGCACATATATAGACACGATAACTGTCAGTGCCGACAGTTGTGCGGACAAGACTGTTGGTTTATCTTTTGCTGTTACGGAAGTCTTTCTGTTTGAGGTAACCGTACCGGCAGGAGGTACATTTGCAATACCTTTAAGTGGGCGCTTGAATAGTACTGATAACTCTTATAACTGGAATATTGATTGGGGTGATGGAGACACGCAGACTGCCTCTGGTATCGGCTCAGAGTCCAGTGCCGGAATTCCCCACACCTATGCCACTGCGGGTGTTTACACTATTGCAATTGCACCAAATGCTTCAACTGACGCATGGCTGGTAGCTTTTGGCTTTAGTGCGTATTGGAATGAATTCGGTGCCAATGTTCAGACAAATAAGGATATGGTCACCAAAGTTGTTAGCCTGTTAACTCCGCTGATGACACGAACATCCGCGCAACTTACTGGTTTGTACACGCCTCCAACTCATGAATGGAATTCTACTTTCAGCGGTTGCACCAACCTAACTATGGGAGATGACTTCACTTTCTCTGAAGGCTGGAATGACATTACTACTGTCGGAAATTGGTTTGCCTCAGGTATGTTCTCTGGTTGCTCTGGCGATGCCTTTACCATGAACGATGTGTTCAATCTGCCACATGGTATTACCACTGTTGGCGATTACTTCGCATGGGGAATGTTCTCTGGATGCTATGGCATTGCTTTCAATATGAACAATGTATTCAGCCTGCCGCAGGGTATCACTATTGTCGGAGATAGCTTCGCTTCTTCAATGTTCTCTGGATGCTATGGCATTGCTTTCACTATGAACAATGTATTCAACCTGCCGCAGGGTATCACTATTGTCGGAGATAGCTTCGCTTCTTCTATGTTTTCTGGTTGTACGGGTGATGCCTTCACCATGAACTCTGTTTTTAACTTGCCGCTAGATATCACTACGGTTGGAGATGGCTTCGTTGTCGATATGTTTATCGCTTGTTTGGGTGATGCCTTCAACATGAACTCAGTGTTTAATCTACCACAAGGTATTACTACTGTTGGCGATTTCTTCGCTTACAATATGTTCAAGGACTGCAATGGCGATGCCTTCAACATGAACTCAGTGTTTAATCTACCACAAGGTATTACTGCGGTTGACTATGTATTTGCTAATGATATGTTCTCCGGTTGCTCTGGCGATGCTTTTACCATGAACGATATATTCAATCTGCCACAGGGAATTACAGGCACTGTTGGTCATAACTTCGCTCGATCTATGTTCGCTTACTGCTATGGCATTGCTTTCAATATGAACTCTATATTCAATTTGCCACCTGATATTACTACTGTCGGAAATTGGTTTGCCTCAGAAATGTTCTCTGGTTGCTCTGGTGATGCCTTTACTATGAACTCTATATTCAACTTACCGCCGGGTATTACTACAGTTGGAGATGACTTCGCTGACGATATGTTCGAGTTTTGCTTTGGAGACGCTTTCACTATGAATTCGGTATTCAACTTACCGCCTGGTATTACTACAGTTGGAGATGACTTCGCATATTTGATGTTCCGTTCCTGCTATGGTGCTGCTTTCAACATGAACTCTGTATTCAACTTACCGCCTGGTATTACTACAGTCGGTGATTCCTTTGCTGAGGCTATGTTCTACCAATGCTATGGTGATGCCTTCACCATGAACTCAGTATTTAACTTGCCGCAGGGAATCACAGGTACTGTGGGCAAATACTTCGCCGCTTCTATGTTCGACGGTTGCTATGGCTCAAACTTCATAGTCAACAATGTCTTCCTGTTTCCCGAGCTAAACAGCACCGACCTCAACAAATACAATGTCTTCTACCGCACATTCTACAATTTAGGCACTGCCTCACCTCAAACACGTATGGCCACCTCCATTATCAATGGTAATGAAGTGCCAAATTCTGCCATACAAACCTTTTCAGGCAGCAATTGCTTTGTTGATCGTCCTTACATCGCTTATAACTGGGGCGGAATTCCGCAAGCTATAACTGTTACCTATGATGGCAATACCAATACAGGAGGTAGCGCTCCGACTGATTCCAATAACTACTACCTTGGAGATACAGTATCCGTCATGGGGCAAGGCAGTCTGGTAAAGGGCGGCTACACATTCCAAGGCTGGGCTTACACTCCATCCGGTCCACTTGTATACAGTGAAGGAGCTTCTTTCGTTAACTCAGAACCCTGGAATATTGTTGACAGCAGTTACAATATTACCCTGTATGCCGTATGGCAGGAGAATGATCAATATACAGTTACCGTTAACAGCAGTTATGCTGATACAACCGGTGCAGGTTCTTATGGACAAGGTACCAACGTCACCATCAACGCCGGTACCAGAGACGGCTATACCTTCAGTGGTTGGACTGTAACGACCGGAGGAGTAACTTTAGCCAGTGCCAGCAGTGCCACTACCACTTTCACCATGCCAGCCAACGATGTCACTGTTACAGCCAATTGGACACAGAGACTCTATACAGTTACCGTTAACAGCAGTTATGCCAATACAACCGGTGCTGGTTCTTACGGACAAGGTACCAACGTTACAATCAATGCCGGTACCAGAGACGGTTATACCTTCAGCGGTTGGACTGTAACGACCGGAGGAGTAACTTTAGCCAGTGCCAGCAGTGCCACTACCACTTTCACCATGCCCGCCAACAATGTCACTGTTACAGCCAACTGGACGCAGAATCCGGCT
>JGI24702J35022_10000618_pt1 | contig 21654 bp, 14 predicted proteins | sample TergutTh196P4_FD_35022 | JGI IMG/M metagenome (IMG submission 35022)
GTGTGTGTGCGCTGCTGGCAAGAACAACATGCCCGGCTATTGCACATTTGTTCCCTACTGAAAGAGGCCCGTACAATATGCCGTATGGCGCGAAATGCGTATCCGAGCCGATGGTAATCTCATATCCTTCCGGATAAATGAATACACCATGATGAATAGCCACATTATCACCGACTGAAACCAATTCCGGTTCGTGAATTTGCGCATGTTCCGCAATGAATAAATTTTCACCCGATTTTTTTAACTTTACAGGATTTTCCATGTCTGTTTTAGTGTTTTTAGATTATTTAAATAAACGGTTTTTGAAGAATTCAAACGAATCTTTCGCTGCCTGGTTCGCAATATCGATATCGCCCGGTTTCTTAGGGTTCATCGTAAAGTTTGCGGTATATTCGATCTCCACCGAATAGGGGCCTTTGTAACCCTTACCGTTAAGGAAATCAATAAATTCCCCAAGTTTCAACTCCCCCTTGCCGATGGCCGGAAAATTCCAGGTTTTTGGAACACTGATTCCGTCTTTCAGGTGAACATAATTTACAATGTCCCAACATTCTTTGATTTCCTCGTGACACAGTACGCCCCCGTAGTACATTGCGTTGGCCGTGTCATAGTTGACGCCAACAAGGTCGGAGCCGACTTTTTCCACCACATTTCGCAGCGACGATCCGGTACCGTATGCATTGCCGTGTACTTCCAGACCGAGTACCATCCCAGTCTTCTGCAAATCCGGCAACAGGTTCTTGATGTTCTCAATAAGCACATCGTCGGAGAATTGCTCGTCCTTTCCGAAATGTGCTTCCCCGGTGGACGAAATGATGAATTGACAACCTAATTCTGCGGCAAGGCCGATGTTTTTCCTGAAATCGTCGAGGCGGGCCTTGTCCATGAGATTACAGTGTCCCGAAAGGGCTACCGGAATAAGTTTGAGGTCGGCCATTTTCTTTTTGATGCTGTTCAGCTCTGCCCTGTTCATGTCCGGCATGATGTTTTCGGTCCATCCTTTTACCGCACAAGGCTCAATCCAGGTAAAGCCTGCCGCAGCAGCACCTTCCAGGGCCTCATCAATGTTGAAACCATGATAACTGTTGAGGCTTAATACTACTTTATTTTCCATTTTTTATTTTTAACGTGTGGTACTTTTATGTTTTTCAAAAATAGTCATGTGTTGATCAAATTGCTGCAAACTTTTGTTTTTCTACCAGTTCAACTGTTTCGGCACCCACTAAAAGCGATGCTTTTACCGGTTGAATGCCTTTGTTGATGCAATCGATAAAATAATATAATTCGTTGTAATATCCACCTAAATCAGATATATTGCCCCCTGCATCGTTTTGTGCCATGCACTCCTTTTTGAGTTCGGGACAAAAACTTGTACCATTTTCCAGAAAAACCTGAAGGCCGTGCAGTGGACTGAACACGACCGTTGCTTTTTCAAACGCTGCTATATAACTCATTTCAAAAGGAAAAGAAGATGGATAATCCCATGATCCTTCGGTCATTACCGTAAAATCGTTGTATCCCAGTTCAGACACAATGCTTGAATATTTTCCGCCGGAATGATTGACAAAAGACTTGATTTTTTCCGGTTGCCCGAATAAATATAATGCAAAATCTGCATCGTGTATCTGCAAATCAAGCACAGCGCCACCGGATAATTGGTCATCAAGCATCCAGTTGCCGTTACATCCCCAAGTTGGTCTCGGGCTGAGTCTTCGGAGCTTAAAATGCTTCGGTTTGCCGTAAATTCCATCGTCTACAACCGATTTAAGATATTCGTATTCAGTCCAAAACCTTAGACATTGTCCTACCTGCGCTAAAATTTTCTTTTCTTCCGCCAAATCGGCCAATGAGTAAGCGTCTTTTGAATTCAGGCATAAAGGCTTTTCAATAAAGAGATTGTAGCCTTTTAAAATCGCTTTGGACGCATATTCGTAATGTAGAAATGTGGGAAGACAAATATCGACGGCGTTTATATCCGCTTCATCAATCAGATCCTGATGCGAATAATAAGCTTTTGCATCCAACAGCTCTGCCGTTTTATCGGCTTTTCCCTTGTTGATATCCGCTACTGCGGTGATTTTGAAATCCAGCACATATTTAAGCTGTTGGTATGCTGCAACGTGCATGTCGCCCATAAAACCTAATCCTGTTATACCTATTTTTATCATAATACTTATTTTTTTATCGATTGTTTTTTATAATTACAGAAACTCACGCATTGCATCCATGACCCCAAATGTATTGCTGTACTACTGTAGATTTATTTTTTTCCCTGTTCGGTTGGATTCAAGCGCTGCTGTAAACAGTTGGTGGTTCCAACGGGTTTCTTCAGGCGTGACGTTACCAAAGGGATGTTTTCCGGGATTATCTGATAATTCGTGCATGTAAGCGCCCATCATCTGTTGAAATGCATCAGAAAAGCCAAATTCAAAAATTCTACCTGTAACAGTAGGTATAGCCGATTGAGAGCCAACGTCTATTATTGTCCAACCCTGTTCTTTCCCATTGGTATTGAGATATTTAAATGCTTTCGGGTTATGCGTGGAAAATTTCGCAGAACCTTCCGTGCCGTATACCTCTATGAACCAGGTATTGGTTGCTCCTGGCGCCATTCTTTTCGTTTCAATCATCAATGAAAAGTCTTTATGGGTGGCAATATCTGTACATTTACATTGGAGAACCGCATTGTCCCATGTTGTACAGGGCGCCGTACCTCCTTTCCCATCGGGACGGGTTTCAGCAATTTTTTGCAGATCGGCAAATACGCTGTATGGCTTCCATCCCATGCGAAATGGAATGTGCAGCACGTGCAAACCTAAATCACCCATACAACCGTATTCTCCGTTATATTCAACCATTCGTTTCCAGTTGATCGGTTTAGTCAAGTCAAGATCGCTTGAATGGTGGAATCCTGCACGTATTTCAATAAGCCTGCCATACTTTCTTTCCCTCAACCAGGCAATAAGTTTCTGGCAGGCGGGAAAATATGGAAATTCGGAACTGCAACGTACCACAACATCAGGGTTTTCAGCGATAACTTGCAGGATGTTTTTGTTGGCAGGAGCATCTATACCAAATGGTTTTTCCCCAAACAGATGCTTCCCTGCACGGATAATATCCACATACATCTGTTCATGCAAATGATGTGGAACGGCACAATAGATGGCGTCTATTTTTTCCGAGGCAAGCAATTCGCGGTAATCGGCTGTTACCATTTCGATAGAAGGATAGTGATCGGTGTACCATGTCCAACTGTGTTCGTTGGTGTCGCAGATACCGGTCAGTACAGGCACAGGATCATCGGTGAGCAGATGATGCCATCTTGAGATTGCGCTGGCAAATTCCTTACCCATCAACCCCAATCCTATAATTCCTATATGTACTTTTCTTCTCAACTGTCCATTTATCATCGGTATCCAAACTCTTTTTCCACCTCCCCAATGGATTCTTCGATCATGTCGAGTCCCATAGAGGCGTACTGCTCATCCATGATCAGCGGTGGCGACATTCGGAGAATGTGTCCTGCCGGTATCCATGCCAATCCTTTGCGGAATGCTTTCTGGTAAACCAATGTTCCTGCTTTATCAAAAGGTTCTTTCGTTTTTTTATCCTTCACCAATTCTATTCCCAGCAAAAAGCCTTTTCCTTTGACATCTCCTATGATTGGATGTTCTTCCTTCATTTTATTCATTCTTTTCATGAAGAATTTGCCGACATCGCGTACATTTTGCAGAATATCTTCTTCTTCGATTACTTCCAAAGAGGCCAGCGCAGCAGCACATGCCATCGGATTTCCTCCATAACTGGACGAAGCGGATATTTTTTCGAGCGCCTCGCCGTTTTCTTCCTTCACCACCATTGCCGTAACCGGAAAGCCATTTCCGAACGATTTCCCGAAGGTAACAATATCCGGAACAACATCCCAATGATTCAGTGCAAGCCACTCACCTGTACGACCCATCCCTGCCAGTACCTCATCGTCAAAAAGCATGATGCTGTACTTTTCGCAAAGTTTTTTAAGTTTTGGGAAAAAGTCGTCGGGCGGGAAAATGCTTCCTCCCCAGCCCTGTACCGGTTCCAAAACAAACGCAGCAACGTTTCCTACGGTACCTTCGATTATAAAAGTTTCGTAAAAGGAAATGTACGCATCGGTATCAAGAGTACCGTCAGCCTTTGTCCAAAGCGGACGGTAAGGATCAGGATGTGGAACCATGTAGAATCCGGGCGCGCGTGTTGCTCCGTAACTGTGCGTTTCGCCGCGAAACATCTGGGCGCAACTGACCGAAGCCATTGTTTTTCCGTGAAAATCGCGAAATGCTGAAATAAATTCATGCTTGTTACTGATGGCGCGTGCCGCTCTGATGGCGGCTTCTACAGCAGTAGTACCATCAGAATAGAGTTGAATGGCATTTAGTTTACCCGGCAAAATCGAAGCCATCTTTTCCATTAACTTTTCTTTAATGGGCGTAGTAAAATCATGAATATTCATGAGTTTTTTTGACCAAAACGAAACTGCTTCAGAAATTTTTGGATGACAATGTCCTAATGAGGTAACATAAATTCCTGATGAGAAGTCAAGATATTTATTACCATCCACATCGGTAAGGGTAATACCAAAACCTTGATCAAAACATACAGGAAACAATTTCACCTGCGAACTCAACCCTTTCATGTACTTTGTCGTTTTTTTGTGCATCTCGCGCGACTTTGGTCCCGGAGTTTCAGTCACTAATTTAGGTATTCCTGCTGCATCATTTTTCCACCAATTCTTTGACATACAACTAATTTAATTATAATTATGATTTGATTGAACGGTACAAACTTAATCAAATATATACAATATATTCATTCCAAAATGTTAAAAATTCTTAATTCCATTAAAGTGAATGATGTAATCATTCAGAATCGTTCAAATTCAAAAATATTTCAGTTCATTTTTTTTCATAATTTGATTTTTGTATCTTTGCGGCGATCAGTATTGAACCTTTTAGTCAAAAATCATGATACCTGCCAGAAGAAAAGAGCTCATAATCAATATGCTCAATGAAAACAACATTTTGAATACACACGACATAATGAAACAATGTAACGTTTCAGAAATCACCATTCGTCGTGATTTGGCCGAATTAGAATCTAAGGGGTTGTTAATTCGAACTCATGGAGGCGCCGTTAAGTCAAAGACGACTGATATGCTGTTCACTTACGATCTTAAAATCAATCAAAACCGGCAAAAAAAAGAAACGATCTGCCCATTGGCAGTCAATTACATTAATGAAGGGGATATTATTTTTGTTGATTGTGGAACGACCCTTTCGCTGTTAGCAAAATATATCATTAAATTCAAAAATATAACTGTGATCACCACCTCGCTTCCAGTGATTTCGGAACTATTCAACTATCCCGGCATACGCCTGTCATTAATTGGCGGAGAGATCGACACTGAACGACAGGCAACATACGGAGCAATTGCTGAAAACACTATTGGCAACTATCATGCAAACAAAGCATTTATTGGCGCAGACGGAGTTTCCCTGAAAAAAGGGTTAAGTTCTTATGATGAAAAAGAAGGCGCTGTTACATTGAAGATGATGGAAAATTCGGATGAAGTATTTCTTTTGTGCGATTCATCAAAAATTGAAAAAAACTCATTTGTGAAATTTGCCTCAATCAACAGGATTCATCATTTGATCACCGACAAACAGATAACTCCTGAACATTTAAAGATGTATCTGGACTTTGGTGTGGATGTAATCACTGAACGGCTGTAGTTAAAAATAATTGCAGTTTTTTCATACGCAGGATACGCAACTATTCGTTAAGCGAATATCCGGTAATGCCTTTTAATTTTTTGTAGAACACGGTGCGCCCTATACCAAGCGCTTGTGAGAAATATTCCATAGAAAATTTGGCGTTACCAATATTATTTCCGATCACTGATCGACTAAAAAATAAAGGAAAAATTTGGCCACTTCCCCCCGATTGTTGTATTTTTATCTTTGTCAAAAAATAAAATTATATCCGTCTTTTGATAATTACCATAACACTCCTTTCACCGTTGAACCAACCGACAGGTAATCATTATTCAGGTTGATTTTCGTTTTTGAAACCTTTTCGAAACATTTACGTAAATGAAGTATAGGAATAAATAATAAAAGAATGAAAAGAAGTAAAATGAAAAAGTTATTTTTGTATTCAATGATTTTTTGTGCTGCTATTTTGGCAAGCTGTAATAAAGACAAAGTAGATAATCCGGGTATTGCTGGAGATCCGATAGTTAATGAAAAAACCCCGTTAGTAAACGAGACTATTTTCATCAATGACAACCCCAGTGTGAATGTTGAAAAGGTTAGCGAGTTTCCGATAGCAAACGAAACCTATTCGACTAAATCAGCCAGCATGATGAGGTTGGATGCCGACAACGCTGCCCGTCCCGATTTGCAGGCGAATGATTATCGTTTCAAGTTAGTGGCTCAGGAAAAAACGATGACCATAAGTTACGATTTTGGCGATGGAAAAGGCGTACAGCCAATTAATGTACAGGCGTCTCATGTGAAAATTACGGATAATTACGCCTTTGTCTCATACAACATTCAATCAAGATGGGATAACCAGATAAAGGATAATATTGGCGGGCTTGTAGTTTATAGATACACCATTGTCAATGGACCTCGATTAGAAACCGTATCACTCGATATGGAAGCTGTTACGAGTATTGAATTGCCTAATGCGCAGATCAATGTGGTAGATTTCGACGGTAATAAGTTGTACATTGCAGGCGCAAGCGGCAACGGAGCAAAATTCTTTGGAGAGAACTCCAACAGGGGTGAACAGGATAGGGCATTCCTGTTAGTGATGGAACTGTTACCCAATATGAAATTCGATAAGGACAAAGCGCCAGTAATCAAACAACTCACATCATTTCAGGCAACTTCTCTCTGTAAACAAAAGAACGGCAATATATACGTAACTACCGGTGACGGGACAGAAGGCAGCAAGGGCGGTTTGTACATTTTCGACGACAATAATTACAATCAGGTCAATTTCATTGAAAAGCAATATGCCCGTTCGGTAAGCATAGATGAAGGAAACGTTTATCTGATGTTGTCAAATCCGGCGTCAATTTATAAATATGATTTGAACGGCAATGGCGGTCAGACTCCGATATACGACGCCGAAAAAGCTATTCAGCCAGATGCAAAATCAGAAATGACAGTTGGTATGAACTATTTGTTTGTGGCTCAAAATGAGGAAGGTATGGCAATGTTATTCAAAAACGGCGATGTGAACGAAACTCTTGGAGCGCCTTACAGTGAGAAACCTGTATGTACCGATTGTGTAGATACTTACGATTGGGATTGCTGGTGTCCGGAAGATGACGTAACCAACAGTGTTTGGCTGAACAGCGATCTGAAACTCAATTCTGACGGAGGCACGGTGAATAATAATTTGCTGTTGTTGGCAAATGGCAGACAGGGCCTTTACTGGTACGATATTACCAAAGCTGTGCACCACGAACAATTGGGCGACGACAAAGACTATATAGCAAGCGCAAGCACCAATGCCATACAATTTGGTGATCAGCGCGGTTCGGCGAACTATGTGACAGCAAAGGGCAACCTCATTTTTTTAGCGAATGGATTGGGTGGACTGAAAGTGTTGTACGTAGGATTTAATGCCGGCCCCGAGCCTCCTGTAATTCCACCTATTTCAGTTACTGCCTGTAACAAATTCATGGATTTTATTTTTGGTTCAACCGATTTCGTTACCCCATTGTTTCCCGAAACGCAAAGCGTTTTCCGCTCAAACGCGCATGAAATTATCAGCCAACTTTTCCAATGGGGCGATACAAAGGGAATGAGAGATCTTAAACAGGCAAAGGAGGCTGTTCTCGACTATATTGAAATTACTGAAAATAACACCCCGCTGTTTATCACCTATATGTCTGAAGGAGCAGGATGGAGCAATGCTTTGGGTTACTTTGTCATTCCGGCAAGTATAACCAAAAACCCGGTAGACGAATGGAATTACTGGAATACAAAAGTCAAACCCAATATGACTACAGGTTCAAAAGAACCTTATGTGCTGAGAGATGAATTTACTAATGACACCAAAGGCGGCATTATATTCAAATATATTCGGGATGTAAAAAGTGGCGGTCACATGGCGGCGAAAAACACGTACCGTATTGGCGATGGAGAAGGAAATCCAAACAGCGGTACATTATTTAGCAAAGGCGAAAGGGTAGTCCTTTTCATGTGCCCCGACGGATGGAGTGCGCAAAACAACCGCGTTCAGGTTACCTTTAGCAAAGGTACAACAAATCAAATATTCTTTATGCACAAGTATTTTAATCAAATCTTAGGTATTCCATATTCATCGTTATATGAGGATTTTAAATTTTGCCAAATCAATTCCTTCTATTCAGGCGATTGCAGAAATATGGTATTGTGTATTGAAGACTGGCACATGGTTGGTACTGACGTAGATTTTAATGATATTATTTTCGCGGTATCCGATAATCTACAGGGAGACCCTGTTTCACGCTTCGTCGCTCCCAAATGGGCTGTAGGAGCAAAAGAAGAGGGTAATCCGGAAATCGTACTGACGGAAAATATACTAAATCCAAAATAATTCCATGAAAAAAAACTAAAAACAGACTGATGTAAACATTCATCAGTCTGTTTTTTTACAAATCGTGTGCATAGTTGCGTAACGTTTCTATTACAGCATCTTGAGTAAGCATGTCTAACCTCCTTTTATCTTTTCGAGATATTGATTACTGAAATCAATTTTCAATTCAACCCAAAGCGGCAAATGGTCAGACATCTGAAAAGTCCGCCACGTGGATAAATAGTATTTTTCAATTTCCTGTTCGCTTTTTCCCTCTATCTTATCGAAAAAATAATTCCGGTAGTTATCCAAATCCTGTTTCGTATAAACTGTTTCTGAAAAATTGAAAGTCCCTGCCTTTTGTTCGTTTTCGGAAAAAACAGTCATCCTGTCGTCCAATTTCAGATTAAAGGCAATTTGGTCATAATGTTTTGTGCCGCCCAAATCAGCAGGATGCTCCTTAATGGCTGAAGGGACAGAAAAGCCATATTTTTCAAGCGATTTCATCGTATCATCCTTCACATTGGGAATATTGAAATCGCCCAAAAGAATATAACTCGTATCTTCCTTTTTTGCCCTTTTCGATAAAAGTGAAGTAAGCGTATCTATTTCTTTCTCACGCTTTTTCTTATCGGCAGCAGAAGTTGAACCATAAAATATATGAACGGTTGTCAGAACGAATTTAAACCATTCTGCCTGAAAAGCAACGCAATAAGGAGTTCGTGCAAACTGTAATTTCCCGTCAATCAACTTATCAAGAGGCAATACAATCTCACCGGCTAAATTTTTAAATTTTATTTTGCTCCTGTCATACAGGAATGCCATTCTTTCACCACCGCCAGCGCTGCCTTCCGTACTGTCGGTAACAAGGTAGTCCCAGTTAAGATTTAGCAAGGACATCAGTTTTTCAAGTCCTTTCATATTGGCTGACACCTCCTGAACGGCAACCAAATCAAAACGATTGATGATTTCAGCGATGTAGTAAAGACTTTCCATAAGGCGATTATCCGAAAATTTGCGGATATTCCACGTGGCAAGTAACAGGGTATCCGTTGCCGTTTTTTGCGGAATTTCCCTGTCTAAATGGCTGCGCAATTTTAATAGATTTTCGGCAGTTCGCAACCGTTCTGCCTTGCTCATTTTTTTTAAAGGATAATAATATGACATTGTGTTTGATTTTTTCACAAAAGTAATGATAGTAATCTAATTCTCATTTTATCTGTCGTTTTTTAATTGATTTGACAATTAATTAAAAATTGAGTGTCGGTCTTTTACAGCACGTTGGGTTAAGAATGATATTGCCGGTCGTTGCGGGTATTCTCGCTGCCAGCGGATATTATCGGACTAACAATTTGTCGACAAATCATGAACCTGTACCACAGAAACATCATCATTGAATCGAAAATGGACAAAGCAACAAAAGTGACGTTGCGGTTTTGAACAAAATTTATTTTATGTTTGCAAAAAAAAAATAATGAACAGGTACCTGAAAATTATCCTTATCGGTTTTTTGTCCTTTGCCACTCTGGCAGCATTGGGTAGTGGCATTGTGTCATATTTCTTTCAGGACGAAGTCATGGGGTTCGTTATAGAAAACATCAACAAGTTTGTTAGTACACGCATTCAGGTCGAATCTGCTCATTTTTCAGCGTTTCGAAAATTTCCCAATGCAGCAGTCGAATTTAGGCATGTGAAGATGAGTCCTGCCGGGGACTTTGATACGCTCAGTTTTGAACCCGACCGTAGCCGCCATTTGTTATCAGCCGAAAAAATTTTTATTGAATTGAATTTATTCCGACTGCTGACCGGCGATTATCGGATCACACAAATTGAGGTACACAATGGCAACATCAACCAGTTGACCGATAAAAACAACCGTCATAATTTTATTTTTTGGAAAACTCCGGATAATTCAACCGGAGAAAGTTCGCCCATAGAATTGCAAAACGTGACCCTTCGCAACATGAATTTCTACTATGGCCACCGACAAAGCAATACGGTGATTTCACTGTATGCCGATCGGGCGCAACTCAGTGGCAGATTTACTTCGCGGCAGTATTCGTTAAACGCTGATTGGCATGGCTCGGTACAGAGTTTTTCCGTTGGAGAAGATGTGTTAATTTTTGATAAATCTTTAGAATTTTCGGGAAAATTAGATGCCGACGACAATACGTTTACCATCTGCAGTTGCGATTTTATGCTTGCAAAGGTAAAAATGACCATGTTAGGCGGGTTTACGACAGACGACGGGGTGGATCTTGATTTGCAGGTGGAAAGCAAACAGTTGGATTACGCTTCGTTAGTATCGGCGCTTCCCGAACTGTACGGACAAAAGTTACACGATTATCCCGGAAAGGGCAATTTGAATTTTACGGCAAATATTAAGGGTAAGGCAAGTGGTAGCGACATCCCGCATATAGAAGCCCGCTTTGGCATGACGCAGGGACAAATTTCCCATCGGAAAAATAAAGTCAGACTGTCGGGGTTGTCGTTTACCGGAACATTCACTACCGGCGAGAAAAACCGGCTTAATTCAAGCATTTTGCAAATCCGCGATTTCGAAAGCAATATCGGCGGTGGAACCTTCAAGGGCAACCTTACCATGCAGAATTTTGTTAAACCGCAGATTACGGCCAAAATATCAAGTATCATCGATTTGGAACAGTTGCACCGGTTTTTCCCTGATAAACAAATAACTTCGGCTGGAGGAGCGATGAGGGTCGAATTGACGGTAAACACACAGATGAAAAACCTGCGAATGTCCGGAGCTGACGATATTGAGCAATTAGTGCTGCAAGGTACAGTCATATTACGAGGTGTTTCGCTGCATTTGCACGAATCCTTCTACCGGTTCAGCGACATTAACGGGTCGTTGCAATTTGGCAACCGTGTAACTACCAACAATCTGGCGTTGATGCTTAATGGCAACAATTTGGAAATCAACGGATATATGGAACATTTATCGTCCTATCTGCTGAATCGCAGCAAAACTCTGTACATCAAGGCCGACGTGCGTTCGCAACAGATATGTGTCGATTCACTTTTAACGACATCTTCCAAAACTACCGAAAATATGCTTCCGGAAACGGGAAATAACGTTAAGGAAAATGCCGCCCCGCTACTTCCTGATAATATTGAATTTGAAACAAATCTGGAAGCAGCAAAATTCCGTTACATGACATTTGAGGCGGAAAACATGAAAGCCCACCTTGTTTATCACCCCCGGGTTTTAGAAATTCGCTCATCCGGGTTTTCGTCGATGTCAGGAAAATTAACCGGTACAGGTGTCATCGCCAACGATGGGGAAAACCATATTCAAGTGCGCGGCGAAACGATGCTCGACCGGTTTGAGGTCAAGGAATTGTTCCGCTCGTTCAATAATTTTGGTCAGGATGTGCTTCGTGCAGAACATGTGAAGGGACGTTTATCAGGCGACCTTGGGTTTGCCATTGGCTGGGACAGCCGTTTGCAACTGCAACAGGAAAAAGTAATCGTAGAAGGTCTGATGAACCTGAACGGCGGAGAATTGGCTAATTTTGAGCCTATGAACAACCTTTCTCTCTTTGTGGCGCTTGAAGAACTGCAAAACATCCGGTTTTCCAACATTAGTATGCGAATTTCCGTCAAGGATCGCAAAATCACGTTCCCGCAAACGGATATCCAAACATCTGCTTTCGATATCACAGGCTCGGGCGAACATCTTTTCGACAACAGTTATACCTACCACGTGAAGATATTGCTTAGCGAATTGCTGGCGGCAAAGGCGCGCAGAGCAAAACGCGAAAACCGCGAAAATGAATATCTTGAAGAGAGCGGTAAACGTTCTGCCCTCTACCTGAAAGTTGCAGGAAAGGGTAGCGATTTCAAAATCAGCTATGACACGCAGGCAGCCAAAGCATCCATTGCCGAAGATATTCGTAATGAGAAACAAACGCTGAAAAGCATTTTAAAGGAAGAGTTTGGATGGTTCAGAAAAGACACCTTGGTAAAGCCGACAACACCGGGGAATACAGGGAAATTACGTTTTACATTTGATGATGAATGATGAGAACGGCACGAGGGTTACTGTTCGAAGAAGAAATCATTCAACTCTTTGATATCGTCAGGTGAAAAGTTGGAATTGCCATCAAAGAAGTCATTGATCGTTTTCAGGAGTTCATCAAAAGATATGTATCCATCGCCATTTACATCCACCCTTTTGAATTTATCGGGGATAGGTAGCGCGTCGCCACGACGTGTCCTGTTTTGCATTTTGTGCATTAACAGATAGGTTTCAACATCGTTGCGGCGGATAGCATCGGCATTAAGCAGTTCGACCACCGTATTTTCAGTGATTTCTACGCCAAATTCGTCGACAATAGCTTCCGGACGTGAATTAGGCTCGCGGTCCAAATAATCGGGAACCCCGTCGCCATCGGAATCAAACGGACAACCTTGCTCATCCACTTCTACGCTTGGAGGCGTATCGGGACATTCATCCCACCAGTCTGGAACACCGTCGTCATCTTGGTCGTTGTATTTAAGGTCAAGGTCTTCATCTTCGAATTCAGTCGTGAGCAGCATCTCTTTTACAATCTTGCGGGATGAGAATAAGTCCAAGTGCAGTGACAAATAAGAGAAAGTGAACAGATTATTGCCCGGCTTTCCTTTGAAGTCGAGATTTGTCGCTTTGGACGACATACCGTCGATCAGGTCTGTGAAGGCATAATGCAATGAAGTAGCTGCACGCAAAGTAATACGGTACGATACATTGAAATCTATTCCGATATCAACAGGAATTGCTACAGAAAACTGACTGTATTTTCCTAAATCGTCTCTAGTATATGTCCGGAGATCGGTTTCATATTGATAATCGCGGGAGATGATTTTTGCATTATCCTTATTGGTGATTTCCGAGCCATCGCGGATTGTTCCGTCCGTCCAATAATAATAATGCTCGCCGAGTTCGCTATTCAGGTAATTGGCTTTTGAATCAAACTGCAATGTTTCTATCCCTGCTGAAATAAATGGTTCAAAAACTTTTCCTTTTATCCACGGTTTAAAACTATAGTGACAATTTACTCCGAAAGTGTAAATATTCGACTTGAAATTCAGATTTTTTAGCCAGGCATGATCATCTGGTTCTGGCGGCACATATCGTTGTGACCCGGTAAGATTGCCTGTCATGAACACCAAATTGGCACGAACAATTTGCTTTTTCGTTTCTTTGGTCAGAAACATGGATACATTGACGCGAAGCCCTGGCTGGCCCACAGTATAGCTGCGGAATGCGTCGTTCACATTGCCGAAAAAACTGAAATATCCTGCCCCAACCCCAAGCACCGGCATACGTACAGGATTTTCTACCTCTACCATTTTTGTCAACATCGCTTCGATATCTTCTTCGGTCTGAGAATAAGCAGGAAATATTCCCGTCACTATTACTGCAAACACAAGTATCAGATTTTTATAATTTCCCATATCTGTGCTTATTTATACCATTTTTGATTCAAAGCCATTAATGCATCCTGCACAGTGATTCGATTACCGTTGTTGTAGGCCGCAATAAACGCATCATCTATTTTAGTGGTATTGTTCAAGTGTACCCGGTAATCCCTTGCATCCTTATATTCGACGAACGACCCCACCGTGTATTTGAACCAGCCTTCATGTGTTTCTTTTGCCACTGAATATTCCAATCTGAAACTTTTGAAATGGCGTTGCGTATTTACCGGTTTATGTCCTGCAGCAATCTGTACGCGGTAGTAGACACCCGATTCGGGTTTTAGCAGATCACTGGCATCGTTGGTTACGGTAACAGTTCTTACTGGGGGTGTTGTTGCAACCGATGAGGGGGGACTTGTGGTGGCAGTAACGGTTGTAACAGGCCGTGAGGTAGACGAAGTCTGCGAAGTAGATTGAGTTGTTTGCTGAGTTGACGAACTCTGCGGTGTTGATGTATCTGTAACCAGCAACGGTAGTTGTTCAATTGCCTGTACAGTAATACCACGCAAAAGATCGCTTACCTGGGCGTTGTTCAAGCCGGCCAATGTTTCTTGCCGTTCAACTATTTCAGACGAGAAGGTATGCTCGTTGATCATATATGAAAATACGCCTGAAAGAGACATTGAAGCCAGATCGGGGATTACACCATCATCGGGGATCAATTTGTAGGTCACTGTAAAATAAGGTTCGACAGGCAAGTCCATCCAGATGAATTTTGCTGAATGATTTGCATACGAGAATATTCCGCCTTTAGTGTCGATACTTGCGGCAGTGTAGCCTTCAGGCACTGTTTCTTCTATTTTTGCAAATTTCTGAACTGCATCCTTGTTGATCAAAAGAGTAATCAGAAAAACTTTATCTTCTTCCATCCATACCGGTCGCTGGCGCAAGGTTACAGTTTGTCCGCCCCTTGTGGCAACTGCTTCGATACTGGCAACTTTTGCATAGTCAGATACATCGATCTGCATTGACGGGTTCAGATTCGGTGAAGGTTTTATGGCCAACAATCTGGGCTGTTGATCGACTGTTTTGCGCTCGTTATTGTCGATGTACGTAAAACGTCCGCCTATATCAATATTTCCGGATAGCCGCTCGTTAGCAATGATTTTGTACGAAAATATAATTTCGTCATCATCGGGAACACGTAACCATACCAATTGGACTTTCTGATCCTGAAAACTGAAATTAGCATTGGCTGAATTAACCGCCATTGCACTAAATCCATAAGGAAGCTCCTGTTGAAATCTTGCAAAATTCGTCATTTTTCCCTTGTTGATGGTGACCGTGACCGTGATTTCCATACCCGCCTCAATCACATCGGGCATATCCACTGCGATCGTCACGTCATTCCGGAAAAACTTTAAAAATGACGAAAAAGTGATAAACAGGATACCTGCAACTATCAGTGTAAAAAAACGATTCATAGGTATTATTATGAATAATTCACTTCAAAAGACGGAACAAAGATACATAAAATGTATTTTCATGATATACAAATGAATTAAAAATTCGGGCTTAATAAATATTTTGAATAGAACTTATTAATGATTTCGACGGCGCTGTCGGCATCGTCTACAATTTGAAAAATATCTAAATCACTAATGCTAATATATTTATATTGATTTAACATAGTTTTTTTTATCCAATCGACCAAACCATCCCAAAACGATTTTCCAACCAATACAATCGGAAACTGGCCAATTTTTTCGGTCTGGATCAGCGTCAAGGCTTCGAAAAGTTCATCCATGGTTCCAAACCCGCCGGGTAAAACTATAAAACCCTGGGCATACTTCACGAACATGGTTTTCCGTACATAAAAGTGGTCAAAAGTGATGAGCTTGTCGGGGTCAATGAACAGGTTGGCCGACTGTTCGAAAGGCAGATTGATGTTCAATCCCACAGAACGACCTTTTCCCCGTATAGCGCCAAGGTTTCCTGCTTCCATGATACCCGGTCCACCACCGGTAATAATACCATAGCCAAATTGCGTCAATTTGAATGCTATTTCTTCAGCCATCTTGTAATATTTGTGGTCGGGCGGAGTACGTGCAGACCCGAAAATAGAAACACATGGTCCTATCCGGCTCAATTTTTCAAATCCCTCGACAAATTCCGACATGATTTTGAAAATACGCCAGGAATTATCAGTTTTGATATCAGTCCAACTTTTTTCGTTGAATGCGTTTTTGATCTTTTCTTCGCTTGATGAAGTCATGTTTCAACTAAAAATAAAAAATTAATATTACCATTGCTTTTACGAGAGTTTGTACGATTTTGTTTGCTTTTTATGAAAATTTTATGTGACTTTTTGGTTTGATTATCATTAAGATATATTTATCCACTTGACAGCCAAATAATTAGCGTTTAACTTGTAATACCAATGACGCAAAGATATGATATTTTGTTTTTTTATAAAAAAATTTAGAATTATTCGACAAAAATACTTATTTTTGTATGGTGAAATATTAATAAAAAACATTATGAAAAGGGTATTGTATTTTTTGGCATTTTTGTTGGTTGTCGCAACATTTCATTCCTGCGAGAAGGAAGAAGAATTTGATGAAAGCATGTTGATCGGTAGATGGAAACCGGAAGCGGGAACGTCCATGTATTTTAGATACGACCGAAATGGCGATGGCGTTACTTGGAATCCGAGCGTGGATCAAAGAGAAGATGAAGGGCAGAAGTTTAAATGGAAACTTGTACAGTCGGAGTTAGAGCAACGCCATAATATAGAAATCATTGGCGAAGACATCATCATCAGGAACTATACCGTTTTCGTATTGAATGAAACAACGTTGGAATACAGAGACGGTTTCAGCAGTTATTCATTTTCCAAGATAAAATAGTGTTAAGTTGGGTATGAAAAAATTTTTGAAAATATCCCTGATCTCGTTGGGGTCGTTGTTATTGCTTTTGGTAATTGCCGGCGGTATCCTGTCGTGGTGGATATTTACGCCCGAAAAATTGACCCCCATAGTTCGAAAACAGGCTGCCAAGTACATCAACTGCCGGAGCGAAATCGGCGAAGTGGAATTGACATTTTTCAGCACTTTTCCACAATTCGGGTTGAGAGCAGACAAATTAATTTTGATCAATCCCGTTGACGGCGCTACTAACGATACTTTGATCCACGTAAAAGAATTGATCGGTATCATTAATATTTCGTCATTGATCAAAAATAATGAGCTGATCGTCGGAGATTTTCGGATGTCTGACGGGAGCATATACGCCTACATCGACCGCAACGGCACTACCAATTTTGATATTTTCGGCAAGACTGCATCCGAACCCGACACGACGCAAACAGATTTGATTTTCAAGGTAATTGACGTGGGAAATGTTGATTTGAAAAATATGAATCTATTGTTCGTCGACGAATCGATGAATTTGAAAGCCGATGTTCAAAGGTTGTCGGCAAAAATCAACGGTTCAATGAAATCTGAAGATATTGTTGGTACGATGGATATCAAACCCTTCGACCTTTCTCTGGAGTACAGCCCTGACGAATCGTCGGTATTGAAAACGGACATCTACATGTCGGCAAAAATCAATGGTTCAATGAAATCGGGCGTTGTGAATGGCACAGTTGCCATCAACTCTTTAGATGCAATGACGCATTACGCATCCGATTCTTTATCGTTCGACACAGATATCCGGAATTTATCAGCGGTTATCAGCGGTTTGGTCGACGGCGATAACATTTCAGGCAGTGTCTGTTTGGAATCAAATCAGGTGGGATTCGCTCTCGGCGAAGAAGTATATTTGCTGGATATTCCTGTGGAACTTAATGTTGTGGCCAATGCGATTATTTCACGCCAATTTTTCCAGTTGAAAGAAGCTTCGCTTTCGGTTAACAAGTTAACGCTTGATCTTGCCGGAACAGTTGAAAACGATACCATACAAAAACTTGTCGCTACTGATTTGTCGTATAAATTCGCTTCTTGGCCGGTTAAAAATATCATGGCGCTTGTTCCGCCATCTTTCGCTTCGTATGCCAAAGGATTAGAGGCCGATGGAAAATTGTCTTCAGAAGGTACGATCAACGGCGTTTACAGTTCGTCATCCATGCCATTGATGGACATTCATGTTTTATTAGAAAAGGGAATGCTTCGATATCCCGATTTTCCGCTTCCATTCACTGCAATCAACGCCGATGTGACTATTCATACCGATTTGAAAGACCCGCAGTCTTATGTCCGTATCAACCGTTTCGATGCTAAAACACCAAAATCGTCCATCATGACAGCAGGAAAAATTACCCGTCTTTTTTCGGACATGCATTTTGATTTGAATTCCAATGCCGATCTCACACTGTCGGAATTTGTTCCCATGATCCCTGACAGCTTGAAAATTACAGCCAACGGTACGATTTCGGGAAAGGTAAAAAGCGAATTTTCGATGTCGCAACTTACAAAATTGGAACTGGAAAAAATGAAACTGTCGGGAGCATTGACTTTATCTGATTTTTACGCGGCTTACGACAGTTTGTCAGTCAAAACCGACCTGTCAACCATCGAATTTGCATTGCCCAATCATAGAGCATTGAGCAAAAAAACACAATTCGTTTTTGCAAGTATTTCCACAAATACCATGGATGCGAGTATGATAGACGGCTTCAAAGCATCTTTACAAAATGCCAAAATCACATTACATGCTTCCGACGTCAGAGATACATTGAGCATACCCGATGTACAATGTTCGTTTAAAATGGATGCGCTCATTGCCGAAATGGATTCAGGATTCATTTCGGTTGTCGAACCTGCGGGAAATATTACCGTTGCTCCCCGCAAAAACGCCCCCACTCAACCTGAAATTAACCTGATATACAACAGCAACCGTATCAAAGCCGATTTCGGGGATTATTCGGCTACCGTTGAAAATATAGGTTTTGAAATTGATGCAGAAAACGACCCCACACAGAAGGATATCGCGCTGCAATGGACGCCACGGGGATTTATCGATATGGACAAAGGACGGATAACGATGACTTCGCTTTCATATCCTATAGAAATTCCGTCTATCGTCATGAAATTCGATCCTGAAACGGTTACCGTTGAGCAGGGTTCGGCCAAAATCGATCAATCCGATTTCCATTTATCAGGCTGGCTAACCAATTTATCGTCTTATATCAGAGGTGATTCATTGTTGCGCGGCGAGTTCGATTTTATTTCGGGAACGACTGATATTCTGCAAATCATGAATATGACCAGCGGTATCGGATACGATGAAGCAGAAAAAGAAGCAGCCGCCGAATCGGGACCCTATTTGGTACCCAAAGGCATGGACATTCTGTTGCATACCGACATAGGATATGCTTCATATGGCGATGCCACCAACGCTTCTAAAATAAAGGGCGATTTGCGGGTACACAACGGAACATTAGTTTTCGATGATATTGCTTTTGCCACGCCGGCCGGAGATATGCGTTTCACTGCTGAATATCGTACCACCAGACCCAACCAGCGAAGAAATCATTTGTACCTCGGGCTTGCGCTTCATCTGTATGACATCGAAATTGGCGAATTGTTGCGCATGATCCCTGCTGTCGACTCTATCATGCCGATGTTGCGATCGTTTGGCGGGAAAGGCGAATTTCATTGCGCCGGCGATATTTACGTCGATTCCATGTACAATGTCAAACCTTCTACCATGCGAGTTGCCGCATCCATCAGCGGAACAGATATGGTGCTGTTGGAAAGTGAGATGTTCAGTACCATCGCCAAGACTTTGCGATTCGACAAAAAAACTGAAAATAAAGTAGACAGTTTGTCGGCCGAATTTCAAATTTTAGGAGAAGAAATTGATGTTTTCCCTTTCCTAATCGTGATGGACAAATATAAAGTTGTGATCAGCGGACGCCATAACATGGATATGCGGTTCAATTACAATATTTCGGTAGTACAGAGTCCTCTGCCTTTTCGTTTAGCAGTCACTATTACAGGAACTACCGATGACTGGAAAGCCAGACCGGATAAAAGCCAATTCCCCGATTTTTATCGACCGTCAAAGCGAAAAATCGTAGAAAGCAGGGAAACGGAATTACGAAGAATCATACGAGAGGGATTGAGGGGCAATTGAAAAACAATTAGTTTTTTCGAGCAAATATTGCTATGGAAAATAAAACAGTCAGTGAACTTTTCGATAAAGTTTTTTATACACAAAAAGCCGGAACATATCCGGCTTTTTATTCAAAAAATACTTTTTAATTTTATTCGGTAAAATCTGCAAACATTTTATTTAACTCATTATCAGTCACAAAACCATTTGTTTTAACAACGATCATGTGCTTGAATGCTGTCGATTCTCCTGGTTTCAACTGAAGTACAAACAGTGGTTCATTTGGATCAAGTGCCTTACTTCCCAGGTTATTCGTGGAAAACAGTCCGTAACCCCTTGCATGTGAATGCGCCGGATGACCGGGATTGTTGTTGTGGTCTATAATGGCTACAGAAATCTTTTCTCCATCTTTTTCGGCCGACAGGCTTACCCATTTTGCCGGTTTGCTCCACACGCCTTTTTCCATTTCTCCACCTTCACTGTTGCGGTATTTTCCATTTACACCTTCATTATTTGGTTCTACTCTGGTTACTGTTCCGTGAGAATCAACAAATTCTGCACGACTGTTGCTGGGTTCTTCGAAAGCCCTGTCCATACGGATAGCAATCATCCCCTCCTTGTTGTCGGTAAAGGTTACTGTATCCTTCTGGGCAGTGAGTTTGGTCGTGCGTTCGATAATGCGCCAATCGCCCTCACCTCTGAACACGAATTTGGTTTCTTCTTTCAGTAATACCTTTTCGGTGTAATCGACCCAATCGGCTTCAACTTCAAGCACTCCAAAGCTGGGCCCGCTTTGCGCAGTAATGACATTGCGATGACGGATGGAACCGAAATTTTGTTTTCTGTCGGCAGGGACAAGATTGGTGTTGTTCCAAAAATCAAGGCCGTTTACATCGCCAAAGTTTAACCACGAACCCACGTGATGAGGATGGTCTGCACGTTCGTTTGGACGCGGATCGAGCGGGAATCCACGGGTTATCACCGTTCCATTGGCTGTGTAGATCGGGTACAATACCGTTTTTTCGAGGTCGGTGGGATAACAGTACGAGGTGAACAGTTTCCCGTTGTACAGAACGTCTATTTTCCGCTGCGCATCATCGGGAATAATTTCGATGCCTTTTTGCGCATTTCCGCAAGCAGCTGTTTCTAAAATCACTGCGCTTAATACAAATAATTTAAAAAATAATTTCATCTTTTTATTTTGATTCAGAATTTGAACACCTTACCACCAGCCATAATTTGCTGTGTTTTTGAATCGTACACTACACGTTGACCGGTACGGAATGCAGCATTGGCCATCGAGCAAGCAATAGTGTGACTGTGACCTGCTTCTACCGGGCAATTGGTAGTCACTTTCCTGGCGCGTACACATTCCATCCAGTTACGCATGTGTGCCGATGTAAGCGGATCGCCACCTGTGTTGGCTTCAGCTTCTGCTCTACTCTTAGGAAGGTCAAATTTTTCGAGCAGGTAGGCTTTCATGTTCATTGCCTGTGCTTC
>JGI24702J35022_10000620_pt1 | contig 21643 bp, 10 predicted proteins | sample TergutTh196P4_FD_35022 | JGI IMG/M metagenome (IMG submission 35022)
CTGAGTAATGAGTAATTAAGGAGTGCGCGTTCCGCGCACCTATTAATTAATAAGCGGGGTAAAACCCCGCACAACAATTACTAACTACTCATTACTCATTACTAATTGTCTCTCTTAAATCTTCTAAACCCCGAACACTCTATAAACTCTAAAGATCCAAATTTCTTCTCAAATTTATCGAAAAGCAGATTAAGACCTAAATTATCCGACGATATGTGTCCTGCCAAAATAACGTTGATCTTTTGTTTTTCGGCCTCTTTATAACATTTTTCGCTCATATGCATGCCTACTATTGTTCCAACTCCTGCGTTTGCAAGTTTTTCGAGCGATTCGACCGGTCCTTCCGTTCCGCCGGTCATATCAACAAAAATTTTTCCGCAGCGCGAATCGTCATTTCCTAAAAGTATAAACGGCGGGATTGCGGCTTTTGCGGAATATTTATATTCCGGCTGGATATTTAAAAAAGACAAAATATCTTTCAGATATCGCGGATTTAACGCGTCAAGCCGTTCCTGCAAAAATGATGCCACGTGATTGTCCGCAACCGTATGCGCGGTCATAAGCGCAATATCCAAAAGTTTTGCCGCGTCTGAAACTCTGTCATTATTTTGCGGAAGGATGCTTCTTTTTACGTCTTTCATGCGCGAAGCTACCATTTTTTCGGCGATATTGATCGGTATCCCGCGTTTATTAAGTATGTCCGACTGCATGCCTATAACATTATAAAATGTCGAATAAGCATAACCTTCGGGATGATGCCCGATAAGCAAATCGATTTTTTTGCCGGAATTTTTAAGCTGTCCGGCCAAAAGTATTTCGGGCGTTTCTATGTCTATCCCGACCATAACGGTTTTAACTTCCATTTCCGGATCGCCGTTTAAAATTCTCGAATCATAATAAGGATTCGTAAGGCTTTCCGTATCGTAAAGCGCTTTTTTTTCTCCGGAAAGCGCGTCATATTCTTCTTTGCGTTTCAAAAGGTCAAGTTCCGCTGCCTCTCTCCCTCTGGGATCGGCTGCAATTCCTTCTTTTATAAATAATTCGTAAATTTGTTTTAGTTTCATAAAAACCCACTTTGAAAGATGGGAAGTTGGGAAGCTGAGAAGTTGAGAGGAGCTATGGCCGTTTCATCTTTATCGCTGTCCTTGTTTTTGCTCAGCTTCTGCCTTTTCAACTACTCACTGCCTTTATCAATGCAAAAGAGAGCTGCATTTAAAAGTAGATTAACTTCTCCAAATACAGCTCCCCTTTTATCCATTGTCTTATTTTTGCTTTATTAACGAGACCATCTATTGTCTTTAAGCATTTTGCGGCGAATTTTTCTTTTGGCTTCCGCAAGTTTTTCTTTTCTTACTACGCTTGGAGCTTTGTAAAACTCTCTTTTTTTGATCTCCTGCATAATGCCGTTTCTTTCGCACTCTCTTTTGAAGCGCCTTATTGCTTCTTCAATAGATTCCCCGTCGCGAACTTTAACATTGACCATATTGCTAAACACCACCTTTCTTAAAAAAGAAGATTTGAAGAGTGAAGTTTGGAGTGTGAAGTTGACGTGTTTTCGCTTCGCGAAAACCTGTTAATCAGATTTCGGCAAAGCCGAAATTCAATAACTCCACTCTTCAAACTCCAAACTTCACTTTATTTATCCGGGCGGCCAGCCGAAGCTTCTTCCGCCGAGTAAATGATAATGGATGTGAAACACCGTCTGTCCGGCGTCAGCTCCGCAATTATTGACAACCCTGTATCCGTTTTTCATCTCGGGAAACTGCAAAGCTATTGTTGCGGCCGCGGCCTGAACATATCCGATAATCAAATCATCGCCTTCCGACAAAGAATTTAAATCCTTTATATGTTTTTTCGGTATTATGACTATATGCGCCGGAGCCTGCGGATTTATATCCCTGAACGCAAATACGTTCTCATCTTCATAAACTTTCTGAGACGGTATTTCCCCTTTAGCAATTTTACAAAAAAGACAATTATCAGCCATATAGCGCCCTTTTTAATAAATTGTATTGGAAATTGTACAAGATTATTAAAAAAAATACAAGAGAATTATAAAAATCTGAAATATAAAATGTAAAATATAAAAGATGTTATAGTCGATTAACTTAATGTGGTTTTGTTTATCAGCAATGGTTTTTGAGGAAATTTTGATTTTTTTATGACGCGCATACCCGAAGCTATGTAAGGAATAAAAAAATCAAAATTTACCGAAAAACAGAACTGAGAAATGAGACTACATTAAGTTAATCGACTATAGCGGCAAACAACATATTTTTTATATTTAAAAAACATGTCAACTCCGCTTTACTTTATTAATTGTTACGGACGAAAAAATAATATTGTATAATAGCTGTTAAATGTGGAGTTAAAAGCAATTGGGTTTCTCTAAAAACCCAGTTTTGTCATACCCGTGAAAACGGGTATCCACGTTGCTTTTAAATGTGACGATAACGACAAAAATGGATTCCCGTTTTCACGGGAATGACGCCACTTTAGGTAGGTTTTTAGAGAGATTCTGTTACGAATGGACAACTAAAAGAAAGATCTTTTGTCGCTGATTCGTAATTGCCGTTAAAAGGGGTTTTTATGAAAAAGAGATCGTCTCAAGCAGGTATTATGTTTTTAGCGGCGTTTTTTGTATTAAGCGTGATTTTTGTCGAAAAAAGTTATGCGATAAGTTTTTCCGATATTTTAAAAGCTCCGTTTAAGGCCGTATCCGGTTTATTTAAACAGGACAAGAAAAAATCCGAAGCTCCGTACAGAGACGCTAATTTATACATATATTCTCCGGGCGTCACAAGGACTTATGTAAACTCAAACGATGAAACCGTACTTGCAAAACCTGACCCGATAACTATCAACTTCAATTCGTCAGCCGCAAACATAGAACTTCTGTATAAAGAAGTCGGCGGAATATCTATGTCGCCTAAGTGCGACGGGATATGGAAATGGGAAAGCGAATATTCGCTGGTATTTACGCCGGCGCAGGATTGGCCTGCAAATGAAACGTACAAAATCAAATTTCCTAAAGAAATTTTTAACGGCGAACTTAATCTTACTCAGTATTCATATGAAGTAAAAACTCCGGAATTCAAAGTTTATCTGAACAGTTTTAACATATATCAGGATCCGAAAAACCCAAAAATACACCAGCTGCAGGCAGCTTTTAGTTTTTCCCACTCTGTCGACACAAAACTTTTTGAAAAAAATCTTAATTTGACCATAGACAAACAAAGCGTAAATGTGTCAATTTCTTACGATTCTGTAAAAAGAACGGCTTATGCAGTGAGTGAACCGATAAAGATCCTTACAAAAGATCAGACAGCCTCTATAGAACTCAGTGCGGTCAAAGCCGTGACCGGCGGAAAAGCTATGGAAAATAAAATTATAAACGCCATAAATATTCCTTCCGAAGAAAAATTTTTCAGACTCTCGGGCACGAAATGTTTGATCGTAAGAAACGATAAAGAAGAACCGGAACAGTTTCTTGAGATAAATTTTACTACCGGCGTCGATATTTCCGAGATGGAAGGAAAAGTTGAACTTTATCTTCTGCCCTTAAAACATCCTGAGTCAAACAAAAATACCCAGGGCACTTATGAGTACTACGACGAAGGAGGATATTATGACGACAGCGGCAATTATATAGAACACGTAAGCGTAAGCCGTCCGTCGAGCTACAGATGGAGTTTTTCTGAAGTTACGCCTGAAATTCTCGCTTATTCCAAAAAACTGGACTTGGAGCTTATGCCTGCGGCAAACAAAGTAAGTCCGGCCTTTATGTATAAATATTTTGCGCCCGACCTTGCCAGAAGATATGTGTACGTAAACATAAAAGAAGGCATAAGATCGGAAATTGATTTTACGATAAAAAAACCTTATGCCAATCTTTTGGAATCGGCCGCGTTTCCTAAAGAAGTTAAACTTTTGCAAAACGGCGCGGTGCTTCCTCTTGAAGGATCAAAAAGGCTTACTTTTGTAACACGTGGAGTTAACGGAGTAAAAGTCGACCTTGCAAGAGTGCTTCCCAATCAAATAAACCATCTCATATCGCAGACATACGGTTCTTTTGCCAATCCTTCTTTCACTAACAAATATAATTTCGACGAAAATAATATATCGCAGATGTTTTCAAAAATTATCCCCCTTGAAGTTTCGGTAAGCAAAGCGAATTATTCCAGCGTCGATTTAGGAGAATTTTTGAGGACTCAGGATTCGTCCGGATTATTTTTTGTAAATATTCAGGGATTTGACCCGTCAACAAATTCCAATAACGGTCCGTCCGACAAAAGGTTTATTCTCACGACGGATCTTGGAATTCTCGTTAAAAAGGATAGAAGCAATAAACACAATGTTTTTGTAATGTCTATCAGAAGCGGAAGGCCCGTGTCCAATGCAAAAGTTGAAATTCTCGGCAGAAACGGCGTTCCCGTGCTCACGCAATATACAAATGGAGAGGGCTGCGCCGTTTTCAATAAGATTGCAGGCTACAGCCGTGAAAAACAGCCGGTCGCTTACGTTGTCACAAGCGGCAGCGACATATCGTTTATGCCTTTTGAAAGATATGACAGGTCCGTGGATTATTCAAAGTTTAATGTCGGCGGAGAATATTCGTCGAATAAAGAAAAAGGAATGAAAGCTTTTATTTTTTCCGACAGAGGGATTTACCGTCCGGGAGACGATATTAATCTGGGCGTGATAGTAAGAAATTTTGATTGGAGCGACGTATTCGGTATTCCGGTCAAAATCGTTTTGAAAGACCCTTATTCGAAAACCGTATTTGAAAAAACCGTAACTTTAAACAGCTCCGGATTCATTTCCATTGACGGAATTAAAACGCAAAATGTTTTCCCGACCGGTACATATACGGCCAGCGCTTATCTTGTAAAAGACAATAAAAGAGAATTCCTGCTCGGCAGCGAATCCATAAGAATAGAAGAGTTCAGGACGGACACGTTAAAAGTGTCGGCAAAAATAGCCGGCTCGTCAGGCAGCGGCTGGGCGCTTCCTGAAAACTTAAAAGCCGTAATATCTCTGGCAAACTTTTTCGGTACGCCGGCGCAGGACAGAATGATTAAAGCGGAATATTCCGTAAGTCCGACGGAATTTCGTTTTTCGAAATTTAAAGATTACAGATTTCCCGACCCTTTTAAAATAAACGACAGAAATGTCATACAAAGCATAAACGAAAGTTTTCCCGACGCAAGAAGCGACGAAAACGGCGAATCTTCGTATGATTTCGACCTGTCAAAATATTCCGGAGGAACGTATAATCTTATATTGTCCGCCGAAGGGTTTGAAGGCGACAGCGGAAAAAGCGTTTCCGCTTATGACAGCGTAAAAATATCGCCCTATAAATATCTGCTCGGTTTTAAATCGGCTTCAAAACTCGGCTATCTCAACAAAGGGACTTCCGCTTCCGTTGATCTTATCGCCGTTGATAATGACCTTAAAACCGTAGAACTCAAAAACCTTACGATCAAAATGATGCAGATACAATACATATCGTCGCTTGTAAAACAAAATTCGGGCGCGTATAAATATCAGACAATAACAAAAGAAACTCTTATCGAAGAAAAAGATTTTGCCGTTTCTTCGGACGGAACGAAAATAAATTTAAATACCGCAAATCCCGGCAATTATTTAATTGAAATAACAGCCTCGGACGGCGCTAAAATTCTTTCAGTTCCTTTCTTTGTCGCCGGAGCTTCAAATCAGTCTTATTCAATTGAGAAAGACGCCAACCTTATGGTAAATCTCCAAAGCGACGACGTAGAACCCGGACGGCAAATAACGTTAAATATCACGGCCCCTTATTCGGGAGCAGGGCTTATCACTATAGAAAAAGATAAGGTTTATGCTTATAAATGGTTCAAGACCAACTCAAACAGCACTGTTGAGACAATAACTGTTCCGCAAGACATCGAAGGAAACGGATATATCAATGTTTCTTTTATACGCTCCATGGATTCAAGAGAAATTTTTTCAAGCCCGCACAGTTATGCGGTCGTGCCTTTTAAAGTAAGCCTTGCCAAAAGAACGGTCAAAATAGATTTAAACTCAAAAGAAACGGCAAGACCCGGAGACGAACTTGAAATTTCTTATAAAACGTCGCGAAATTCAAAGATAATCGTTTATGCCGTTGACGAGGGAATTCTTCAGGTAGCGCAGTACAAAACGCCAAGTCCCTTAAATTATTTTTTCACAAAAAGCGCTCTTGAAATAGAAACTTTCCAAACCGTGGATATGATTTTGCCCGACTATAAAATTATCAGGGAAATATCCGGCATCGGAGGCGGCGAAGGGTTTGAAATGATAGAGAAAAATTTAAATCCTTTTTCAAGAAAACAAAATAAACCCGTCGTTTTCTGGTCGCAAACGCTTGATTCAACGACGCAATATCAGACAGTCAAATACGTAATTCCGGATTATTTTAACGGAAGTCTCAGGATCATGGCTGTAGCGGCAAATCCGGACCAGTGCGGTTCGACGGATAAAGACGTAATAGTAAAATCGCCGGTAATAATTACTCCTATGGCTCCGCTTGCGGCAATAGCGGGCGATACGTTTGAAGTCAGCGCCACGGTGTCAAATAATATTGACGGTTCAAAATCGGCTTCTCTTGAAGTTTGGCTTGAAAGCAATGATAAATTTGAGATAACCGGAACTAATAAACAGACTTTGGAAATAAAAGAAGGCGGCGAAAAAATTGTCAGATTCAACCTTAAAACAAACGATAAGCTAGGCTCCGGCGATTTAACGTTCAAGGCAAAACATAAAGATGACACGTTTAAAGCAAACGTCAGCGTAAGCGTAAGGCCTGCATATGCTTACAGAACGTCAATCAATTCCGGGATCTCAAAAAACAGCAAAACTAAAATAGATGATTTTGCAAGAAATATGTACGACGAATACGCAAGAAGAGAAATCTCCGCGTCCTACAGCCCTCAGCTGCTTTTTAGATCTTTAAAACAGTATTTTGAAAAATATCCTTACGGCTGCACGGAACAGATAATAAGCGCGGCATTTCCTTTTATTTACAGCGCCACGTCCGAAAGAAAAGGATTTATAACTCCCAATGAACAGCAGGAACTTTTTAATCACACTCTTTCCAAAATACGCACAAGGCAGCTCAATAACGGATCTTTTGCATTATGGCCGGAAGCATCGCAAAGCCATACGTATGCAACGCTTTACGCTTTACACTTTTTTACCGACGCAAAAGAGCTTGGCTATCCGGTCCCGAATGAAATCCTTTCAAGAGGCAAAAACTGGCTTGAAAATTTCGCTTCAGACCTGCCGTCAAGCGCTGAAGACGCAAGGCTTAAAGCTTATGCCAATTATATTCTTACAAGAAATAATACCGTGACCACAAATAATCTTTTAAGAATCGAAGATTATTTAAATTCAAACAACAAAAAATGGAAAGAAGATATTGCTTGCGCTTATATGGCCGCGTGCTATTCGATGCTCAAAGATTTCAAAAAGGCCGATGATCTTATAAAATCCTACAAACCCGACGTCAAAGAAAAATTTATATTTTACTCGGACTATGATTCAAGCTCGCAGCGCAATGCGACATATTTATATTTATGCAATAAACATTTCGCAAAAAATTTAAATCCCGACGCGCAAAGCATTGCGGACGGTTTGATCAAAATTTTGTCCGACGGCAAATTTAATACGATCTCGTCGGCTTCAACGCTTCTTGCGCTTCTTTCGTATTCGCACGGCGAAGAAGGAAAAGACGCAAATATCAAGATAAACGTTAAGGAAAAAGACGGCAAAGAAAAAGATTTAACCCTTGAAGCCGATCCGTTTCCGTATTCAAAATTCGATTCCGGAGCAAATTTGTTTACCGTACTTTCAAACGAAAGTTTAGGGAAAATTTATTACAGCGTAGTCCAGCAGGGTTTTGACAAAACGCTTAAAGATTATTCCGAAGGCATTGAAATATCGCGCGAATATCTTGATTCAAACGGCTCGGTCATTAAATCTGCGAATATCGGCGATACGGTCACGGTGCGCATAAAAGCAAGGGCAAAATCTAAAGATTATTTGTCCGCGGTTATCGTCGACCTGCTGCCCGCGTGCTTTGAAATAGTAAGCGGTTCCCAAAGCGGTTACTTTGACAGTTCCGACGCCAGAGAAGACAGATTAGTCCTTTATGCGTCAATAGGCAAAAACATCAGCGAATTTACATACACGGCAAAAGCCGTAACAAAAGGCAATTTCACAGTCCCCGGAATTTACATAACGGGATTATACGACACGGAAATCAGCGCGATGACAAAACAGGCGAATATGGAAGTAGTGCAGAAAGAATAATTATGGGTCAATGGGACGTGTACCTGACCCATTTTTAAATGCGATTGCCATGAACTGAACTGATTGTTATGCGATTTGCTTTGAGTAAATATGCTACAATTAAGTCTATGGAAAAGCTTGGTAAAACTATCATTCGCGATGGCGCTTATCCGGAAAAACACGAATTAGAAACAGCTTGGTTCTTGAATAGTTGTGGCAAGGATATTGAGTTTTTAGTTCCTGTTCGTTCAAAAGGCATACGCACTCCGGATATTGTAATGGATGGTGTTTTATGGGAAATTAAGTGCCCGACAGGACACGGGAAACGTACGTTAGACAGAGCAGTTAAAAAGGCTATACATCAGTCTCAAAATATTATTTTTGATTTGAGACGCTTACAATTCAACGAAGAAATAGCAACTAAGCAATTAAATAAAGATTTTTCTTCTGTTAAAAGCATAAGACGCTTAATGATTATTACAAAATCAAAAAATTTACTTGACATAAAAAAATAACTTTACTACACTTTTTATGCAAGGTGGGACGCCACTGCTGAACTGCAGAGGCCAGCCCATCTTGTTTTTTTCTGATCAGAAACTGTGTCAAGGGAACAGCAGGGTTATCCCATTTAAACCATAACTCCGCAAAAGTTAGGGTTTAAGGCAGATTCCGGACAGAAACACTCCAAAATGGGTGGGGACGTGTACCTACGGCAAAGGCAAATACCCTGGCAGGCGCAGCCTGACTGGGTATTTGTACGTTTGTAATTTTTTCTAAATTTATGTGGAAAATTAAACATATATCTAAAAACAAAACTTTCAAACGCACGGCAGTTGTTTTGCTGTGCGTTATGTCTTTATTGCTTCTTTTAAGAGCTTTTCCAAAAAAACCAATCCTCTCTGATCACTCTTTTTCACAGGCAGCGTTTGATAAAAACGACAAACTTCTCAGATTGACTGTTTCGCTCGACGAAAAATACAGGCTTTTTATTCCGCTTTCCAAAATGCCTAAATCTTTGAAGAAAGGCACTTTGCTTTATGAAGACAAATATTTTTATTTTCATCCCGGGATAAATCCCATAGCTCTGCTGAAAGCTTTCCGGACAAGCATAATAAAAAAAGAGCGTCTTGTCGGTGCGTCGACAATAACAATGCAGCTTGCAAGAATGATTTATAATATAGACAGCACATCAGTTTCCGGAAAATTAAAACAAATTCTTGCGGCTTTATGGCTTGAAACGCGCTACGGCAAAAACGATATTTTGGAAGCTTATCTCAATATCGCTCCGTACGGATACAATATAGAAGGAGCAGCAGCAGCTTCTTTAATCTATTTTTCGACAAAAATCGAGAACTTGACGATTCTTGAATCATTTACATTATGCGTAATACCGCAAAATCCTAATTTCAGAAAGCTTTCGCTTTCCGCTTCGGAAAACGCCGATAAAATGAAAAACGCGCGAAAAAGAGTTTTTGAAATGTGGGTAAAAAACCATCCGCAGGATATTGATAAAAGAAATTATTTTGATATGCCGCTCCACATAAAAAAACCTTCAAACCTTCCTTTTGAAGCGCCGCATCTTGTAAATAAAATGCTGGCTTTGGGCGATGAATCCGTTATATCAACGACTTTAGATTTAAACATCCAGCGGCTTCTTGAACAAAGAATTAAATTTTATATTGAAAGAAATGAAAATAAAGGCATAAATAATGCGAGCGCAATGCTTGTCAATTATAAAACTATGGACGTGTGCGCTTACATAGGTTCTGCGGATTTTTTTAATGATTCGATCGAAGGGCAGGTCAATGGCTGCGCTGCGTACCGTTCTCCGGGTTCTGCGTTAAAACCGTTCATATACGCTATTGCTTTAGATAAAGGGATCATACATCCTTTGACTCTTATGAAAGATACTCCGAAACATTACGGAATTTATGCTCCGGAAAATTCCGACAGAGATTTTTTGGGACCGGTTTTTGCAAAAGAGGCTCTTACGCAAAGCAGAAATATACCGGCGATAGATCTTCTTATACGCATAAATCCCGACAATTTTCTTTATATGCTCCGTAAGGCCGGAGTAAAAAATCTTAAAGATTCCGACTATTACGGTTCTTCGTTTGCGATCGGCGGCTTTGAAATATCTATGGAAAAAATTTCCGAACTTTACGCTATGCTTGCCAACGGCGGAGTAATGAAAAATCTGAAATTTAATAAATTTGAAAAAATCAATGAAGAAAATATTTTAACTCCGGAATCCGCTTTTTTAACTTTGACAATGCTTAAAGACAATAAAAGACCCGAAAACGAAATTAAAGCCGCGGAAAACTTTCACGATTTTGAAGTGTACTGGAAAACCGGAACTTCTTATGCTTACAGAGACGCGTGGACAGCCGGAGTATTCGGAGATTATGTTCTTGTAGTATGGATAGGAAAATTCGACAATGAAGGCCGCCAGTCGTTTACCGCGCGGACATCAGCCGCGCCTTTATTTTTTGAAATAGCTAAATCAATATCCGGCGAAAAAAGAGAAATCAGAGGATCTAAATTATCGGCGGACGGTTTAAATATTTCAAAAGTCGAAGTATGTTCCGTTTCCGGAGATTTGCCGTCGCAATACTGCAATATGAAAACCGAAACGTATTTTATTCCGGCAAAATCGCCTATCAGAATATGCGACGTGCACAGGCCTGTATACATAGACAAAAAAACGGGACTGCGAATGCCGTTTTATGATCCGCAAAAAACGAATGTCGCCGTATACGAATTTTGGAATTCGGAAATAATGTCGATTTTTGCAATGGCCGGAATATCCCACAGGACTCCGCCGAAATATATGCCGGATTTGGAAATATCGAAAGTTACGGAATACGGAAACCCGCCGCAAATTCTTCTGCCCACGCAAAACATAATATACACGTTCAGAGCGGAAAACTTTGAACGCGAAACCGTGCCTTTCAAAGCCGACGCCGACAGCGACGCAAAAAATATTTTTTGGTTTCTAGACAATAAATACATAGGACAAAGCAGATCCGGCACGGTACTTACGGCAAAAACCGAACCCGGCAGCTACACCGTACGCGCAGTCGACGATTTAGGCAGAGCCAGCACGGCAAAACTGAAAGTAGAGATCATAGGAAAATAAACCGGTTCTTAGAAAGTCTCTATTGCTTTTTCTGCTGCGGCCAGAATATCGATCCAAGAGATATTTGATCGTGATAAGACGGCAAAGCATATTAGATAAATTCAGGCAACCAAAAAATATGTAATACCACTTGAAATGAGAAAAGTAAATTATTATATTATTATTTACAATATGTTCCGCGGACTTGCCGCGGGAAACCGCTTAGTTGCTATGCCAGCGCCGTATTTAGACATTACAGTGTAAACTCCAGACGATATCCAAGTTTAAAAACGGAGGCCGACTTTTGACAACTGCTGACGCGCAGTCTTGCTGCGCGGAGGATTATGCGTAACGGTTTTTATACTGCGCGTTTATGTATTTTTATTAACCTATAATTGCCGTTAACAAGGAGAGGAAAAAATGTTAAACAAATTGAAAATTAAAACATTATTATTTGCGGCAATTGCGTTTGCTTTTGTTAAGATCGATTTATATGCGTACAATGTCAATGACTACTCTGACCTTTTAGCTGCCATAGGCGCCAGCACGACAACCATAACGTTTACCACAGACACCGTAAGTTTCACCAGCAATCCGTTAATTAATTATCCCGGCCCTATTGATATTTACGGCAACGGCGTTACATTGGACGGAAACGGCATACATAGGTTATTTAATTTTACCAATACGAATATTTTATTTCACGGCGATATAAATTTTACCAACGGCCGTAATAGCGGAAACGGCGGAGCGATAAACAATAATAATTCAACAACGGCATTTATAAACTGTAATGTAATGTTCAGCAGCAATAGCGTAGGAAGTTACGGCGGTGCGATAGGGAATTCTTCAAATATTTCATTTACGGGAAGCACTGTAACTTTCAGCGGCAATCTGGGCATCGGCGGCGCGGTGTATAATGATGATTATTCAACAATGACATTTACGAACGTTAATGCGGTATTCAGAAATAACAGCGCTTCGCTTCCTTCCCATCTCAACTTCAGCGGAGGCGGAGCGGTATTAAATTCTTATTCAAATCTCTCATTTACGGAAAGCGCTGTAGTGTTCAGCAGTAATAGCACTGTGTCAGACTCCCACACAAGCGGCGGCGGAGCGATATACAATTTTTATTCAAATCTCTCATTTACGGAAAGCGCCGTAATATTCAGCAGCAATAGCAGCGCGGCACCCGGTTCCCCTACCAACGGCGGCGGAGCGATATATAACTACAGGTCAACTATGACATTTACAAACAGCGATGTATTATTTATCGGTAATGTTACGACTGAACCCGGCGGAGCGATATATAGCTACAACGCCGGTTATGCAGGAATAACATTTACAGACAGCAATATAATGTTTATTGAAAATAGAGCAGACGATGGCGGCGCAATGTACAATTATTCAAAATTCTCGTTTACCGGAAGTATCGTAACTTTCAGCAGCAATACGGCAAACAACAGCGGCGGTGCGATATACAATTATTATTCAAATCTCTCGTTTGCGTTTGCGGGAAGTACGGCAACGTTCAGCGGCAATACGGCAAATTATGACGGCGGCGCGATATACAATTATATTACAACTATGACATTTACAAACAGCTATTTAGTATTCAGCGGCAATACGGCAGATTATGCCGGCGGCGCGATATACAATGCGAGATATTCAAATTATATTTCGACAATAAGATTTTCAAACAGCAATGCAATATTCAGCGGCAATACGGCAAATTATGAAGGAGGGGCGATATACAATTTCGGCATAATAAATTTTGATGCAGCTCCGGAAAATACGTTAATATTTGACGGCAATACGGCAGTTAGTTTCGGAGGGGCAATATTCAACGATTATAATGCAATAATAAATTTCACAAACGGAGATATAACGTTCAGAGGAAACGCCTCAGGCGACGGCGGCGCAATACATAATTACGACTATAGCCGGATAAATTTTAACATGACTTCCGGGAACGCGATAATATTCGACGGAAATACCGCAAATAATGACGGAGGAGCGATATACAACTGGAGGTCTGCAGAGCTGACATTTACAAACGGCGAGGTAACATTTGACGGCAATATTGCGGCAAGCAACGGCGGAGCGATATTTAATAATTGGAATTCAGCCATAATAACATTTACAAACAGTAATGTAACGTTTAGCAGCAATACGGCAAATGCCAGCGGCGGAGCGATATATAATGCGTACAATTCGCTGATAGATTTTGCCGCATCAACGGTAAGTTTCATGAATAACAGTTCATGTTTCAGCGGCACAGGATATAATTCCGGCGGAGCAATATATAATAATGGAGCAATTATCAATTTTACCGACAGCTTTGTAAGATTTGAAAATAATAGATCATCCGCAACGGTTATTTTTACTAATGCAGGTTATGGCGGAGCAATATATAATGAAAACGGAAATGTTAATTTTACAAACAGTATGATAATATTCAGCAGCAATACGGCAAATGCTAGCGGCAGCGCGATATACAATACCGATAATTCGACAATAACATTCACAAACGGCAGCATGACATTTGACGGCAATATTGCGGAAGATTACGGCGGGGCGATATATAATGGACATGATTCACTTATAGACTTTGCTTCGTCTTTGTTAACCTTTATGAACAACAGTGCAGATCATGGGGGAGCGATATACGCAGGGTATGGGTCGAACACGAATTTTAGCGATGGGAAAGTAAATTTCATAAACAATGAAGCCGGCAGTGAAGGAGGAGCATTGTACATAGCTGATGCTGCGGTAACGTTTGACACGGACGGCGGGACGGTAACGTTTAGAGGCAATAAAGCAAACGGGAAACCAAACGACGTTTACATGGATACCGGCGCCAAATTAAACATAAGCGGGACAAATGCGATAATATTTGAAGGCGGGATATTAAGCGATATAAGCGGGACGGGGATAGAAATAAACAAAAACGGAACCGGTGCGATACATTTTGGCGGCGAGAATGAAGTATGGGGCGATTTCAACATAAGCGGCGGGGATATTATAATGCTTGCAGATGCGGCATATAAAGGGAAAGCGTTGGAACTGCCTTTGGGAAGTACGCTTGGCATGAACAACGGTACGGTAAATACGATAGAAGTAACCAATGATTTTGTGAGTTTAACGAATTTGAAGATGGACGTATTTTCAGACGGAACAAATGACAAGATAAAAGCGGGAGCGGCATATATAGACGACAATATAGATATCTTTGCGGGTGTAGGACCATATTATCACAGAGAATACGACTTAATAATAACAAGCGATAATTTATCCGGAGTATTTAACAGCAGTTCGCTAGTTCCTTCGGACACGAGTAATCTGATGTACGAACTGTTATATGAAGACGGGATAGTGAAGCTGATAATCAACGGAATAAACCTGACAAGATTTGGGGAATTAAGTCCGCTGACATATAATCAGACGCAGACGGCAAAAGCGTTTAGGGAAATATCCGCAGCTCCGGGGCAATGGGCTCCGATACTGAATGCAATGGTACAAAAACAAATAAACGGAACGGAACCGGAAATAGCGGAAATAAAAGATTTTCTTTCGAGGACATCGGGCTATTTCTTGGCAAACGTAGTAAGGAATTTAGCTGCAGACAGTCCGAACAATGAAGTGTATGACAAAATAAGAAATCACGTGGAACAGCATAAAACGAATTCGGGCTTATGGATACAGGCAAAAGGCGGTATAGAAAGATTTAAGAAAGACGAGAATTCGTTGGAAGATTACAGAGACATATCAATGGGAGTAATGTTTGGATTTGACAGATTTTTGGCAGAGCAGTTTGCGAGCGGCGACATCATGTGGGGAGTATACGCAAGGATAAACAAAGATAATATAGAGCAGGGCAAGCACAGGGCAGACGGGAACAAAAACGGGTTAGGTTTATACGGAGGATACATAAGAGACATTTGGGAACTGAAAGCAATGCTGTTAGGGAGTTTAGACAAGTTCAACACGGAAAGAATGACATACTTGGGAGATATAGCCAAAGGAGAGATAAACGGTATAACGGTAAGCGCGGACATGGAAGCAGATATAAAGGTAATATTAACGGAAAACATAAAGTTCAGGCCTTACTTTGGATTGGAAGCGGCCAATACGGCATATGACGGATTTAAAGAAAGCGGAGCCGGAATATATAATTTAGACGTAAAATCCGGCAGTTATTTTAGGGGAGCCGGAAGAGTTGGAGCTGGTCTGGATTATGAGAAAGCAAGATGGATATGGTATGGGAACATAGAAGGGAAGTATGTATTTGAAGGGAGAAAGCCCGAGATAAAGAGCGAGTTTACGGGTACGGGTATAGATTTTTACAGCAGAGGAAGCGAAGAAGGGAGGATGGAGATAGGATTGGGAGCAGGAGCGGAAGTAAAGATAGCGAGCAACTGGAAAGCATTTGCAAACGCGAAGTATTATGCCGGAGAGAGATACGAGAATTTGTACGGGAATATAGGGATAAGGTATATGTTTAAGAGCAAATCGGCGTCAGGATACTTGAAAGAAGCGAGAGAAAACGCGGAAGAGGCCTGCAGGTTAGCGGATGAAGCCTTTATGATATCGGAGCAATCGTTAGACAAAGTAGAAGAGACAAGAGAACTGGAAGAAGAGATGAATAATACGGAAGACGAAGCGACGAAAGAGGAGACATATTTATTAAAAATAAAGACGGCGACGGAAGCGATAGAAAAAGCGGAAGAAGCGATAATCAAATCCGATGAAACGTTAAAGAAAGCAGGAGAAGCGTATAAGAAAGCTGACATCGCGAATGAATATATATCAAAAGCGAAAGAAGAAGGGTATGAAAAAGCAAGGATGAATAGCATATACGTATTAATTGAAAAGGCGATGGAAAAGTCAGATACCGCAAAAGGAAACGCGTTAAGAGCGAAAGGGGAAGCGCAGGAAATGCTTGCAAGGATTGAAGATGAAAGAACAAAAAATGAAGAATTACAGAGAGAACTTGAAGAAACAAAAATACAGAAAGAAATAAGCGATGCGGAGTTGGAAAAGCAAAAAGCGGAAGCGGAAGAGAGAAGAAAAAGAGAGATGATAAAAACGTATAGTTTGGAGACAAGGACTCATTTCAGGACGGACAGTTATTTTCTGACGAAAAAATTTAAAGAACAGATAAAGGAAATAGTAGGCGATTTAAAGAATTCTAAGTATAGCAAAATAACGATAGAAGGCCATACGGACAGCACGGGTTCGAAAGAATGGAATAAGAAACTGTCGAGACAGAGAGCAAGAAGCGTATATGACGAGTTTATAAAAGCCGGAGCAGACAAAGAAAAAATGAACTATACGGGTTTTGCCGACACTATCCCCGTAAAAAGCAACAAAACCAAAGAAGGCAGAGCAGCAAACAGAAGGACGGAGATATTTATAGAATAGTTTTAACGGCAATTAGGAATGTGGAATGAGGAGTTAACGACGGAAGCTCGGAAGTCCGGAAGTTCGGCAGCTCGGAAAAGACCAAGTGAGCTGAGCGTCAGTGGGACGGAGGAATTGACACGCTTTTCAGTGTGGTCACGGGGACGTAGCAACTGACCAAAAATTTGTGATAGAAAAAAATAGTTTCTGGTCAGTTGCTACGTCCCCGTGACCAAATTCAGGAACAACTCATGGAACAATTTCTGCGTACGGAATTACTTATAGGTAAAGATAATCTTAAAAAACTGCAAAATGCCAAAGTAACTGTTATAGGATTAGGTGCCGTTGGCAGTTTTGCCGTTGAAGCTTTGGCAAGAGCAGGCGTCGGAAATTTTCTGCTTATAGACAGCGATAAAATACAAGCAACAAACATTAACCGTCAGCTTTATGCCCTGCATTCGACTTTAAACAAAGCAAAAACTGATGCCGCAAAAGAAAGAGTTCTTGATATTAATCCTAATTGCAAAGTTGAAACTGTGCGGATTTTCGTAAATTCGGACAATCTGGATGAAGTATTTAAAGAAAAACCTGATTTGGTTATCGACGCGATAGATTCATTCAGCCCAAAAGTAAGGCTTCTTGAATATTGCGTAAAAAATAATTTGCCGGTAATTTCCTCAATGGGAGCTGCATTGAAAACGGATCCTTCGGCAATAAAAGCCGCGGATTTATTTAAAACGCATCATTGCCGTCTTGCAGAAAGACTACGCGGAGAACTGCGTAAATGCGGTATACGAAGCGGAATTATGTGCGTATTTTCCGAGCAGCCAGCACAAATGAAACCTGTATATCCGGAAAACCTTCCCGAAGGCACGGAAGAATTTGAAAAAAATTCAACAAAAATATTAGGCAGCCTGCCGACAATCACGGGAATTTTCGGACTTAATATAGCTAATCTTGCCATTCAAAAAATAATTGACTCATCCGCTTTGCCGTCCCAGATTTTTAAACAGCTTAAATAAATTTATCTTTTCATCCTGTGTTCCAATTTTGACAGGCTTTTGGAAACTTTAGATGACATTTTTTTCACTCCGAGCAATAACATTATGACCGTTTTAAAATCTTCATACATTTCAGGTTCGTAAGGAAGCCAGTTAACTTCGCTGGTATTTTTTGATTCGCTTATCAAATACGATATCTTACCCGAAAAAAACCGAACTCCTTCTTCACAGTGATATCTTCCGTATCCGCTGTCTTTCATTCCGCCGAAAGGAAGGCCGGGGTCTGCAACGCCTTTTATCCATTCATTCACGCCTATCGAACCGGCATTTAATAAATCCGCTATTTTCTCCGCTTTATTTAAATCTTTTGACCAAACGCTTGCGGCAAGGCCGTAACAGCTGTCATTTGCCAACGCAACGGCTTCCTTTTCTGAAGTAAAACTTTTCAGGCACAATACCGGCGCGAAACACTCTTCCCTGAAAATGCGCATTTCAGGCGTAACCCCGTCAAGTATTACCGGAGATAAAAATTCTTCGCTTTTTTCCCCTTTAAATATTATCTTCGCGCCTTTGCGTACGGCGTCGTCAATGAGAGCTTTCAAATAAGGTATTCTTTCGGGCTGCGCAAGCTTCCCGTAATCCCTGCCAAGTTTTATATTCGCGGCATTTTTGAGAAGAAATTTAACGAATTTTTCTTTTATTTTAGCATCGACAAACACCCTCGACATTGCAACGCATATCTGTCCGTTGTTTATAAAAGCGCCGTAAGCGACGGCATTGGCCGTTCTTTGCAGATCCGCGTCAGCGCATATTATGACGGGAGCTTTTCCGCCGAGCTCAAGTACAGCTGGGATCAGAAGTTCTCCGCACAATTTGCCTATTTCTTTACCGGCTTTTGTGCTGCCGGTAAATAAAACCCTCGCCGGTTTTTGCCTTATTGCCGTCTGTACAACATCCGCGCCGCCGTATACGCATTGCACCGTATGCCGCGGAAAACCGGCTTTACGGAAAAGATCCTCAATAATCTTTCCGGTCTTAGGCGTAATTTCAGACGGTTTAAGTATTACGCTGCATCCTGCCGCGACCGCGTTGAGCACAGGCACAAACGCAAGCAAAAAAGGAAAATTCCACGGCGCTATTATGAACGCCGCGCCGGCAGGCTTATATTTTACTTTGCAGGTATCACCGTCGGATTTGAAGGTTTTTTCCTTAAGATTTTCTTCAAGATTTTCCATAAAGTAGTTCAAAGTGCCTAAAGAGGGAAACACGTCAGACGACAAAGGCTCAATCTTTACTTTTCCGGTTTCTTTGCATATCACTGAAACGATATTGTCCAAATTATCAATAATTTCCTGCCGCAATTTCTTAAACATAGCCGCGCGTTTCGTCACGGATATGGTTTTCAATATATCAAACGCCTTTCCGGCATTCTCAAACTTTTTAATAATTTCCCGACTGCCTGTTTTCATGATTTACACCTCCACATTATGGGGACGTAGCAACTGACCAAATTTTTCTTTAATCTGTGACAGAAAAGAATGATTTTCGATCAGTTGCTACGTCCCCAGTATCTAACGTCCTTTTTCATACTGCAGCGTTTTTGTCGTCATATCTGTCACTGCCGCAGGACCGAAATACTGTATCGGGCCGGGAAAAACATAGCTTTCACTCATCGCCCATTTATCTCTGTTTTTGACAAACGCTTTAAAAGGTTTGCCTTTCAAATCAACCAAAGCCTTTTGTATGACCGGTTTTTCTTTGCCGTGTCTTCTTTCAATATTCATCATCATTGTTAAAGGAATTCCGCCGCAAATCCATTGCTTTGGAGGTTTTGTAAGATTTTTGACGGAAGAAAGATAGCCCGTAAGCCCGTTAAGAGCCAAAACCGCCGCATTATATCCCAAAGCGTAAGTATAATTAGCGTCGAAGTTTGAAGGTATTCCGCAGCGTCCTTCATAACCGAAAAAGTGCATAATGGCATTAAATTTGCCTTTAAAATCCCCTGATTTTTTAAGTTCGGAAAGTTTTTTCTGCACCATTTCCACCAAAAGTTTTTCCGTCTCAATCAACGAAACCTGCACGTTCCCGTGCGGATCTCTGTCAAGCATAAGCTGCGAAGCTATGCCTGCCGGCAAAGATTTCATAAGAGCGGAAAGTTTTGAAGGAAGTTTGCCGAATACAAATTCTTTCTTTTCTTCTATTGAATCCATATTTGAAATTGCATCCGCATTGTCTGCCAAAACATCATTGAGCTCGGATATCAACTCTTTCATTTCGGGTATAAACTCTATTAATCCTTCTGGAACCAAAGCCACGCCGAAATTTTTGCCTTTTTCGGAGCGTTTCACAATAATATCAACTATCCCGTCAATGATTTGCGCCAAAGTCATCTTCTTAGCCAAAACTTCTTCGCCGATCAAAACTATGTTAGGCTGCGTTTTAAATCCGACTTCCAAAGTAATATGCGAAGCGCTTCTTCCCATAAGACGCACAAAATGCCAGTATTTTCTTGCAGAATTTACGTCCCTGCAAATATTTCCGACAAGTTCCGAATAAATTTTTGTCGCCGTATCAAAACCGAAAGAAGTTTCGATATGCTCATTTTTCAAATCTCCGTCAATAGTTTTCGGAACGCCGACAACGCACATGCCTGTAAGATTTTCTTTTTTAACATACTCCGCTATCAATGCCGCGTTCGTATTTGAATCGTCTCCACCGACAACTGCCAAAGCGTCGATTTTATTTTTAAGCATATTGTTTTTTGCCGTAACAAACTGTTCCGGAGTTTCGATTTTCGTTCTTCCCGACTGTATAAAATCAAATCCGCCGGTATTTCTGTAATCGTCAAGCACGGCTTCCGATATGACTTTATATTTATTTTCGAGTATTCCAGACGGACCGCCGAGATATCCGATTAAAATATTTTTTTTATTTGCTTTTTTCAATCCGTCAAACAAACCCGCGATCACATTATGCCCTCCGGGCGCCTGACCGCCTGAGAGAACAACGGCAACTTTTATATTTTTCTTTTTAGCGGCATTATTTACGCCTTTAACAAATGTTATTTCCGGCATCCCGTACGTATTTTTAAATATTTCCCGCACTTTTTCCTGATCCGAAACGGATTTCGTGGCTTTTCCGGCTTTTGGTTTAACCGAGGCAGTACCATTTTTTAATATTTCCGGCAACACCGGCTTAAATTTTTTTCTTTCAATTTGCAGCTCCGAAACATTTGCACGCGCCATTTTACTTTTCCTCCGTATTTTAACAACAAATTTTTTTAATAATTATGAGTGGTATTATAACATAAAAAACACTTTTTTTTCCATTTCTATTTCTGCGGCATTTCTTAGAGTGTGTCGACACACTCTAATGATTTGGCGGGCGGGCCTGCTTCTGCCCTGACATACGAAAAGTAATTTTCAGTTCATATTTTTTATATATGCAAAACAGCAAACATAATATTGAAAAAATCATGCACATATATACAAACACATCGCCAATCACGACGTATAAACTTCTGTAATTATTCGTATATACATCTCCGATAAAACTTATGTTTTCATCGACCTTTGTCTTTACCTGACATTTACCGCTTGAACTTATAATTGCCGAAATTCCCGTATTTGCAGCTACAATTAAATTCTTTCTGGTTTCAACCGCCCTGAAAATATTCATGACAAAATTCTGATACGGAGTAGCCATATCTAAAAACCACGCGTCGTTTGTGTGATTCGTTAAAATATTGGCGCCTTGCAATACTAAATTTCTTGATAAATCGGGATAATATCTTTCCGAACAGATATTTATT
>JGI24702J35022_10000621_pt1 | contig 21641 bp, 8 predicted proteins | sample TergutTh196P4_FD_35022 | JGI IMG/M metagenome (IMG submission 35022)
ATAGATCACCAACCCCTTCACCCGACATCACTAACTCACCAATTGATAGCGGCAGGAGTGTCGCGTAGGCAGCCCTCCCCGCCAATGACTGACCAATTTTCTCAGACAACAGCAAATTTTCTGAGCCTGAAATGATAAAATCACCCATCATCTGCCGTTCATCGACAGCAACCTGTATGTAAGACAACAGTTCCGGCATCCTCTGCACTTCGTCAATCATAACGTTATGCTGTGACTTTATAAATCCGGCAGGGTCGCTCTCAACAAAAGAACGGGTGTCAGGGCTTTCGAGATTGAAGTATTTATACTCCGGGAACATACTCTTCATTAGCGTAGTCTTTCCGGATTGCCTGGGGCCAATCAGCCCAATAACCGGGAAGCCCAAAAGGAAGGTTTCAATCAGGTTTTTAATCTCCCTGGATATCATAGTTGCTCACATCCTACATCCTGTTAATTGTCCCAAAAGTATGAACGTTCTTTTTTCACCGCCGAAAAAAGAACCAAAAAAGGCGCCGGGGTTTGTTCCGGTCCCCCCGGACCCCTAAACGGCCAGGGGCAAGCCCCTGGCCCCCAAAAACCGTAGGTATACGTGGGGGTTTGCAGTCCGCAGGAAGAACATCCATACCGTTTTGTGCCTTCCGCATGAAGGCATGACCATAAGTATAACTCAAATAATTATGCAAATCAAGACTTATTGTCACGATTTGCATAATTACTTCCATGTTTACCATGACGGATGTCGGGGATATTGTCGTTTTGAGTACTTGTTACCCGACTTTCAGGATATCATGGACGACGTCGTATCAGTTACAGCCTGCAACTATTGTACCACGGCCTACACCGCCAGGCAATCTCAATATCTATTTGTGAGGCGGTATGCGGTAGTAGGCGGTGGTACCGTAGGCGGTGGTAGTATGCGGTGGTAGTATGCGGTATGCAGCAGTGCGGTAGTATGCAGCAGTGCGGTAGTCGCGATTTACCAGTTAATTTACCTGCCAATTGTGGCGCTATGCGCGGCAAGTCAGTTTACCTCGTCATTTGTAGCATAACGCGCTACATGTGGCAGTCAATTGCGCGTAAAATGCTAGGCTACTCGCGAGCGCCACGCGCCCCGCACTGGTATAAGGCGAGGGGCGCCGCACTTCGCCAAGCCAATGCATTTTCATAAAAGTAAACCCTATTTCATCAACAATTCTACTGCGCGCTTCAATTCTTCAAGAGCATCTGTGTCGCCGGTGTTTATAGCGTCAACAATGCAGTGTTCCAAGTGGTCTTTCAGAATAACCTCACAAGTTCCATTTATGGCTGAGCGCACAGCAGCAAGTTGAATCAATACTTCTGAACAATCACGTCCTTGCTCAACCATTCCGCGTACTGAGGTCAAGTGACCAATGGCGCGGGAAAGTCGGTTGATTACAGCTTTTGTATGCGTGTGAGTGTGCGTGTGCATGTGAGAATTTGTCGGTGACGCAGATAATGACGGTGTCGGTGACGGTGACTGCGGCGGTGACTGCGGCGGTGACTGCGACGGCGACGTATGCTGTGACTGTGGCGGCGACTGCTGTGGTGGCGCCTGCAGTGAGGGTGGCGTAGATTGTGGCTGCGCCTGCGCCTGTGACGCAGATTGTGGTGGCGCCTGCAGCGAGGGTGGCGTAGATTGTGGCTGCGCCTGCAGCGAGGGTGGCGTAGATTGTGGCTGCGCCTGCGACTGTGACGCAGATTGTGGTGGCGCCTGCAGCGAGGGTGGCGTAGAATGTGGCTGCGCCTGTGACGCAGATTTTGACGCAGAATGTGGCTGCGCCTGCGATTGCGATGCAGATTGTGACTGCGCCTGAGCTGAGCTTTTACGTTCTAATTCATGCTTTTCCATGTTCTGCCATTTCTCCTGTCATCGAATTGAGAATAAAAAAATTGTATCACGGCTTATACCGCCAGACAATCTCAATTGTAAGGCGTCGCGCGGTCGCCAATTTACGGCTATTTACAGCTATTTACCATCGTCAATTTACTGTAGTCATTTTACCCAGTCAATAATCCTAAACCGATGTCATTGCAATATAAGCTGCAACTGGCTTGGGGCTGGCAAATGATGATAGCGGATAAAATAGATTCGTTACCATTGATATGGAAATTGCAGGAATCAAGAGCGTTTCTTGAAGATTTATTCAGCTATGGCTCTGATCGAAAGGAATTAAAATATACGCGGTTGGTGATATCATTACGAGTTGGCGATATCATTACGAATTGAAGAAAATATTTAAATTGCTAGTTTTTTTACTTGTTATATTATAGAATGAAATATCGGTAGTAAAACTCAAAAAAAACGATATCTTGGGGAGGGGTGCATTTGCTTTATCTTGAATGACTCTACATCGAAGAGTTTTTCTGGATTACTATTGTTCATCAACAGGAAGGCGGTTTCACGCCGATCATTCAGTATCAAAATGTCTAAGTTTATTCGATTATGCCTATCCACTTGACTAAGGTTACCACAAGATAGATGCCGTGGTCATGAAAGAGTATCCAATGACGTCCTATGAATTCATAACCCGTTTCTCCACCGAAAAGCAGCGCTGAAGTGTATGCGCCAGCTCCGCTTTTCGGATTGGTTCTTTCGCCCGAATTGTGGCGGCGATAAGTCGTGGAAAACAGGTGAAGCATTATATGAGTACTCTAACTGTGGACAGCAGACATCTGTAACCGCTGGGACAATAATTCACAATACTTGCAAACCGTTGTGGACATGGTCTAGCAATTTGGCGGACAATAATTCACAATACTTACAAACCATTGTGGACATGGTCTAGCAATTTGGCGGATAATGATTCACAATACTTACAAACCATTGTGGACATGGTCTAGCAATTTGGCGGATAATGACTCAGAAGAATGGCGCTAGAGCGCAAGGCTTGCAATAAGTGCTTGGGTTGAATAGTTGCCAGACGTCATGGACATAGTTACATAAGATTCGTACAGCCATAGTTAACCCAAGAAAATTGGTGCAGAGTGGACTACTCTTCTACAGATTGTTGGAATCGGCGATGCAAACAAAGATGGTATCCTACGATGAGCAGCTGATAAACCGCAATGCGTAGCATTAACCTTATTCAAGTGGATAGACATATTCAATTAAGCATAATGATTAAAGAGATCCTGTGAAAATTCTAACGAATGAAAGGAGAAGCAAGTATGAAAAAGAAACTTATTAACCAAGTGATATCCTTACTTCTGGCGTTGACTATAGTGTCTGGCGGTTTACCGTCTAGCCCCGTATTTGCTGAAGGACAAGATGGCTTTATTGTAATGGAAAGCCTTTTTGATCAAGCAGTTCAAGGACGACAGATGTACGTTATTACCCCGAACCAGTATATAGCGTTCTCTCCTATGTTTAATACAGAACCTGTTTTTTTAGGCATAAAAATGCCTGTCGCGCCACCTTCAAAAAAAATACAAATCGCCATTTATGAAGCAGAAGCGTTTGGTTTAGCCGAACCTGAGTATAAATGGGCGAACATGATTTCTCCGGAGTGGGGTTATGGCAGTGATTTTATTGAGACTTATTGGGAAACAGATCTCGTTGATCCAGAAGCATCAGATTTCTTTTGCGGGTATTTATCAGGATTTCTGGCTCAAGATACCTTTGATCCTAATAATTACGCAAATCAGTGGCGGGATATCGAAAGTGCAAGCGGCGCCCTTGTCGTATATGACGATGAAGGAGGAGATTTCAACCTTGATACCGGAATAATAAAATGGAATGGTATGACCGATTTGGGACCATTGACAGATGGTTGGTTTGTAATGGTTCTAAGTTATGTGGAAGAAGATGCGGATTTATTTGAACAGAATGATCTGTTGGCGCAGTTCTTGCCGTTTAGAGTGGATCCGTATATTCCAGACTCGGCGGATGATATGTGGGACTATCTAAAATCAAAATATGGAATCGATAAAAATCCGGATGACCCATCCGGATGGGGCAGGATACCGTTTTCTCTTATCGGCGATCCGGTCAATCTTGTCAATGGTTCTTTGGAGTGGGCATATACTGATTTGAAGCTGGAAGGATCAAAACCGCTTATTTTCAGGCGTACATACAACACGTTATATTCTGATATTGACTTTGGACTCGGTTATGGCTGGTCTCACCCGTTTAATTATCATCTCAATGTTCTGATGGGGGACGCGTATGTCACTCTGCCTTCCGGCGCGATCGTGCGCTATATGAGCAGTGGAGGGGGAGGATATGTAACTGAACCAGGCAATATGTATAACTTAATAGGCAGACAACTAACCTCTGACACGGGTAAAGTAATAAAATTTGACGACTCCGGAAACGCTATCGAGATCATTGACCCTAACGGAGATACCACCTATCTGTCATATAATGGCAGGCAATTGATAAGTGTTAGAAGCAACGCCGGGTCATTTACACTTTTTTGGAGCGGAGATCATATTTCATCCATAACAGATAGTGCAGGCCGGTCGGTGGCCTTTTCCTACAATGGCGCAGATCTTAGTTCTACTAGGAATCCGGATGGCGATTCGTTTAATTATTCTTACACTACCAAAGGCTTGCATAACCATTTATTACAAACTGTCACAGATTTTAACGGAATCCTTTATATTAAAAATGAGTTCGACAAATATGGACGCGTAGTTGAACAGTACTTGCCAGAACGGGGATTGATGCATTTCAGCTACAGTGACAGCGAACGACGCAACGAATATTCAGATGAAAACGGGAAAAATTATATGGTTCTGTACGACAAAGAGTACAGGATGATAGAAGAGAGGAACAATGACGGCGCGAGATACTTTGCATATGATAGCAAAAACAGATTATCTGCCGAAACTGATCGCCGTGGTGGGGTAACGACTTATACATATGACGGTGATTCCACGAATTACGCATCTATAACATACCCGGATAATACAACCGAGTATTTCACCTACAATGCAAAAGGCCAAATAACATCTAAAACCCAATACGACGGCACTATCATTAGGTATGAATACGATGCCGGCGGCAATATAACCAAGGAAATTGACGCGATGGGGTATGAGCGTTTGTATTCCTATAATGCGAACAATTTTTTGATTTCAAAAACAGACGCTTTAGGCAATATGACAATGTATACCAGAGACAGCGCCGGAAACATAACAAGAGAAACCAACCCGCTGGGCTACACTACGACATATGAATATGACGATGTTGGAAGGCTGAACAAAAAGATATCGCCAATGGGCCGCGTTTATGAATATTCATTTACTGAAGCAGGTAAACCCATAACTGAGACAGACCCGATGGGTAACACGCGCTCCTTCACGTATGATAAGAATGGGTATTTACTAACCTCAGCCGACTGGATGACGTATGTTACTGAAAGCGCTTACTCTCCAATGAATCAGGTCTTGTCTGAGAAAAGGCCGTCGGATGCGCTTTTGATGTATACTTATGATGGTTCGGGCAATCTTGAAACCATGGTCAACCCGGACAATCATACAACTGAATATAGCTATGATTCTCTTAACCGTGTATCAAAAACAACTGATGGCAACGGCAATACGACTTCGTTTCAGTATGATAATAGCGGCAATCTGACTGTAACTACTAAACCCCTGGAAATAAGTAACATACAAAAGTGGGATTCAGTCAATATGATGGAATCCTTGACCGACGGAAAAGGCTATGTATCATCATACATATATGACAAAATGGGCCGCACATTATCGGAGAAGGATGCAGAAGGGCAGGAAACAAAGTATGAGTATGACGCAAACGGCAACCTGCTAAAAAAAGTCGATCCCAATGGGCAGGAAACAACCCATACATATGACAAGGAGAACCGGCTGATCAGCACTGTTACGCCCGAAGGGAACACGATTGTTTTCACTTATAATGCGGCCGGCTGGCTTATTATGACGACCGACGCGAACGGCCATGACTCCTTTATTGAATATGACGCAGACGGAATGGAAGTAAAAAAAACCGACCCAATGGAATTCGGAACGTCATACGAGTACGATCTTGACGGACGCGTCACGGAGTGCATCTACCCCGATGGCACGTCTGTGAATTACACTTATGACGCGAATGGCAATATTCTCACAATGCGGGATCAGAACGGAAACACGACCAAATATGCTTACGACAAGGAAAACCGGCTGACATCCACAATAGACCAGCTGGGAGGTGTGACGTATACTGAATATTCACTTGGCGGGAAAGTCTTAAAAGAGACTGACGCTGAAGGCGCTACCATTAACTACACTTACGACGGCAATGACAATGTCACGTCTATTACTGATGGACGCGGCAACAAGACGCTCTATGAGTATGACAGCCTGAATAGGCTTTCAAAAGAAACAAACCGTGAAGGTAACGTAACAGCCTATAGCTATGATAACAACGACAATTTGACAAGCCGAATCCGCCCGGATCAAGGTGTTGAGACCTTCGCTTATGACAAGGTGAATAGAAACGCCTCATCAAAGGATGGAGAGGGTTATGTTACAAAGTACGAGTATGACAAAAACGGGAATCTTATTGTGACAACCGACCCTAACGGCGGCCTGACGAAGTATGACTACGACAAAGAGAATAAATTGACGCAGATAACCACCCCATTAGGGCTTGTTACTAAATACGTTTATGATTCGGTCGGGAATCTCATAACAGAAATCAATCCAGCCAACGATAACACGAAATATGAATATGACGCAAATAACAGGCTTGTTTCGTCGTCGACGCCCCTTGGCTTGACCACGAAATATGAATACGATCCGTTGGGCAGGGTCATTAAGCAAATTAACCCTGACAATACCACAATCTCTCATTCTTACGATCCGAACGGCAACCGGATTTTGACACAGGACGCCAAAGGGTATATAACAAAATACTCCTATGACAGCAACAACCGGCTCGTGTCCACAACGGAGCCCGAAGGCTACATGATTCACGAGACATATGACAAAAATGGGCGTCTGACAGCACACAAGAATCAGAGGGAATACGTCACGTCCTATGTCTATGACAATAATGGCAACATCCTTGAAGTCAATGACAACAGAGGTAACAGCAGCTTTTTCACATACGACAAGGAAAATCGGCTGGCTGCGGCGACGGATGCTGAAGGCGCTGTCACGGCTTACGCCTATGATGGAGCGGGTAATGTTGAAAGCGTGACAATGCCAACAGGAGGCGTCTTCACTTTGACCTACAATAAAAATGATTGGTTAACGTCAGACACTGATGCGTTAGGTTTTACGGAGCGGCGGGCTTACGACGCGAACGGAAACCTTATCGAGTTAATTGATAGGCGCGGAAATTCAACGTATTACACATATGACGCGGATAGTCGCCTTATCCGGATAACCGACGCTCTGGGCGGAATAACCAAGTATACCTATGACAAACTAGGACAGATCATCACAGTATTGGATGCAGAAAACGGGCTTTCAACCACTGACTTCGATGCCGACGGGCGCACTGTAGAGGAAGCCAACCCATTAGCTGTGGCGGAAAGTTCGGCGCATCGAGTAAGCTATGTGTATGACCACATGGGCCGTGTTACGAAACAGACATATGAGGATGGTACATATATAGCTTATTCGTATGACCTGAACGGCAATATCACTTCTAAGACAGATGAGCTAGGGTATGCTACAGTGTATTCGTACGATAAGAACAACCGCATGCTGACAGAAACAGATCCTATGACAGGCATTGTGGCAAAGACGTATACCCCCACAGGGCTTATTGCCACGGAAACCGACGCTCTAGGCGGCGTAACAACGTATACTTACGATGCGAATGACAATCTGATCACCGTTTGTGACCCGGAAGGTTACGTTGTTTCGTTTGAATACGACAAGGTTAATCGTCCTGTAAAGCGTACAGACGCAAATGCCAATGTATACCGTTATGAATACGATGCAAACGGCAACCTGACGTTAATTCACAACCCGGACGGCGGCGTCGAGGCCTACGATTATGACCTTAACGATCAAAATACCGCTTTCACAGACGGTGAGGGATACACCACCTTCTTCTATTATGACGAAAACGGCAATATGATTAAACAGACTGATCCACGCGGCAATTCTAAAACAACCAGGTATAACGAGCTTAACATGGCAGTTCAGACTGTCAATGAGGAAGGCGGCGCCATTAACTTAACATATGATAAACTGGGTCGCGTTATTAAAGCCATTAACGAGGATGGCGCTATCACTGAGTACAGCTATGACGCAAAGAGCCGTCTAATAACCATTCAGGACGCTCACGGGAATTTCAGGAAGTTGGAGTATGACCCACGGGACCGTGTTATCGCAGATACGGACGAAAATGGTATACGCCGCACATTCAACTACGATGCGAAGGGCAATCTGATCAATTTTATTGATGGTTTGGGCAACATAGAGTATTACGCTTACGATGCAAACGGAAACAAAATCAAGTTTGACAACCGTAATGGCAATTCAACAATCTACACATATGATTTGCTCAATCGTGTAACGTCTGAGACTAACGAGAACGGTCACACTATGTATTTTACGTATGATAAAAACAGCCGGATTACTGCGGTAACGGACCGTAATGGTAATACGACTAAGTATGTATTGGATGGTAATGACAACATCATCCAGACAATCGACGCTACAGGGCACATTTCTTTCTTTGAATACGATTCTATGGATCGTTTGGTAAAAATACGCCTGCGCCGCATCGACACAAAGAACAGTATAGACGAAACTCAGGAAACGTTGTACAGTTACGACTTTCGAGGTTTAAAGGTGAGGGAGATTAACGCTCTCGGCGATGGCAAGTTTTTCGTGTACGATGGAAACGGCAATCTTATACAGGAGACCGACGAAGATGGAAACGTAACGCTGCATGAATACAACCCAGTTAATCTTGCCTGTAAGACCAACTATTCAGATGGCAAACAAGCGACGTTCCTTTATAACGGCACTGGCGAGTTGGTTGAGTTCACAGATTGGAATGGCGGGACTTCCATTGGCCGCGACCTTCTTAACCGCATTTTGTATGTAATTGACCACAACAGCCGCGTAACACGTTATGCTTATGATAATGTTGGTAATGTAATATCCACCGGATACCCTGACGGCACTCAGGCTGATTATTACTTTGACGCAGAAAACCAGATTGTCGAGATTGTCGATGTTGACGAAGGGGTATACCGCTTCAAATATGACCCGAACGGAAATACTACATTTAAGGAATATCCCGACTTTGAGACTGCTTACTATTTTTACGACAAAGCGGATCGAATCCTGGAGATGGATGAATATTTGCTCGGCGGGAAGAAACAGTACAAGACGACATACAGTTGGGATCCCGAAGGCAATCAGTTATCTGAGAACAAGTATAACCACGGCCAAAGTAGCCAGACCAATTACGGGAATGGCAGCGATGGCAATAATGGCAATAATGGCAGCGATGGCAATAATGGCAATAATGGCAATGGCACAACCGCCTTGCCGACTGTTACAACGTCACAAAGCGGAAACAACGTAACTCTAACCGTAAAAGACGGGGCATCCACATTCATAAAAACAGTGCAGTTTGAAAAAAACATGACGCAAACCTATGACGTAGACGGTTATATGGTTGAAATCGTTTACCATGGTAACGGTGTGAAAACAGCAACTGTTACCGGTGGTAGTACTGGAAATGTACCGCCGCCGATGACTGTTTCTGATTATGGAGCTGTTATTAACCCAGCCGGCAATATTCCTCCTGGCCTAAATCGAAAGAGCAATCCCGGAAAGCGCGATAACGATGATAATCCTTCGCCGCCTTCCAACCCCGGTACTGCAGATAGCAGCGACTCCAAGGCGAACAAGAGTGAGAGCGTATTCACCTACGACGTGTTGCACCGAATGATCAGTAGCCTGGACGGTAACAACGGTGTTACGTACTATATCTACGACACTCTGGGCAACCTACTCACCGAGACGAATAAGAATAAGGTAATCGATTACCGCTATAACGTTATGAATCAACTTTTCTACAAAGGTACAAACAGCGATGCCAGTACGTTTATATATGACAAGCGGGGGAATCTTGTCCGCGAGGATACGAAGAACAAGAATAAATTTTATGACTTTGATGCAACTAACCATATGGTGAAAGGCGTCAACGTAGACGGCGATACCAGTCTTTACACATATAATGCGTTGTTTATGCGCGTGAACAACACCCAAATTGCACACAGCGGCCAATTTTATTCGCGCGACTATGTAATTGACTACAACAGTAAACTCAAGGCGCGTGATCTGATGGTGTATGCCTATGGTGAATATGAACAGAGCCATGTGTATCGCGTTGACGAGCGAGTGTTACAACTAACGGTTAAAGCTAGCAACAATCAGGAACGCCTACTCTATGTCCACGAAGATTTACTCGGTACGACGCGCCACTACACCAGGGCTAGCGGTCAGAATTTCGAGGAACTTTTCTATGACGCCTGGGGGTTCCCGTTCAGCCCGAATAAGCTTATTAATAACGATCACGGCAACTTTGTAGCGGCAAACTTCACCGAGCATCCGTTTGATGTTATACTTGGCATGTATTTTGCTCAAGCCAGATTCTATGACGCAGGCAACCGCGTATGGATTAGCCGCGACCCTGCAAAAGACGGGTTTAACTGGTATAAGTACTGTGAAAACAACCCAAAAACACTCTTTGACCCGACAGGCTTTGCGTCTGGATCAAGCATACCTGATTTAAGTTATTTTGACCCGGTAGATGGTTCTGACGGTTCGTATGTTGATGTCCCAAATTATCCTAATGGCGACAGCCGGTATCAGTATAAGTATTATAAGGGTACTCTAATGAGAAACCGTCAAGAAATATGGACTAACTTGGGTACTGGAGGATTTAAAACACTTAAATCCGGATTCAACGCAAAAACTCTTTTGGATTTAAGTGGTGTCGCTGTTTATGAAATAGGGAAGTATTTGATAGGAAAGATACCGGTTTACGGGGATGCCATAAGCATTGGGCTCACAATTATTGAGAAGCTAAAGGAGGCGTATGACGCATCGTATGAAACTATTTACGGCAGCCATAATGACTATGTTCAAATTCTTTTAAGATGGGATGTAATCTATCAGTTCACGGAGAGACTAATTGAACCTAATGTTCCCGGTGGTGGCCATTGGGGCGCACCTACACAAACGCAACAAGTGACTGTAACAAGGATAGGTATTAATTATGCTTTTTTTGATAAAGAAGCAAATGAAATGCTTGATCCGCCGCCATTTACGCGTACCATCCGAAAAGTTCTTTCAACCGAAAACTTCAAGAATCCGTGGCCAGTAGCCTATCAATGGTATGATTTTGCCCCGCGTGAAGCGCTTGAATGGAGAGCCGGAGGAACAACAGTTAAATTCTGACAGTATAAGAAGATGGGAACTATATACAGCAACCCGGCGCCGACAATTCTGTAACAAGGTCAAGTCCATTTTAAAGTATAAGGCCGACGCTATTCCGATATCGGAATAGCGTCGATCTCGTTTTTAAAACAGGCTTCTGCAATGCTACGTCATCATAGACCTGAAAACAACGGAGCTAAAACATAACAAAGGTCAAATGGAGATGTACGTCGATTATTCCGACCGCCACGTCTAAACCGAGCGCGATCTCGCTGAGTAATTAAACGCCCCCAAAAAACTCAGTGTTGACGCTGGTGAGGAGATAATGCTTGTGACTGCATACTAAATCTGACCTAAGTCTGTTTCTTCTTAAATCCACTCCAACTATGAGTATGACGGTTGATGTATAGACCTCTGTTGAAAAGCAGCTTAACAGAGGAGCGTTATGGGCTATCTTGTCCAAACGCTCATATTCGGTTTTTACGCAGTTTGTGGATCGGATCGACAACGATACAGTATTCAAGCTCGCTGTTGAGTTTGCCGCCAGCATTACCGGTCAGTCCGCTTCCGACGATATGCTGGCGGGAAGCTCAGACATGTATAATGTCTACTATGCCTTTTTTGATGTTGACAAAAATGGCATTACCTAAATGATCTTAGGCGCAGGGAAAAGTGAAAGAGACTTAGTAAAATATGATATATTCACATGAGGCGCCGGCAATGCTTTTCGCCCATTTTTTGACTTTGACCTTGGATATAGTATGGCGATAACTGCCCCGGAGCCTTGGACAAAAAGTCCCTAACGCCTGTCTTTTGGCGTATTTCCCGCCATACTTCGTTAAGTTTTCTCGGGATAAAGCAATTATTCCTTCGAAAACTTGCCTTGCCTGACAAGAAATACGCTCATAAGCCAGACATTCAGACTTCTGTCCAAGACTCCTAGATCATTGTCAATGGGATTATATAGTTTTTCCCGTTCATTTGAAGAAAATCATTTGCAAGGCATATAACGCCACCCTCGCCTATATTGACTCCGCTTATATGGTCAAGCATACGAAAAGACTTTATATCTCTTTCATCTGGTTCGGCTTTTATTTTGATTTCCATTGGATAGAGCGTGTTGTTTTCATATATCAGCAAATCAATCTCATTTTTGTTGCCATCGCGAAGAAAATACAAATCCACTTCCTTTCCCGCATTTGTATAGCTCTTAAGTATCTCTGACACGACAAAGCTTTCAAAAAAACTGCCGTTATTTGCCCCGATTGACAGATTCTCAGCCGTCATCCAACGGGTCAGATATGAACAAAGACCTATATCTAAAAAATGCAGCTTCGGAGTCTTTACGGCCCTTTTTATAGTGTTGTTGCTATATGGCTTTAGCAAGTATACTATTCCGCTTGCCTTCAATACGGACAGCCATCTTTTGGCGGTCGGCACGCTTACTCCGACGTCATTTGCCAGCGAAGACAGGTTTAGTAATTGCCCTGACATAGCTGCGCAAGCTGTTATAAATGTATAGAAGCTGTTTTCATCCGCTACTTGCGTGAGTGTGCGTACATCGCGTTCAATGTATGTCTTTATATAATCGGCGTAGAATTCCGCCCAATCATATTCTGTGTTCAGAATGAGCTCAGGCAAACTGCCGCGATGAATCATCTCCCAAATTACAGGTATTCGCAATTTCATTTTTTTTACTTCTCGTTCTTTGAGATACCTGAATGTTGGCATAAAAGGCGTATTCCAAGCCTCGCCTGTCCTTTCTCTCATGGATAACCCCAGTAACTCCAGGATTCCTGCGCGCCCGGCTAAACTTTCCGTAACATTTTTCATGAGTTCAAAACTTTGAGAGCCGGTGAGAAAAAAATCCCCTTTATTATGGCTGTCGTCCAAGAGAATTTTTATATAATGAAAAATTTCAGGAGCATATTGCACTTCATCGACAAAAACCGGTGGTGGCGTTATATTAAAAAAAGTTGACGGCGAGTTTATTGCCTGGCGTCTAACCGGCAAATCGTCGAGGGTGATTTTAGGAATCTCCGGTTTGATATTTTCAATTAAGGTGGTTTTTCCCACTTGCCTTGCGCCTGTTACAACAATCGCGCCTTTCATTTTTGCGCGTCGCAAAACTGCTTCTTCAATATGACGTCTGAGGTACATCAATGCCTCCGAGCTATTACGATAATTTAATATCAAATATTAGTTTAACATGAAGATACTGAAAAAACAAGTATAACAACCTGAAAACCAGGGCAATGGCATAAAAAATTTCTATACCACATATTGCATGCTCAATGAATTTGTATCCCCAATATGCTGTATGCATAACCACAAATGCATGGTTTTATGCGATTGCCCCGCCTGAAAACCAGAGAGTATAATAGCCGGAAAACCGGAAAGAGAGAATATCCCCTATCAGAGAAAAAAATGACCAGGCAGAGAGGAAATATCCCCCATCAGGGCTTGTCAAAAAATGTGGAGCCTATAGAATTGAAACAAGTAACGCAAATGATTTAGCGCGCGGTTTACTTGACTACGTAGAATTTTTATAGGAATGTTTCAAATTGCTTTTGTATAAGAAAAAGAGTAGGTGCTAATGTCTGAAGGCCTGAAATATGAGAAAAAGAGCATGGGCTAACGTCTGAAGGCCTGAGATATGAGAAAAAGAACGGGTGCTAATATCTGAAGGCCTGAAATATGAGAAAAAGAGTAGGGGCTAATATCTGAAGGCCTGAAATATGAGAAAAAGAGTAGGGGCTAATATCTGAATGTCTGATTTGAGCGCTCGTGTCCATGAACTTCGGACGCTGGAAAACCTGGCGGCGGGAAAGACGGTGATTCATCGTCTGCATCCGCTGACAAAACTACTATCCGCATTCACATTCGTTGTGATTATTGTTTCGTTTGGGCGGTTTGATTTCGTTCGCCTTGCGCCGTATTTATTCTATCCGTTTATTATGATGTCTCTGGCTGAACTTCCGTATAAATTATTACTTTCGCGTGTGTTAATCGCTATGCCGTTCTGCATATTTGCGGGCATATACAGCGTCATATTCGACAAAGCGGAGGCGTTTACTGTGGGAAGCGTTGCAGTCAGCCTTGGCGCTTTATCACTGGCGACCATAGTGCTAAAGACATATTTGAGTGTTATGGCGGCGCTGTTACTCGTCGCGACCACGCCATTTGCCAGGCTTACGGCGCAACTGAGACGGCTTCACGTCCCGGCGGTATTTGTGATGGTTTTTGAGATGACTTTTCGTTATATTAGCGTACTGCTTGAAGAAGCCTATTCAATTACCACGGCGTACAAATTGCGCTCAAGCCCCAAGAAGGCCATCGAAATGCGACATATGGGACCTCTTGTCGGGCAGTTTCTTCTGAGAGGGTTTGACAGAGCCGAGCGTGTACACGCGGCAATGTGTTGCAGGGGTTATTCGCTGAATCACGCGCCGTCTGTGCGGCAAAAGTTTCGTGGTTCAGATGCGCTGGCACTCACGGCAGTTTGTCTGCCGACGATATTATTGCGGCTTTTCGCAGTTTGGCAGGTGATATTTTGATAACGGTAAAAGACCTGACAATCGAATACGCCGACGGATCGCGCGCAGTTGACGCTGTCAGCTTCTCGATCAAGGCTGGTGAAAATGTTGCGCTTATCGGAGCAAACGGAGCAGGGAAAACAACGCTCCTACTCGCTCTTGTTGGCATATTGCCCGTAAGGGATGGAGAAATCTATATAGGCGAAACTATTTTAGAAAAGAAAAATCTGCGCGAAGTCCGGTCACGAGTTGGGCTGGTATTCCAGAATCCAGACGATCAGCTCTTTATGCCTAGTATATTTGAGGATGTGGCGTTTGGGCCGCGCAACTATGGTTGTGATGAGGCTGAAACAGCCGAGCGAGTCAAGGCTGTGCTTTCTCGCCTTGGAATAGAACGTCTTGCGGAACGTTCTCCGCTCAAACTCTCCGGCGGCGAGAAGCGGCTTGCGGCTATTTCAACCGTACTGTCTATGGAACCTGATTTTTTGCTATTTGACGAGCCGACCGCCTTTCTGGATCCGCGCGCGCGGCGCAACCTGACGTCTGTTCTTTCGGGTTTGGCGCAAGGCAAGCTGATTGCGACACATGACCTCTCGTTTGCCGGGGAAATTTGTTCGCGTGTGTTGTTGCTGCACAATGGTAAGCTGGTGGCGGACGATGCAAAGAATATTTTATATGACGACTCAAAACTTGAGGCGGCGGGGCTATAATAATAATTATTGTCGGATAAACTCTTTTCACAAAAGACGAGTTGACAATAGAAAGGGTTAAAATGCAAAATTTTGAACTATTGATGAATTACTCAACCAATCCGGCGTTTAATCTTGCGCTGGAGGAGTACGCCTTGACGAGAATGGAGCGCGAGGCCGTGATACTTTGGCGTAACGCGCAGGCCGTCATAATAGGGCGGAACCAGAACGCAATTGAAGAAATTGATATGGATTACGTCCGGGAAAACGGCATATCCGTAATCAGGCGCCTTTCAGGAGGCGGCGCCGTCTTCCACGACCTTGGAAATATAAACTTTACTGTTATAAATGCGCTTGGCGGGGATGATTTTGGCAACTACGAAAAGTTCACCGCGCCCGTATGCGATTTTCTACAATCCCTTGGCGTGAATGCCAGACTGGAGGGCCGAAATGACCTTGTCATCGATGGTATGAAGTTTTCGGGCAACGCTCAGGCAGTGAGGGCAGGCCGAATTATGCATCACGGTACTATTCTGTTTGACGCGGATATGAGCGCGCTCGGTAAAGCGCTTCGACCAAAACAGGCGAAGGTCGAGAGTAAAGGGGTTAAGTCGGTTCGGGCCCGGGTGACAAATGTGGCGGATCATCTGCCTGAACCCATGACGGCGGAGGAGTTTTTCAACAGATTGGCGGAGTACTTCCGATGTGTTGCGTGTGGAGATGAGTTTGCGCTTTCGGAGGAAGATGTTGCCGCCGTCGGTGCGTTGGTTGCGGAGAAATACGGCGCCTGGGAATGGAATATCGGGAGTTCACCGGCATATAACTTTGAGAGGTCCGTACGGTTCCCATTTGGGAGCGTTGATTTGCGGCTATCAGTTGCCGACGGCGTGATAAGGCAGGCGTATATCTATGGTGATTTTTTCGGCGTGGCGGACAAGTTAGAGTTAGAAGAGCGGCTGATTGGCGTCTTTCATGATAAGACGGCAATCAAATCCGCTCTAACTGGTATCAAGCTCGATAGATATATCCACGGCTGCTCGCTTGATGATTTCCTCGATCTATTTTAGAAGTTTTGTGCGGCTCACGCTATGCATACTTTCTGCGCGGCTCACGCCGCTGACGCGGACCATATTGTCATGCTGCTCACGCCGTCTCGGTTTTGCTGACCTCCCGGAGCCCAAGCAGCTCTGTGGCTTCTTCCACCATTTTGTACTTGAGGATTTTGCCCGCCGCGTTCATCGGGAACCCGTCAACAAACCGCACATACTTCGGGGTTTTATGCTTAGCCATGTGTGAACGGACGTACTCCCTGATCTCTTCATCGTCGGACGAGGCGCCCTCCTTTAGCACAACGCACGCCATAACCGCTTCGCCGTATTGTTTGTCTGGTACGCCGATGACCTGCACGTCACGCACTTTTTCATGCGTGTAAATAAAGTCCTCGATCTCCTTGGGATAGATATTTTCGCCGCCACGGATTATCATGTCCTTGATACGTCCGGTAATCTTGAAATTCCCGTCGGGGCGGCGGCGCGCCAAGTCGCCCGTATGCAGCCAGCCGTTGCAGTCAATCGCGTTTGCCGTTGCCGCAGGCATTTTATAGTAGCCCTTCATTATATTATAACCGCGGGCGACAAATTCGCCGTCCGTTTCGTCCGGTAAGTCTTCGCCTGTGACCGGGTCGACTATTTTACACTCGATTCCGGGCAAGGGACGCCCCACCGTGTTCACCCTAACTTCCGAAGGGTCGTCGGAGCAGCTCTGGGTACAGCCGGGAGAGCTCTCGGTCTGACCAAAGACGATCGTGATCTCGTCCGCGTTCATCTTTTCAAGAACATCCTGCATAACCTTGATAGGACAAGGGCTACCGGCCATAATACCGGTCCTCATGGTCGAGAAATCCGTAGTGGCAAACTTCTCATGCTCCAGCATTGCGATAAACATAGTCGGAACGCCATTTACCGCCGTAATCTTCTTTTTGTTGATTGCGTCAAGGGCCAGCGTCGGTGAAAACGCGGGGATCGGAATCATCGTCGTGCCGTGGGTCATACACGCTGTCATTGAGAGCACCATTCCAAAACAGTGGAACATGGGAACATGGATCAAGAACCTGTCGGCGGTTGACAGATCCATGCGGTCACCAATATTTTTACCGTTATTGATGATGTTGTGATGGCTCAACATAACCCCTTTGGGGAAGCCGGTCGTCCCTGACGTGTATTGCATATTGCAGACGTCGTGACGGTTTAGCATGGCCATACGCTGAAATACCATTTCAATTGGCGTTTTGTCGGCATATGCCATGGCGTTCTCCCATGTGATGCAGCCAGGCTGTTCTGAATCGACGGTTATAATATTCCTGAGAAACGGGAGCCGCCGGGTATGCAAAGGTTCGCCGGCTGTGTGGTCGGCCAGCTCGGGGCATATTTCCTTTATAATTGCCACATAATCCGAATCCTTATGCCCGTCTATCATCACAAGGGTATGCGTGTCCGACTGGCGCAGCAGGTATTCGGCTTCATGGATTTTGTAAGCGGTGTTGACTGTTACCAATACGGCGCCTATTTTGGTCGCCGCCCAGAACGTTACGAACCATGCAGGAACGTTGGTGGCCCAGATGGCCACCTTGTCGCCCTTTTTGACGCCCAGCGAGATTAGGGTTCGGGAAAACGTGTCCACGTCCTCGCGGAATTCGCTATAGGTCCGTGTATAGTCAAGTACGGTATACTCGAACGCCAACTGATCAGGGAATTCCTCTACAACGCGGTCAAGGAGTTGCGGGAATGTCAGGTCGATCATGGATTCCTTTTCCCAGATGTATTTACCGGTCTTTGCATTGTTGTCAAATAGTTCGCTGCGTACCGTCGCCCTTTCGGTATAACGGCTCATAAACCAGGCAAACTGTGGGATTACTACGCCTGCGTCCTCCAGGTCGTCTGACCAGCGCTTGATCCATTCCAACGAGATATAGTCGTCATAGTTAATAGAACGCAGGGCGTTTATCATCTCGTCTATGGGCAGGTCGCCTTCGCCCATCATGCGGTATGCGACTTTTCCATCTTGCATGACCGAGTCTTTTATGTGGACGTATTTTATATATACACCAAGGTTCTGGACGGTCTGTTCGGGAGCTTCTCCGGCTATCCTGTACGGATGGTGGACGTCCCAGAGGGCGGCGACGGAATCGTGCGCAACTGATTGCAGCAGATTGCGCAAGCGTACGGTATCCGCGTAAACGCCGTTGCTTTCAACCAGCAGAGTGACGTCGCGCGCGTATGCAATGGGGGCTAGCGCCTTAAGTTGTTCAATAATAATTTCGTCGTCCACTTCGCCGTCCTCGGGCGCTACGCCCCGGTCCGCCAGCACCCGAATGTAGGGGGCGCCAAGCTTTGCTGCCAGTTCGATGTAACCTATGATTTCCGCTTTGTTTTCCTCTGACTTATCCGTGTCTTTGAGACAGCATGCGGATGATAAGCATGGAATTGCCATGCGCAGTGAATGCAGCTTCTTGACGGTGTCGGGCAGCGCGGCGCTGCTGAACGGCGGCGCCTGCACCGCGTAGATATCTTGTCCGAGTCCTCGGATCTCGATTCCGTCATAGCCCAGATCCTTTGCCATGGAGTAAATGTCTTCCCAAGTTGAATTGGGGCATGCCAGGGTTGAAAATGCGATTTTCATGGTAATAAACCTCCTTTTCTTTCCTCTTCGTGAGATAGATTAAGTTTCCGGAGGCAAAATAAAATCTTCGCCTCCTGCTTTCACAAGAGACGAAGATGTAATCTCCGCGGTACCACTCTCATTGGGATTCGGGCCGCTGATACTTCATGTATTTCAGATACTGCATGTACTTCCGACATATCTGTTACCGCGCGGCGCGGTTATCCCCACTCATGGCTTCATAGCGCATATGGCGTGAATGTATTCTCACTATACCATTTGCGCGATAATGCCTACCTCTGATAACGGAAGGCTACCCGATCTTGCTTAATTACCGCCAGAAGCCTGCAAACTTTCGTCCGCCGCCTCGCAGTGTTCTGCTCGACTGCTCGAGGGGGAGCGCGCGTCCATGCCTGTGCCCTGTCTTTCACCAACGCGGGTGAATATCCGCATCCTTCTTCCACCCGCCGACATTTCTCTGTGCCACGGCTAATGGAGCGCTTTACCCTGTCATCGCATTTACTATAGCTCAAGATTATACAGCAGGTCCCCACAAGAGTCAACATAAAATTTCTGGCAAATTTAACCCTTCTGGCAAACTGGCTAACTTAACCCAAATTTAACCCTCTGAACCTCTCTCTGAACCCCTCTCTGAACCTCTCTGGACCTCTCTGGACCCCTCTTTGAACCCCTCTGGACCTCTCTGAACCTCTCTCTGAACCTATCAGGGCAATCGCAAAAATAATTTTTATACCACATTTTGCATGTTAGTTTAATCTTTATCCCAAGTATATTTTATGTATAACCACAAATGTGTGGTTTTATGCGATCACCCTCTGAAGGCTTACCCTCTGGACCTATCTACACATCTTGACACTAAGCTATTATTGCATTAGGCTGAATGTAATCGATTCTATAGCTGACAATTTTCCCGAAACACATGATCTCGCCGGTTGAGATTAGCATTAGCGGAAATGTGATAAAGCGCATGTAACTAAACGCAAATAAAGGGGAAGGTTCGAAACAATGAAAAACTCATTAAAAAGGCTTTTACAAGCTCTGATTAGCCTGACGCTGGCAATTAGCCTGTTTGCGGTTTTGCCACAGTCAGTGGAGTCGGTGGGTGATGTGGGTGATATTGAAGTATCCATATCGCCGATCATGTCAGTGGCCGATATTGAGGCTGCCATTCAGGGCGCGATCAATAACTCGGCGGGTTATGACACAATCAATGTAACGGGAAGAAAAACTGATGCGGATGATAATCTTATGATAAACATCCCCGCAGGAGTAACAGTGAAGTGGGGCGCCGAGTATGCGGGCGCCGCTCCTTCCAACCCTGACGGGTTCATTGACTTAAGCGGTAACGGAGTATTTGACGTTGTTTCAGGCGGTTCATTGACTATGGACGGCGACGGCGGCCGTGTTATCAAAGCAAACAAGGGGATATCAGTTGTTGTAAGCGGAGGATTGGTTGAAGTATTATCCGAAGCGGGTTATGCCATTGATGCTGTTGACAGCGTAAGTGTCAGCGGCGGTACAGTTAAATCCATATTTTCTTCTTCAATCGTTACGTCCGGCATAGATTCCATCGTCGCGATCAGCGGCGGTTTAGTTCAATCAGCGTCTGTGGCTATTCAAGCAAACGGTTTCGTATATGTAAGCGGCGGCAAAGTTATTACTACCAGTTATTATTCCAACGGATGTGCAATTGGCGTCGGTACGCCCGGGAGCGCTGTCACAGTAAGCGGAACAGCTGAAGTGGAAGCGGCGGGGAATGGCGGCGTCGCTATTTATGCTATGAATAACACCGCTGTAATAGTCTTCGGTGGTACGATAAAAGCCGGCGGAGTCAACGGTGTTGCCATTAAAGCTTTATCCGGAGGTATTCTCATTGACGGCGGCGTTGTGAAAGCAACCGGAGTTGGCGGTATTGCCATTGACAGCTATGAAAGCCCGGTATCGATTCACAAAGGCGCCGTTACAGCCGAGGGCGCCGGTGGTATCGCTGTTCGAACCGGGGGCGGTCTTTTGCTGAACCAATCTTTGTCTTCTTCAGCAGGCAGTTTCTTCGGGCTTGAAGCGCCGGAATTACAACAAACGTCATCTCCGGCTTATGTAAAAAATGACCTTGACGCCAGTCTCCTTGCCGGAAGCGGTGAAGTGGGCGGCAACGATGGCGGAAGCGGCGAAGTGGGCGGCAACGATGGCGGAAGCGGCGAAGTGGGCGGCAGCGACAGCGGCAGTGGCGGCGGCGGTATACCTGTGCACGTTGGTGGCGGCAGTGGCGGCAGTGGCGGCGGTATGCCTGTGTACATTGGCGAGGTTGAAGTAAACGGCGGCGTGGTCAGTTCAA
>JGI24702J35022_10000622_pt1 | contig 21639 bp, 11 predicted proteins | sample TergutTh196P4_FD_35022 | JGI IMG/M metagenome (IMG submission 35022)
AACCTATCGCCTTTTGCGAACCCAATGATAGTCATCCCGTATTGTGCGGCAATTTCAATCGTCGCGTCCGTCGGAGCTGAGCGGGATACTATCATTGGAATTCCGGCGCGTACAGCCTTAAGCGCAACGCTGCCCGGCAGCCGCCCGCTTGTATACAGGCATGAACGGGATATATCCGCTTTGTCCAGCAGCGCCCTGCCCACGCATTTATCAAACGCGTTATACCTGCCGATATCTTCGTAAAAATACAAAACGTCAGCGTCACGGCATATCATAGCCGAGTGAACGTTACCTGTTCTTGTGAAGACTTCAGACTTTTCAAGCATCAAGTTGGCGTTGCGAAGCACAACCTCAGGTTTCCAATCCATGGGTTCAAAGACGGCGCCAAGCGGCGCTCTCTCAACACTGCGCGGCGCCTTGATATAATCGCCGCTGTCTGTCGTAACCATGTCTGTCTCCGCCCCGACAAAACCGCCGACGCCTCCCTCCAGTCCGGAACTGAGGCTTGAAGACAGCCAAACGCGCGCGTCACAACCGACAAACTCAATAGATTTGACGTCATCCGCGCGTGAAATGATCCCTTCGGAGTAAAGATATCCGTAGACAAGCTCCTCCATATCCGCAGGCAGACACACCAACTTAACGATGGCGTCGCATTCCAGATACACGGACAGGGTGAGTTCTTTTAGAATTTCGTCTTCATGTTCTGAATAAACTCCGCCCTTGTAGCGTTTGATGATATGTTTAATCGTTGTCATAAATTACCTTTGATATTGTTCTTACTGCGCCGGGCATTCTTACACGGGGGCTATATTTACCACACAGACTTTCAACTCGGGTATCCTGGCTATTTCATCGGTAACCGGGTTGGTAAGCCAGTTCGGATTGCCGTCGGGGAAGTGGAACGTCATAAAGGCCTCGTGCGGGTTAACCTTATTGCCAACTCTGGCCGTCGTTTCTATCTCCCCGCGGCGCGAAGCGACTTTCACCCTGTCCCCGTCCTTGATGCCGAGCTCGTCCGCGTCCACGGCATGCATCTCTATATACGACTCGTTGGCAATCGCGTTGATACCTTCAGTCTTTCCGGTCATTGCCCGTGTATTGTAGTGATACAGCATGCGACCGGTGCTCATTATAATTGGATACTCGTCGTCCGGGCTCTCATCCGACGGTTTATACACCGCCGGGTAGAACCAGCCCAACCCCCTGGTGAACTTATCCTTGTGCAGGAAATACGTCCCCTTGTGATCCTTGTCCGGGCACGGCCATTGCAAAGTCTCGCCGGAATCCAGGCGTTCATGGCTGATGCCGCCGAAAGCCGGTGTAACGGACGCTATTTCGCGGAATATTTCCGCGGCGCCGCCTTCGTAGTGGCAGGGATAACCCATCCTGGTCATCACATCGCAGAAGATATCCGTATCAAGGCGCATCTCCCCTTCCAATTGAACCGCTTTTCTAACCCTCTGTACCCTGCGCTCAGTATTGGTCATTGTGCCTTCCTTCTCCGCATAGCTGACGCCCGGCAGGACAACATCGGCAAGTTCAGCCGTTTCTGTCATGAATAACTCCTGTATTACGAAGAACTCCAGGTTATTGAGTCCGTCCAGAACATGTTGCGTATGCGCCTCGCTGACGACCGGATCCTCGCCGAATATATACAAGCCTTTAATCCTACCCTCTTTTGCAGCCGGAATGACCTGGGTTGACGTCAACCCCTCTTCCCCGTTAAGCTTGACTCCCCATGCCTTTTCGAATTTCTCTCTGGCTTCAGGTTTTGTAACGCCCTGATAACCGGGGTAATTATTGGGTATACAGCCCATGTCACACGCTCCCTGGACGTTGTTTTGCCCTCTGAGCGGGTTCACGCCGCATCCCGATTTGCCTAGCTTCCCCGCAACCATGGCTATATTTGACATACTCATGACTCCCTGGGTGCCTGTCGAGAATTCCGTCACTCCAAGGCAGTATATAATAGGGGCTTTTTTCGCCGTCGCGTACATTCTGGCCGCCTTACGCAGATCATCGGGATCGATTCCGCAAATCTCGGCGACTTTTTCGGGAGTGTATTCCTCCACTATCTTTGCATATTCCTCAAACCCTTCGGTTCTCGCCTTTATAAACTCCATATCAGCCAGTCCTTCACTGATGATGACGTTTACCATGCCGTTCGCAAACGCAACGTTTGTTCCGGGACGGAGTTGAAGGTGTACATCGGCGAGGCCGGCAAGATCGATCTTCCTGGGGTCGACGACCACGAGCTTTGCCCCCCTCCTGACCGCCTGGCGAATCTGAGCGCCCGCCACAGGGTGCGCCTCAGTTGGGTTCGAACCGATAAGCAGGATCATATCTATATCCCTGGTTATATCCTCGATCGGGTTTGTCATAGCGCCCGATCCCAATGTCAAAGCAAGGCCGTGAACGGAGGCTGAGTGACATACCCTGGCGCAGTTGTCGACGTTGTTAGTGCCAATCGCCGCGCGCATCATCTTCTGGAAAAGGTAATTGTCCTCGTTCGGGGCGCGTGAGCAGGAGAATCCGGCAATTGCGTCCGCGCCGTTCTTGTCCCTGATCTCCTTGAACTTAGCGGCGACGAGGTCGAGGGCTTCATCCCAGCTTGCGCGCTCAAAGACGCCGTTTCTCTTTATAAGGGGGTGCGTCAGGCGTTCCGGCGAGTTGACAAACTTGTAAGACCCGAATTTCCCCTTGACGCACAGCATGTTTCGGTTTGAAGGCCCGTCCGCCGGTTCTGCGCCCACGACCTTATTGTTCTTGACAAGGAGGTCGAGCTGACAGCCCACTGCACAGTGCGGGCACGTTGTCCGCACCCTGTTAACCTCCCACATCCTGTAGCCCTTCTTATTGTCCTTTGACGACAGCGCGCCGGTGGGACAATTTGACACGCAATTCCCGCATGATTCGCAAATGGATTCGTCCCAGGGCAATTGATACGCCGGGGACATTTTAGTATCAAGCCCTCTGCCCGTCATACTTATAACGTCTCTCCCCTGCCGTTGTTCACACACCCTCGTACACCTGCGGCACAGGACGCAGAGCTCCGGATTGTATTCAAACAGGTGGTTTGAGACGTCCTTTTCATTCATGTGCGTTCGTTTCCCGCGAGTAAAGCTCGTGTTCTCAAGCCCGTATTCAAGGGAATGCTCCTGAAGTTTGCATACCCCGTTTTTTGCGCAACTAAAGCAATTAATGACGTGATTGCTCAACAAAAGATCCAAAATGAATCTACGCGATTCTACAACTCTTTCCGAGCGGGTGTTGACCTTCATCCCCTCGGCGCAGTGCTCGGTACACGCCGGGATCAGCCCTCCCTTGCGCCCGCCCTCTATTTCAACAACACACATCCGGCAAGCCCCATCCGGCGCCAATTCTTTCAAATAGCATATTGTGGGGATATTGATTCCATTTGCGGTCGCAGCCTCCAAAATAGTTGTCCCCTCGGCAACCCGGATCGGTTTTCCGTCTATATGTAAATTAATCATCTTTTTTGCGTGGATTTCTGCATTTATATCGTATAATATTGTTTCATCTCTTGTTTTCACTACTGACATTTGACTACCTCCAATGTTTTATAAACTTTGCCGTTGATTTAGCCTTTGCCGCTGGTTTAGCCTTTGCCGCTGGTTTAGCCTTTGCCGTTGGCTTAACCTTCGTCTCTAATTTAGCCGTTGCCGCTGATTTAGCCTTTGTCGCTGATTTAGCCTTTGTCGCTGATTTAGCCGTTGCCGCTAATTTAACCGGTGATTCATTCAGCCGTTGGATTAAGCGCTCTTCATCGCTCTTCATCGCTCTTCATCGCTCTTCATCGCTCTTCATCGCTCATCGTTCCGGCTTCGAATTCAACCATTGGTTTAAGCTCTCTTTATTCCGGCTTCGAATTCAGCCCGCCTGTATTTGATCGCGGATTGGACAGCAACTCCCGAGGCTTTCCCCAGCCCACAGGCCGATAACCCTATAACATGCGTGAGCATACTGTCGAGTCTTTCGATATCCCCTTCTTTAGCGGCGCCTTTAACAAAATTCTCGAGCAGCTCGACGATCCTTACGTTGCCGATTCGGCACGGCGGGCATTTCCCGCACGCTTCATGGACAAAGAACTCCATAACTTTCTTTGAATACTCTACTACGCTGACGCTGTCGTCCATTACTACAACCGCGCCCGACCCCACGGCCAGGTCCTTATCCCAAAGGCCCTGGTAACTGTATAATCCATCCAGTTGCTCCGGGAATGCGAGCGGTCCTGACTGCCCGCCCAGATGCAGGAACTTGATAGGCCTGCCCGTCGACGTTCCGCCGCCATACTCATCAGAATACAGAATGTCGTGGAAAGGCGTTCCCAGCGGGACCTCGAATACCCCGCGATTCTTTGCGTGGCCCGATACAGAAACAAGTTTTGTGCCTCCGCCGTCCGCGGCGCCTAAATCCAAAAACGCTTTACCTCCAATATTTAAGATGGCTGTGATACAAGCGAACGACTCAACGTTGTTGACAAGCGTCGGCTTCAAATACAACCCGACTTCAGCCAGATGGGGCGGTTTTACGCGCGGTCGCCCGGTCTTCCCCTCAACCGAGTTTAGTAAAGCCGAGTTCTCGCCGCAAACATACGCGCCCGCACCCGATACAATTGTTATTGTGTAGTCAAACCCATCTATCCCCATTATATTAACGCCCAGATATCCAGCTGCTTGCGCGTTGTCTATGGCCTCCTGGAACAACTTCTGAATAGCTCTGTATTCGCCTCTGACGTATATGAAACCCTCTCGCGACTCGAATAAGTATCCTGCGATCAACATCCCCTCAATGATACTTAAAGGATCCTGTCCAAGCAGCATCTTGTCCTTGAATGTACCCGGCTCTCCCTCGTCGGCGTTACATACAATGTATTTTGGCGTTTCATCAACCCCGTACAGGTGCTTCCACTTTCGCCCGGCAGGATAAGCCGCGCCGCCTCTGCCCCTCAAATTGGCTATATCAACTTCCTCCAAAATTCTCTCCCTGCCCATCTCAATAGCCTTACGAACACCTTCAAATCCGCCCAGATTAATGTATTCCTCAACAGACGCTGGGTTTTTCAATCTCCCTATCCTTTTAAGTAAAACTGGCTCTTTTAAGTTTATACTCATGTCAAAATCTCCAATCCACAGTTTGTCTTTCACAGATCACTGTCCCTTTTACCTTCCCTGAAGTCTATAGCGAATCTATCATACTGCTCACTGATCCCTTATCTCTTCCCTGAAGTCTGCCGTGAGTCTATCTTACAGCTCACTGATCCCTTTTGCCTTCCCTGAAATCAGCGAGCAGCTCTTTCACTTTTTCCTTAGTTAAGTTCCCATATACGGTATCCTTAACCTTGATTACAGGTCCTATATCACACGCTCCCACGCACGGGGTGTATTTGTAGCAAAACATACTGTCCGGAGTTGCTTCGTTTAATTCTACCCCCAGCTCGTTTCCAAGCCATTCCACAACCTCATCCGACTTTGTGAAATAGCAGGGCGTCGAGTTACAGACCTCCAACACATATTTTGCTTGTGGCTCAGTACTGATCATAGAGTAGAATGAAGCAATTTCATAAACTCTGGTCTCGGTCATTGACAATTCTTTTGCCACTAACGCCGCCGTTTCTCTGTCAATATACCCTTCTTCGGCGACGTTTTGAAGCGCTAGCAAAATGTTGAGGATATTCTCCTGCCTGCCGCCATTCTCCTTAATGATTGCACGTTTCTCCTCGATTGCACGTTCTTCCTCGGGTGAAAGCTTCTCCCCGATTGCGCGCTTTTCCCCAATTGATTGCTTTTCCCCGACTGTAGATTTCTCTTCGTTGGTCAATGTCTTATTCATTCAGTGACTCCTTTCAGAATAATATGTATTCTGTTATCGATTATAGGAGTTTATAGTCCCCGTGGTCAAGCCCTACTGATCCAAAAGGAACTCCCTCGTTTTTGTTTTTACCGTGCCAGTCAGAGCCGCCCGAGATATACAGCCCGTTATCCTCCGCCATTTGCAGATACTTTTTTGAATCCTCTCTGTCATGCACTGGGTGATAAACCTCCAGCCCCTGTGCGCCATACCTTATCAAATCAATGACGACGCTGTCGTCCCTTATGTTTTTAGGATGGGCAATCACCGGTATGCCGCCGATCGATTTTATTATGTCTATAGCGTCGTATCCGTTGAATGACCCATACGATATGTAATCGTCATTTTCAGGCCAAAAGCACTTGTGAAATATATCCCACAAACCAATGCCCGGGGCCTCATATTCGTCAATCTTCATCGCTTTTATGACTTGGGCGCCTGAAATTCGCGGCTGTCCCTCGTTGAGTTCCAACACCCTCTCCCATCTAAATGAGAAGATGCCATCAGCGCAAGCTTTTTCGAAATTTGCCCTCGTGCTTTTTGTTTTCTCCTCCGACGTTTCACAAATATATCGCTCAAGCTCTTTACTGAACATATCAATATAGTACCCGAGGATGTGAATCATTTTGTGGTTTACTAATGTTGAAACCTCAATCCCGGGAATTACCCTGATCTGAGGCGGCGTTTGTTCGTCCCTGAGCGCTTTTTGCCCGCTGACAGTGTCATGGTCGGTTATCGATATGACCCTTATATTGTGTGCGCCGGCAAGATTACATAATTCCTGCGGCGTGTCGGTCCCGTCCGAAAATGTTGAGTGCATGTGCAAGTCGGCATACATTATATACTCTCCATAAACTCTCCCAAATATTCGTCGTTTATTCAGCTACAGTAGAATTGCGTTTTAATCTTATAGCGCGAGTATCGATACCAATGCGGGCTAACGCTCGCAACTAAAGATCGGGTAGCCAACTAATGACCACCCGACCTCTCAATTGCTTGGTTTCAGTTAAAACCTGTGTATTCATTTACCTGTTTTCAGGTTAAGCCTTTTGTCCAATTGCTTGTTTACAGGTTAAGCCTTTTGTCCAATTGCTTGTTTTCAGGTTAAGCCTTTTGTCCAATTGCTTGTTTTCAGGTTAAGCCTTTTGTCAAATTACTTGTTCTCAGCTTAAGCCTCTTTGTTCAATTGCTTGCTTTCAGGTGAAACCCTTCTTCCAAGCTATACAAATTACCTTGCGATGCATATGCTTAACAAACAATGCAAGTCTTACCTAAAGAGAGATTTTTACCAAACGGAGCGAAGCCTGCCAAACGATGCAGAATTCACCCAAAAGGCGCGCCCTACCAGATAATGTAGCATTCGCGGATCTGAACGTTGCCCTTGGTATCTACGTAAATGTTATAGCCCGCAACATTATACACGCCAATCGCGTTATTATCGATTGAAAATACCTCGGTATAAGGTATTACCCTGCCATCCGAATAGTATTCCGTAACAGTGACAGTTAACGCATTTTGGTTGCCCTTTAGCTTTTCGACTGAAGCCGTTGGAATCGGCTTACACCAACCGGCGTACAGATTGACGCTCTCTTCAATCGGAGTATTGAAATCGAACAGGGGGCCGCCGTCGCTTCCGGTGCGCCATCCGTCAAAGATGAGGCCGAACGGCATTTCAGGTACAAACGATTCGGCGACGTCGCCGCGCGCTACAGGACCGGCGGCATAGACTTTGCCGTCCACTATGAAGCTCACAACTGCGGGCTCCAGAGTATTAAAGTCGGTGATGCTGGGAATTTCTACATACGAACCCGCGCCAAGCTTTACCGTCAGTTCGGGTACTAAATGAGGCGCCGCAGGTGTCGGGGTGTATCTGTAGTCTATGGAGTAAACCATGACTGCCAGTTTGTTGCCTGCCCTGAATTCCCAGTCGTTGGCTTCGAACGAAAAGGTATAGCTGTTGAACTCTCCGGGTACAGGTACAATAGTCTGGTAGTAGTACTCGGGGATGTAGTTTGTGTCGCCGGCTTCAATATAAGTCTTGCCGTTGGGGTTAGGATTCTGGACGTCGGCGTGTCCCATGGCGACCAGCCTATACGAAGTTGCTGAGCCGGACGGCGTTGCGCTGAGGGGCGTAATAAGAGAGATATTCGGAACGCCGTTATGAGCCGGAATAACTGTCTGCTCCGCCGTAGGGACGTTGTTGAAAGCACGGGTTGGACCAACTTCGACCAACGCGGCCGTCATATAGCCATAGGGCAGATCCGACGCGACTTCCAATGTCGCCTTAACAGTTCCCGAAAACCTTACATTCTCCGTTATGTCGGAAACAAACGCCAAACGCTCGGTGCTGGGCGCCGCCAGGTTGGAGAGCCCAAAGACGCGGGTTTCCCAGTTCGCAAGCGTAGCGTTGACGCGGCTGTCTGTTACTGTCTTTTCCGCCGTGGCGGGTACATCAAGGCTCAAGGTTCCCGCGGCGCCGTCGCCGTCGGTATTTAAGTAATACCTTGTGTATTCGGAACCCGGTACTGGCCATGAATCAAAGAATTCGTATTGCCCGGTTTGGCTGCTTATAATTGAAAGCTCCGGCATATCTTCGACGATATTGTTTTCTATGCCGTACAGATAGTGATCCAACCACTTATGCGCATTATAGAAGAACGCGTCATGGGTATATATGCCCGTATGCGCGCCGCGGTGAATAACCAACTTAATGGGCGCCTGGGATTTTTCTTTGACCGCGCGGTAGAACTGGTCAAACTGCTTTGTCTTAACGTTCCAGTCGTTGAGGCCGTGTGTGACGATGATGCCGGCGGTGACCTTATCGACAGTGGCCAAGTAGTTCCTGTCGTCCCAGAAGCGGCTGTAGTCGCCGGAATTGCGATCCTGATCCTCAAACATCTGTACCATATTCAGCTCAAACTGCGTGCGTATGCCAACTCCGAAGAGGTTCGGAATATTATTGTAATAAGCCGCGTTGGATGCGGGAGGATTGGTTGTTATACGGGTGCTTCTGGAGTTGCAGTATTTTGCCAGGACGTCGGCGTCCTCTCCCTGATAACCGCCGGGGGCAATAACGCCGCCGTTTTCGCGGTAATAATCATACCAACTCGAAATAGCGGAAGCCGGGATGATAGCCTTCAAACCCTCGATGCCGGAGCAAGCCACTGCTATGGGCAGCGTGCCATTGTAGGAAACGCCGGACATGGCGACTTTGCCGTTGCACCACGCTGTAGCGTCAATCTCATTGTCGCAGTTCTGGTCTTTATACGCTCTCGCCTTTCCGTTCAGCCATTGTATAACCGCCATGGCGGCCACTGTCTCGTCTACGTCGCCGCAGCTCGTATAGCCGTCAGAACGTTGGTTGCCGATTGAGGAGCCAGCGATGATGGCATATCCGCGCGCAACCATGTAACTGCCAAAGCTGCCTGGGCCAATGCTGGAGATAGATGTGATCCTTGTCGCCGCGGCAAGCGGCTTCGCGCCGCGGCTGGCAGGTATGTTGAGCGCGGGAACCGCCGCGTCGCTCCACGGCCACTCTGACGCTCGCGGGTTTACGCTCTCGATATCGTCTCCGTAGGTGTAACCCTCCGTGCTGGGGTTCTCCACAAACGGAAAATTAGTGACCGAGTGATTGGGTATGTTGAGAGTGCCGTCCCTGTAAGGGCTGTTCTCAAAAAGAACGGGGACCCTGATTCCGGGCAGGTCTGACTCCGCCGGGCGGCGAATCTGGATCCTAATCAGGTCGCGCTGCCCCGTAAAGTCCGTATCCAGCGGGCATTCCACATAGACTTCCTCCATGATATTCGAGGACCCAAACTGGAATACGGGCATGGTTGTGCCGGTTTGTTCATCATATAAACCGGGGAACTGCGCCAGGTTCGCCTGGAAGCTCTCGTCGCCGACAGCCGGCTGCGGTTGTGGGGCGGCAAAAGAAGTTGCCGGCAAGCTCAAAACCAGCGCCAGTAGAATTGCGACAAAAGCCGGCATAAAACGTTTTTTGAAATGCATTGAGTTTCCCTCCATGATAAAAAGATTTTAAACCGGATTAACACAAATGAAAATTTATTTAAACCCCTCCTCTCAAAGATTCCACAGATTAGCAACTGACTAGTTAGTTCACAAATCCTCATGTGTGTGTGACGGTTTAAACTTAATTATATCACAGGTATTTTATTTTTGGAAGATTTTATAGAATTTTTATTTGATCTGCGCCTCAATGGGTACTATTCACGGGTATTCAGCTTTTGGCATTGCCTGTAAAATGAACAAAAGCGCAGGTTCTACCAAAAATACAAATTTATTACATTGGGTATTCACAAATTCAACACAATTCATTGGTAAGATTGTATCTGAAAAAATCACATTGATTGGAGGTAGTGTCAATGAATCAAGAATTATGCAGTTGTCCGGGCTGTGAAGAAGATCAGCCGTATGCGCAAATTGCCAATCTTGTCGACCTTTACAAAGACAAGCCCGGCAGCCTGATTCAGGTACTGCACCAGGCGCAAGAATTATACGGTTGCTTGCCGCTCGAACTGCAGAAAATAATCGCCGACGGTATGAACGTCCCTCTTTCAGTTGTAACCGGGGTAGTTAGTTTCTATTCATTCTTTTCCACAACGCCAAAAGGCGAACACACGATCCGGGTTTGCCTGGGAACCGCTTGCTACGTGCGCGGCGGCAAAAAGCTCGTGGAGAGCCTTGTCGACAGGCTGGGCGTGGAAGTCGGGGAAACAACCGACGACCGTCTTTTTACATTCGAGGTTGCCCGTTGTATTGGCGCCTGTGGTTTGGCGCCGGCTATGATGATCGACGACAAGGTGTACAAACAGGTCAGTCCGCAAAAACTGGGCTCAATTCTGGCCACGTACCAAAACATAAGCTAAGGGAGGTGTTTTTTTGATTACATGCATATCCGATTTAAAGAAAATGAAAGACGAATATCTGGCTAAAATGGGCAAATACGAGCACATAGCCATGATATGTTTCGGCACGGGCTGTGTTGCGTCAAATTGTGAAGAAGTCCGCACAACCTTGGTGGAAGAGTTGGAAAAACACGGCCTGAAAGAAAAAATTGCCGTCGTCGAACGCGGCTGTATGGGCACATGCGCCGTCGGCCCGGTGGTCTACGTATTGCCCGACGAGACGTATTATACGGAAATGAACGCGGAAAAGATAAGGACCATCGTAGCAAAACATTTTATCGGGAAAAAACCGGTGGAGGAGTATACTTTCTATGATTCCATCCAGCGCAAGCGCATGACCAACATAAAGGACGTCAGTTTCTTTAAGGATCAGGTGCGTATCGCTTTGCGCAATTGCGGCTTGATCGACGTCACATGCATAAACAGCTATATCTCAAAAGACGGTTATCTGGCGCTGGCCCAGACGCTGGAGAAAGGCGACCGTTTCTATGTCATTGACACTTTGAAAAAAGCCGGCTTGCGCGGCCGCGGCGGCGGGGGATTCCCCACCGGCGTGAAATGGGAAGCGGGGTATAAAGCCCCCGGCGACGAAAAATACATGATCTGCAACGCCGACGAAGGCGATCCGGGCGCGTTTATGGACCGTTCCGTGTTCGAGGGCGACCCGCACACAGTGATCGAGGGCATGATCCTGGGCGGTTACGCCGTGGGCGCCAACCACGGCGTGGTTTATATCCGCGCCGAGTACCCCATAGCCATCCGCCGCCTGGAAGCGGCGCTGGAGATGGCGCGCGAGCAAGGCCTGCTTGGCAAGAATATCCTGGGTTCCGGCTTTGACTTTGATATCGAGATCCGCATCGGCGCCGGCGCTTTCGTATGCGGCGAGGAAACCGCGCTGATGGCGTCGGTGGAAGGGCTGCGCGGCGAACCGCGGCAAAAGCCCCCGTTCCCCTTCGAAAGCGGCCTGTTTGGCAAACCTTCTATTATAAATAATGTTGAAACGTTTGCAAATGTACCGCCGATCATTCTGAACGGCGTGGATTGGTTCCGGCAATACGGCACGCCCGAAAGCCCCGGCACCAAGGTATTTGCCCTTACAGGCAATATCACGAACACGGGCCTGGTCGAAGTGCCCATGGGCATCCCCCTGGGCGACGTCATATACAATATCGGCGGGGGCATACCAAACGACAAGAAATTCAAGTCCGCCCAAACCGGCGGCCCTTCGGGCGGCTGTATTACGGCGGCCAACATCAACACCCCAGCCGAGTATCAAAGCCTGCTCAACTTGGGGACAATGATCGGATCGGGCGGCCTTATCATTATGGACGAGGACACCTGTATCGTGGATACGGCCAGGTTTTTTATGGACTTTATCCGCGACGAATCCTGCGGCAAATGCGTCGCCTGCCGCATCGGCACTAAGCGGATGCTGGAGATACTGGAACGCATCACCACTGGTCAGGGAGAGGAAGGCGACGTCGAGCTGTTGGTCGAGTTGAGCGAGACTATCAAGGAGACGGCCATGTGCGGTCTGGGACAGACGGCGGCCAATCCGGTTTTAAGCACGATAAAATACTTCCGTGACGAGTATGAAGAACATATCCACAAGAAATACTGCCGCGCCGGCGTTTGCGCCGAGCTCTTTATTTCACCCTGCGAGAACACCTGCCCCGCGAACATCAACGTTCCCGGCTACACCGCCCTCATATCGGCAGGCCGATTCATCGACGCATATAATCTCATACGCCAGGAAAACCCGTTCCCGTCCGTCTGCGGCAGGATATGCACCCGGCCCTGCGAGAGCAAGTGCCGCCGCCGCTCTATGGATGAAGCCGTTGCCATCTGTTATCTGAAACGGTTTGTATCAGACTACGCGCATAAGAACGAAAAGCCCTTTGAGCAGGATATTGTCTTCCCCAAGAACGGCAAAAAGGTCGCGATTATAGGCGCAGGCGCTTCCGGCTTGTCCTGTGGGTATTATCTGGCCCGCATCGGATATGAAATCGACGTATACGAGTCAGAGAGGGTTGCCGGCGGTATTCTGGCCTTCGGTATCCCCGAATACCGATTGCCCATGGATGTCCTCCAGCATGAGATCAGGCTGATCGAACAGACCGGCGTCAGGATTCACCTGAATACCACCGTAGGCGAGGATATTGAGTTCCAGTACTTGAGGGAGAACTATGACGCGGTCTATGTCGCCATCGGCGCCCAACTCCCGATGTACATTGGAATTGAAGGCGAGCAAATGCCCGGCGTTTACCACGGCATTAACTTCCTTAAGAAGGTCAATCTCGGCGAGAAAGTCGATATTGGCGATACGGTGGCCGTCATCGGCGGCGGCAATACCGCTATCGACTCGGCCCGCACGGCCCTCCGCCTTGGCGCGAAGAGGGTTATCATTCTCTATCGCCGCACCAAGGACATCATGCCCGCAGACAAAGTTGAAATCCGGGAAGCCGAGGAAGAAGGCATCGAGATTGTTGAACTGGTCTCGCCAGTCCGGATACTGGCTGATAAATCCGGAAAAGCAGCAAGCATTGAATGCCAGAAGATGAGGCTTGGCGAGTTCGACAGCGGCGGGCGCCGCAAATCCGTCCCCATCAAAGACTCAAATTACATTTTGGAAGTAGATTCCGTGATTCCCGCCGTCAGTCAGCAATCTGACCTGCCCTTCATACCGAAAGATCAAATCGGTTTGACGCCTTGGGGAACTTTCGACGTCAATAAAGATACGATGATGACCACGATGAGGAACGTCTTTGCCGGCGGCGACGCCGTTCACGGCCCTGACACCGTCATCCAGGCCATCGCGGACGGCAAGCTGGCGGCCGAATCCATCGACAGGCAGCTTGGCGGGCGGGGCGTTCTCAACAAGGGCGCCGAAATCGAAATCCCTGACGTCTACGATGAGGACGAAGTCACGGAATTGTGCCGCTATCCTATAGAAATAATGGATGTAGAAAAACGCATTGATAATTTTGACGAGGTTATCCTTGGTTATCATAAGCTCACAGCTATAGCTGAATCCATGCGTTGCCTGCATTGTGAAAGGAGGTAACGAATTATGTCAAAAATGATTAATCTGAACATTAATAATATCCCCGTCTCCGTTCCGGAGGGATTGACCATCATCGAAGCCGCAAAACGCAATGGCGTCAGCATACCGACTCTTTGCTACGTCGAGGATTTACATGAATACGGAAGCTGCCGGATATGCGTAGTCGAGGTCGAGGGCGCAAAAACCCTGCAAGCCTCCTGTGTAACTAAAGCGCGCGATGGTATGGTTATAAAAACAAATTCCGAAAAAGTGCGAAAAGCCCGCAAAGTGCTATACGAACTGATTATTTCGGATCATTCCAAGGACTGCCTGAGCTGCACCAGGAATCAAAGCTGCGAGTTGCAGGAATTGGGGAAAACACTGGGGGTGGACTCCTCCAGGTTTGAGGGTGAGCGCTCCATGTGGCATACGGACGCCTCGGTCTCTATCACCCGCGATATGTCAAAGTGCATCCTCTGCCGGCGCTGCGTCACCGTTTGCGGCGGCGTCCAGGAGACGGCGATCCTCAGCGCGCAAAACCGCGGTTTCGATACCGAGATAGCGCCTCCGCTGTGTCAGCCTATCGGCGCCGTAAATTGCGCTTTCTGCGGTCAATGCACGGTTATCTGCCCGGTCGGGGCGTTGAAGGAGACCCCTTCCGTTCAGGCTGTCTGGGACGCAATCGCAAATCCCGATTTGCGCACTGTTGTGCAGGTTGCTCCCGCCGTCAGGGTTGCGTTGGGCGAGGAATTCGGCATGGAGACCGGCTCAAGGGTGACCGGCAAGATGGCCTCGGCTTTGCGCCGAATCGGATTTGACGATATCTTCGATACAAATTTCGCGGCCGATCTCACTATACTTGAAGAGGGTACCGAGTTCCTGGGCAGATTGAGCGACGCGCTACACGACAAGAAAGTCACGCTGCCAATGATAACTTCATGCAGCCCGGGTTGGATAAAATATGTCGAGAATCATTTTCCGGATCAATTAGATCATCTCTCCTCATGCAAATCCCCTCATACCATGCTGGGCGCCCTCATTAAGTCCTACTACGCAAAGAAGATCAATAAAAAACCCGAAGAAATGTTCGTGGTATCCGTCATGCCCTGCACCGCCAAGAAATTCGAGATTGTCAGAAGCGAGATGCAAAACGACGGCTGCCGCAACGTTGACGCCGTGCTCACTACCAGGGAATTGGCGGAAATGATCCGGCACGCCGGCATCGACTTCGTCAATCTTGGCGATGAGACATTCGATAACCCGCTTGGCATGTCCACCGGCGCTGCGGATATCTTCGGCCTGACCGGCGGCGTTATGGAAGCGGCGCTGCGCACGGTATACGAATTGGTCACCGGAAGGGAACTGCCTTTTGAAGGCCTCCATGTAACCCCCATAGTGGGCCTCGACCAGATAAAGGAAGCGGCGATAACTATCGAGGATCCGCTTCCGGAGTATCAATTCCTGGACGGCGTAACGGCGCGGCTGGCAGTTACGAGCGGTCTGGCCGGCGCTAAAAAACTTTTGGAGCAGATCCGGGACGGCAATTCCCCTTACCATTTTATTGAAATCATGGGTTGTCCTTCCGGCTGCATTATGGGAGGCGGCCAGCCGCGTTCATCCGACCCGGACGTGCGCGCCAAGAGGCTAAACGCTATCTACACTGAAGACGAGAGCAAAGACCTGCGCAAATCGCATGAGAATCCTTTCGTAAAGTCCCTCTACGACGAATTCCTCGGGAAACCCAACGGCCATCTTTCCCACGAACTCTTGCATACGGAATACGTAAAGCGCGGGAAATACAACCAATTCTATGACGAGACCTATGAAGTGGATATGAAGCCCGCTAAGGCGCCGAAGAATTCAGCCGGCGCCGGCAAAGGAGGCGGGGGCGGCAGTAACGGGAGCGCCGCGGGGGGCGCGTCCGGCGCCGCCGCAAAATCCGGCGGTCCCAAGCGGGAAGAGCTGGAATCCCTCAGCGTATTGAAGCTGGAAGCGGAGAATCGCCGTCTGAAGAGTGAGTTGGAAGACGTTAAGGAAACCGTGGATATATTAAAGAGCGTTATTTCCGACCAGCGGCAATAATTGCGGCAACCCCAGGAAGCACGGCAATAATAAGAGAGATTCAATGAACAACAAGTGAACAACAAGTGAACGACAAGTGAACAATCTGGGACAACTTTGTTTTACGACGGAGTTGTCCTTGATTTTTCATTAATTAACCATTAATTAACGTTGCGTGAATTTTAAGTGACTTAGGTTGACAAAGAGCCCATACTCTGAAAGAATAAATAGTGCAGGGAATATTGCTTACGCGAAAACACCAGGCAAAACCTGAAATAGGAGACTTGAAAAATGAAAAACAATAAAATTATACTTTTTATCATCTTTGCGCTTGCCCTTACACTTGTGCTGCCAACCGGTTGTGGCGCGGGCGGCGGTCAAACAGCAGTAACCTCGGGAACATCACAAAGCGGCGACATTTTTGAAAGCACCGAGGAAAACACGAGCGTCAGTACCGTTGAAGTTGTTGACAGCGGCGCCAACAATGTTACCAGTGAAGGTATTAGTGAAAGCGTTGAAACGAGCGCCGGCGATAGCGCGGGCGACGGTGTTACAGAGAGCTCCGGCAATGGCGCAGACAATGTTTTTGTTAATAGCCTTGACGCAAACGGTTACTTCGCCGACGTCAAAGCGCTCGATTATGTGGAGATTTTTAATTATAAGGCGATGCCGATTCCGGCTGATGTTCATCAGATTACAGAAACCGACGTCCAAAACGAAATTGACGCTTTCTTGCAAGATTATGGCCTGGTCAATAATGTAACCGATCGCGATGTTGAGGACGGCGATATTGTCAATATTGATTATGTCGGGAGTATAGACGGCGTTGAATTTGACGGCGGATCCACAAACGGCATGGGGACGGACGTCACAGCCGGCAGCACTGACTATATTGGCGATTTCCTGTCGCAAATAATCGGACACATGCCAGGCGAGACGGTCGACGTGAACGTCACATTCCCCGATGATTATCCAGCTGAAGAGTTACAGGGAAAAGACGCTTTGTTTGTTACGACAATAAATTATATCGCTGAGGATGCGGAGCTGACGGATGCTTTTGTAGCGGAAAATCTACTGTTTGAATATGGCTGGACTACCATTAATGATATGAAGGTGGACATGCGCAATAGTCTTGTCCGGAACTCCATAACGGCATACATCGAGGATTATTTTACTAATGAAGTTGTTATCAAATCCGTTCCAGAGGGACTCGTAGAATACCAAAAAAATGGCATATTGAGCAGTTACCGGAGATATGCGGAAATGTATAACATGGAACTGGACGACTTTCTTAATACCTATGTTGGTTTCAGTGATACAGAGGAATTTGTTCAGAGCAACGCAGAAAATATTTTGAACGCCGCCAAGTATTATCTTGTTATTCAAGCGGTGGCGGAAGACGCAAACATTTTGGTCGATGAAGAAGACCTGGCGAAATTCTTCAGCGAACAGGCGGGGACAAGTGATTATTCCGTGTATGAAGAAGAATACGGGTTGCCTTACCTGAAGCAGATGGCTCTTAACTGGAAAGTAGTTGGTTATATTATTGACAACTGTGTCCAACTTTGAGCCGCCGCCGCCCGCGCCCTCACATGATTCATCAGTTTCAACTCATGTGAGGGCCACCTAAAGGGAACAAAGGGAACAAAGGGAATAACCCTTACGTGAGGAGGAATGTTCAGGGCTATATGGAAAAAGTCGGTCTTTTGGTGGCTGACGAGGATGAAGTTTTTCGCCGCGCCATCAGACAATATGCAGTCGCCAATGGCTATAAGTGCGTAGAGGTCATTGACGGTATTTCGGCGTTGAAGCATTTTGGGCACACCCGTTTCGGATACACCCGTTTTGCATTAGCTCTAATCAATGTTGATCTTGCGGAAATAGACGGTCTTTTAGTCTGTCGGCAAATCCGCAAATTCTCAAATTTACCAATCATCTTTCTGAGTAACGCCCCCAGCGCGGAGCAGTGTCTCGCCGCTTTCGCCTCGGGCGGCAATGACTATATCCGTTGTCCCGTCCCCGTAGAAGAGTTGTATGCGCGTATTAGCAGTTTTCTGCGTTTGATCGGGCAGGAAATTCGCGACGGATTCATGCTCTTTCGTGATATTTTATTGATCAATACTATTTCCCGTAGCGTTTATGTGGACGACAAAGAAATCCCACTCTCTCCAAAAGAATACGAATTATTGCTTTTTCTTGCCGAAAATCCCAATAAAGCCTTCTCCCGCAATACACTTTTGAATAATGTCTGGGGCTATGATTTCCTGGGCTCTGACCGCACTGTGGATACACACATAAAACTTTTAAGGGAGCACTTGAAACCTTATAATGATTTTATTATCACAGTATGGGGCTTTGGCTATAAATTCAATCCCTGAGTGGGAGCGAACCTTGGCGAATCGTGGCGAATTAAAAATAATCAAACCTCAAAAATTAACGCTATTTGAATATTTTTAACCTTTATGTGGTATAAATCTCATGGGGTAATTCATTTATTGTACAGAGATCATTATAAAGTGTTGAAGACCGTACATTATGTAATATAATCACATAAAGTTTTAGACCTAATCTTTGGGGAAAGGCATAAAAAATGAATAAAACAGTTTACGTTGTAGATGACAGCGACACAAATCTATCTACGGCAAAGGAAGCGCTGAAAGACCAATACCGGGTCATGACCATGCCATCGGCGGAAAAAATGTTCGCTCTAATTGAGAAAGTACCGCCTGACTTAATCTTACTGGATATTGAAATGCCAAAGGTGAACGGATTTGAAACCCTGCAGCGCTTGAAAGAAAACGCAGCGCTTGCTAAAATCCCGGTTATTTTTCTAACAAGTATGATCGACGTTACAACTGAAGCCCGCGGTTTTCAGATGGGCGTGATCGATTTCATCACAAAGCCGTTTTCCACTCCCGTTCTTTTAAATCGAATAAAAACTCATTTAGATCTGGATGAATTGATCAGGGAAAGAACTGTTCAACTTCAACATAAGACTATACAGCTTCAAAACCTGCAAAACGCGATCATATTTGGCTTTGCGGATCTTGTAGAAAACCGTGACCATGCAACGGGCGGGCACGTTGGCCGCACGGCAATCTACATAAAGATACTGGCAAACGCGATGGTGGAGCGCGGCGTGTACGCCGATGAAATAAAAGAGTTTGACATGGAGTTATTTGTTTCGTCGGCGCGTCTGCATGATGTTGGGAAAATAGTCATATCCGATCTTATCCTGAATAAACCCGGCAAGCTGACTGATGAGGAATTCAATATTATGAAGACTCACACCACAGAAGGCGAACACGCAATCGACCAAATCGCCTCACGGACTGATGATCTTGAATTCTTGCGCAACGCGAGGCTATTCGCGGGCAGTCATCACGAGCGCTGGGATGGGAACGGATACCCGCGCGGGCTCGAGGGGGCGGCAATACCGCTACAAGGCAGGGTCATGGCGTTTGTTGACGTCTATGACGCACTCGTTTCAGAACGTCCCTATAAGAAACCTTTTTCGGCGGACGAGGCAAACAATATTATCAGGGAGAGCGCGGGCAAACAGTTCGATCCCCTCATAGCGGAAGTGTTTTACGAGATAAAGGATCAATTCAAAGGCATTGATCTGCTTTGACACATTAGCGCTGCATATATAGAAAAACGTACACGGGAGATGTAAAGCTAATGAATGGATTAAAAAAGTTCATCTATAGTCGATTGGCGGCCGACGAACTGCCATTCGACTCGCGTCTGCTTAATTTTGTTTGTCTCTTTGGGGCGATTGCGTGCGTGGTCGCTCTAATTTCACGGCTGATAGCCGGTTTGCCATTCATTTCAATGGCGCCGCTTCTACTTATGATTGCCGCAATTTTCGGAGTACTTTTAATGTCCGTCAAAAATACGGCAAACACGGAGGCATTGACGGCTCTGATAGTGAGCAGCGTCGGAATTATATTCTTTCCAGTCATTTTCTTTACCATTGGCGGACCCGGCTCCGGTATGGCTGTGTACTTTTCACTGGCGATCATCCTTGATTTCTCGTTACTAAAGGGGAAGGCCCGCATATTTACGATAGTATTGACGGTCATCACAACGGTATTATGTTATGTCTCGACACTTTTTTGGGGCTGGAGCACTCTGTTGGAAAACGGCCTGAGCAACTATCAGTTTTTCATAGATATCATGCAATCTATATTAGTTGTCGGATTCTTAATGGGATTAATAATAAGCTTTCAGTTGGAATTGTCCCAGAATGAAAGAAATAAGGCTGAAGCGGCTGTTGTACAATCCAGACAAAGCGAAAGCCTGTTAACGCTGATCAACGAATCGGCATTGACGCTGCTTACGGCTGAATTTGATAAGTTTGAGTCGACGATCTCTAAGAGTATGGAGAAAATAGCCTTGTGCCTGAACATCGATTGCATCGATATATGGCGCTCCAGTGAGCGGGATGGAGAACCTGTTTACATGCAGCTCTACGGATGGCTATCTCCAAGCGAGGACAAAACAAAGACATATAAAACGGTCAGCGGTACAAACTTATTCCCGCGAGTGGCTGAATGGGACGATAAACTCTTCTCTTCGCGCGGTTATATGTCTGATCAGCTTGATAATTTTTCCGGTCGGGTTCATGATTTGATGTCAATCTGCGGTATAAAAGCAATAATGTCTTTCCCCGTATTTTTGCATGGCAAATATTGGGGATTTGTCTCGTTTGAGAACAGGCACAGCGAAGAACTGTGCTCCGACTGGGAAGCCGCAATTCTCCAATCCGGCAGTTTGCTGCTCGCTAACTCCGTCGAGCGAAATGAAAGCATATTACAGCTAAACAGGGTCCAGCGTTCGTTGTCTGCCATGTTTGAAGCGAATCCGCACATCAATATCCTGTTTGATTCGAAATTCAAGGTTGTGGAATGCAATCCCGCTGCATATAAGTTTATGGGGTTTGATTCCAAAGAGGACTTTATAGAAGGTTTCATTCAGCGGATTTCTATAAGCATTCCAAGCCTCCAACCGGACGGAAGACCTTCGATACCTCTTTCTGACAGGCTTATTACCGCGGTAAAAGAAGGCCAGGTCAAATTTGAAACAGAGCTTCACCTGTCGGGTGATATAGCGCGGAACTTAAGCGTGGAATTCAAGAAAATCCCCTATGGAGAAAGCTTCGCCGTCGTCGGCTATGTTTACGATATGACAGAAATGTACCAGCGCGAGATGGAACTCAGACGCCGCGACCTGCAACTCAGAGAGGCCATAGAAGAGGCGCGGGCGGCAAGCTTAGCAAAGAGCAACTTTTTGGCCACAATGAGCCACGAGATACGCACGCCGATGAACGCAATTTTAGGCATAACAGAAATACAACTCCAGAACGAAACTCTCGATCAAGACGTAAAAGACGCGTTCAACAAGATCGGGGTATCGGGCGATATGCTGCTCGGCATAATCAACGATATTCTCGATCTGTCAAAAATAGAAGCCGGTAAACTTGAATTGTCTCCCGGCAAGTATGAAATCGCGAGTCTGATAAGCGATACCGCTCAGCTTAACATGATGCGCATCGGCAGCAAGCCGATTGAGTTTGAGCTCTCTGTGGATGAAAACGTTCCCGCAGTATTGTTGGGCGATGAATTGCGAGTAAAGCAGATCATTAATAACGTCCTCTCAAATGCGTTTAAATATACACATGAGGGTCTGGTAAAAATGTCTGTAGCTGCTGCCGGTGTAGATGGCGATGCAGGC
>JGI24702J35022_10000623_pt1 | contig 21606 bp, 15 predicted proteins | sample TergutTh196P4_FD_35022 | JGI IMG/M metagenome (IMG submission 35022)
CGCTCTTCAAAAGTGGGCGCAGCGCTGATGAACGAGACCCACCTCAAAGCGGTAGATGACAAAACACGGCATACGTTCTTCACTTGGTTAGACTGCAACACGTTGCGTCTGGGCGCTTTTGAACGCGAAACCGACCAGTTACAAGGTCAACTTGTATGGCCTGCATTAGACGTTGATCCGGCTAATCCACAGGGGATTGACGGCACATTTCCAGCACTTAAACGCAATTTCTGGCACGAAAATAACTACGGACCCTACGCCTTTGTCGCCGGTAGCCATAAACTCAATAAGGTGTACATCATGAACAGGGAGGGCGAAATCGTCTGGGAGTATCCAGCACAGGCGCCGCAAGACGTATGGATGCTTCCCTCAGGCAATATCCTCTTCGCCTCGCTTCATGCCGTTCGCGAAGTAACGCCCGAAAAACAAATCGTTTGGGAATACACTGTGCAGGCGCCTAATGAAACCCCTACCTGCCAACCGCTGCCTGATGGCAATATACTCGTGGGCATTGTCGGCGAATGTCGCTTATTAGAACTCGACCGTAACGGGAAAATCGTTCATGAACTCCAACTGAAAACCTCAATAGCGCATCCGCACCAACAATTCCGCCTCTGTCGCAAAACGCCCGAAGGCACCTATTTAGTACCCTTCACCGACGAAGGCATCGTGCGCGAGTACAACGCTAACGGCGAGATCATACGTAATTTCCCCCGTATGCAATTACCGGTCTGTGCCGCGCGACTACCTAACGGGAACACACTTATCACCGCCAACCAAACCGTCACCGAATACGACGCCGCAAACAAAATTGTATGGCAACTGAACACAGCCTTTGACATCCCCGATATTGCCGTCGCTATCCCCGCCGGCGTGCAACGACTGCCTAACGGAAATACGGTTGTTTGCAATTGGATCGCTTCGCCGGATGATAGTAAAATAAACGCCCATATCTTTGAACTCACTACCGATAAACGCGTCGTATGGAAAGTAGCTACCGACAAAATCGGCGCAGTGGCTAACTGCCAACTACTGACCGATGATTTGAAACCCCGCCAACCCTTAGACTACAAATAACTAATAAACATTGTTCAACGTTGGGTACGCAGACGTCTGCATGACACAAATATTTACAAGCAGCGAAAAGAAAATATGTTTTTTTTTGTAAGTCTCTCAACATACACTATCTTTGCAGCTTGAACATAATTTAAATTTTATCATGATGGTTTTTTTCAAGAATCTCCGGAAAATTAAAGGAATTCCGGCAATCGTTGTTTTTTCTTTTTTAGGACTGACCACTTTGTTGTCGGGATGTGGCAGTTGTGGAGGCAGTTCCACTGCAAAACAAACGGAAATTACTGCGCAGAACGCGCTGGATGAGTACATTCAAAATAACGACTCCTCATTCGGGTGGGAAATAGAAAGCAATACCACCGACGACAATGGAACAGGTTATGTGGTAAACATGGTCTCGCAAACCTGGCAGAACATCGCATGGAAGCATAAGATGTATATCATCGAACCTGCGAAATTAACCAATCCGGAACATTGCGCACTTTACATCACCGGCGGGGCTATCGGCGACAAGCCCCGTGAATCGGATATGCAATTAGCGCAACATGTCGCGCGCCTCTCCGGAATGTATGTAGCCGTACTATGGCAAGTGCCTAACCAGCCACTCTTTGACGGTCGCAACGAAGACGACCTGATTACGGATACTTTCCTGAAGATGCTTGAGACAAAAGATTTTACATGGCCGCTTTTGTTCCCTATGACAAAGAGTGCGATTCGCAGCATGGATGCTATCCAGCAACTGCTTCGACAACATCGCAGTAAAAACATCAAGGGTTTTGTTGTTTTCGGCGCTTCCAAAAGAGGCTGGACTACCTGGTTGACTGCCGCTTCACAGGACAAGCGCGTCATCGCCATCGCCCCGATGGTGATCAATACCCTCAATATGCAACCGCAATATATATATCAACTTGCAAACTGGGGATATTATAGCGAACAGATCGCTGACTATTACAGCAAAAACCTGCTCGTCGAACAGGTCGATCCCAACGCTTCCGAAGAAGAGAAAAAACTGCGCGATCAATTATGGCAGATGGTTGATCCCTACTTCTATCGTGAACGGGTGACCATTCCTAAACTATTAATTCACGGCACCAATGACCGCTATTGGAACTTAGACGCGACCAAGTTTTACTGGAATGACCTGGTGGGGCCGAAATTTATCCTTAATCTTCCTAATGTGGGTCACAATCTCGGCGACGAAAGGACAAAAGCCCTCACAACGATTGCAGCTTATGCCAAACTGATAAGTGATGGCGGCTATTTGCCCACTATGACGTGGAAAGCAGAATACATGACTGATGAATATACGCTTTCTGTCACCTCCACCATTCCTGCCCATGCAGCAAAACTGTGGATTGCCTATAACGAAACGAGGGACTTTCGAGAAGCAAAATGGAATCCAACCGATTTACAACCGCTCACAAACGGTAACGGGAACTATCTGGCAACCCTAAAAAAGCCGGAAAGCGGTCATATTGGGTTCTATATTGAACTCGAAACCGAATATGAAGGAATACCCTGCTCGCTAACAACGGAAATTTTTAATCCATAGTAATTGTCAACCGTCATTGGTGGACATGCCAATTATCCCGCCATTCATAATTCATAATTATTTATTAATTTTTTCCATGAAGAAAATTTTTAAAATTCTCGGCTTTGTTTTGTTGGTTATCGTGTTGGCGAGCGTGGTGTTTGCATACGCCAATGCACGCGACCGGCATAAGGGCTATACGCTTGATATACATATTAAACCAACGGGTGATGCACCGCTGATGACAGGATTTGCGGCAGTCGAAATCACGCCCGAAATCCCCGATCGTTGGCACGACAACGACCAGAATGCCAAGTACGAACCCAAGAAAGGTGACACATATGACGACCTCAACGGCAACGGGAAGTTTGATGCGTTCTGGATAGCCGGTTTCGGTCAAAAGAGAGCGGCTAATGGCGTGCATGACCCAATATGGGTGCGCACATTTGTGATTGATGACGGGACAACACGTCTGGCGATAGCGGCGCTCGACCTGATGGGAATGCCTAATTCGATTGTCTTGGACATCCGGAAAATGTTACCCGAACAAGCCGGTATCACTTTTCTTACCGTGTTGACCACACATAACCACGAAGCGCCGGATATGATGGGAATATGGGGTAAATCTATTTTCAAAAGCGGCGTCAACAAACAATGGCGCGAATATGTCAAACAACGTGTGGTTCAATCTGTGATGGAAGCCGTCGCCAACATGCGTCCGTCAATATTGCAGTTCACGCAAAATCTGACCGATGGCATGGTCACCCTTACCGATACCCGCGAACCACATGTCTATGACCATGGGTTACGGTTGATGCAAGCCATTGACACCGAAAATGGTCGCACGCTTGGCACGCTCATCCAATGGGGCAACCACCCCGAAACCCTGTGGGGAAGCAACCTGATGATTACCTCCGACTTCCCGCACTATCTGCGCGAAGCCGTTGAGAAAGGCGTTTACGACGGTGACAGACTTGTGGAAGAAGGGGTTGGCGGAGTGGCTGTTTACATCAACGGCGCCNTTNNCTTNGGTTGATGACCACCCATTCCTCTACCGGAGTGAAAGACCCTTTCAGGGATACCATTTATGTAAAGCCTTCATTCGACAAGGCACGCGCACAAGGCGACACCCTTGGAATGATTGTCTTGCGTACCATGCGCGCTCAGCCGGTAGTGGTGCGAGAAGGTGGTATCAGTCTCCGCGCAAAAACATTTATCGTACCGGTTACTAATAAGACCTTTCGTCTGGCTGCAGCCATAGGGTTGTTGGATACCGGTTTCAGTGGTTGGATGAAAACACGCACTGAAGGAGCGACCTGGCGTATTGGCCCGGCTTCGTTTATTCAATTTCCCGGAGAATTATATCCCGAAATACTGAATGGCGGAATCGACGCTTTGCCCGGTCGTGATTATGAAATAGACCCTGTAGAAACACCGCCCCTGCGGGCGTTAATGAGCGGTGAGTTTCGCTTTGCTTTTGGACTGGCAAACGACGAAACCGGATATATAATACCCAAAAGCCAATGGGATGTCAAAGCGCCCTTCGTGTATCGTGAAAAGCCTTATTACGGAGAAGACAATTCGATGGGGCCTGAAACAGCGCCCATTGTTTACAGGGAATTAGCCAAAATGATAGAAGAGCTAAAATGAACATGCGATTAAAATCATTAGATGCTTTCCGTGGCTTTACCATCGCAGCGATGGTAATGGTCAATTTTCCCGGGTCATGGACGCATGTTTACGGGCCGCTCCTCCATGCCAAATGGTGGGGTATCACCCCCACAGATATGATTCCATCAGCTTTCTTGTTTATTGTTGGCGTGGCTATTGCTTTTGCGTATACAAAAAGAAAAAATGCAGGAGAGCCTTTACGAAAAATACATTCGAAAATTATTATTCGTTCACTGAAGATTTTTTTAGTAGGGATGTTCCTTAACCTCTTTACCTTGTTGCCCGGCATGGACTTTGAAATGTTGCGATGGACAGGAACATTACATCGCATTGCTTTCGTGTTCCTGTGTTGCGGGATACTTTTCATGCATACCTCCTGGCGTGTGCAAGCAGGAACAGGCGCGGTTATCCTTCTTTTGTATTATGCCGTCATGGCATTTATACCAACGCCGGACTATGGTCGCGTCATGCTTGAACCCGGTATCAACATCGCACATTGGATTGACCAACAGCTGTTACCGGGTCATCTTTGGCAGGGAAACTGGGACCCGGAAGGGATTTTGGCCAATATATCATCTATCGTTTCGGGGATTACGGGGATGCTGGCCGGCGCTTACCTGTTGTCGAACGACAGTTGGGAACGAAAGGTTATTCATCTGTTTATTGCAGGCGGGTTGGCCATCATAACAGGAATTATGTGGGGTTGGGGGTCTATACTGGGTGTCAGCGCCAGTCTTTGGACGCCTGCTTACGTACTGATATCGTCGGGTTTTGCCGCTTCGATGCTGGCTGTGTGTATCTATGTGGTTGATATTGTGGGGAAAAATAACCATCCCATAGTAAATTTTGGCGTCATATACGGGATGAATGCCATCACTGTATATGTTTTAGCCGATTTGATTAGCCCACTTTTCTATATGATTGAAATAGGCGGTACATCGTTAAACGGTTGGTTCATTCATTTCATGTCTGATATACTGTGTTTTACTCCTAAATTCGCCAGTATGTGCTATGCCATCCTGTATGTTTTTATTTGTTTTATTCCAGCCTCTATCCTGTATCGCAAAAAAATATTCATCAAATTGTGATTTCTAAAAATATTAATCAATTCAAAAATCAGAAAAAAATGAAAAATCGTAAAAGTATTTGGATGATTGCGGCTTTTGCCGTAATGTTGTCGGTAACGAGTTGCGGCGGAGACGACGACAAAGATGTTCTTGTAACAAGTATCGTATTAAACCCGACAAGTCTTGAACTTGATCCGAATGGTATTGGCTCGATCACCATTACCGTTCTGCCCGAAAATGCTACCAACGGAAGGTATGAATGTACAAGTGAAGACGAATCGATTGCCACAGTTAATGCAGGCGGTACAATCACTGCTATTAGCTCCGGAACCACCAGAATCGTGGTTAAGGCGCTTGATGGCAGCAATGTATCTGCTTCCTGTAATGTGACAGTCAAAAATGTCGACTATGGCAAAGCCGTTGAAGGTATCTACAACGGGAAAATCATCATCAATCCATACAGTGAAACCGAAAGAGTGGAGATTCCGACTGCATTACCTTTAGAATACAAATCTGTAAATGCAGTGTCATTCACTATGACGGCAACCATTCCGGTGGGTGGTATTCCTGGAGTACCGATTCCTGTTGACGCTACGCTTTCCGCTAATCTGACAGTTTCTCAAAAAAATGACATGTATGGCCTTGAGGGTTCAGGTAATATTGAGATCGCTACTTTAGGTTTGTCATCGGGTATAACAATTGCAGATGACGCAGATTTCCAAAATACGATTGATAGCTCCGGAAATATCCTGATGAGAATTTACATTACAGGTCTCGGAGAAGCATTCTATGAAGGGAAAAAGTAGTTAGTTAGCATTTTTTACCATGGCTTATTAGTATCCTGCAAAAGCCACATTTTCGACCATGCGCTGTTTTTTCCTTCCTCTTCGATCGAAAAATTAGTCAGTTGGAGGCGTTCAATAGCTTCCTTCACGTTATCCGAATTATAATTTAATTCGTTATCGCCATAATAAAACCTTAAGGGTATCGCATCTCTTTTCACATTTTTTTTACCCGGTTGCAAAGCGGGAAAGCCGGTACGTCTCCAGTCGAACCATGCTTCGGTGGCGGCGCTCCATGAGGCTATCCATTTCTGCTCCATGATTTGCGTCAATGTATTATTGAACACGACTCCGGGTGTGGCAATATAGGCATTATACCCTTCGCTAACGCCCCACACCTCGAAAGAGGCTTTAATACCGGCATAATAATGCTCCTCAGCATTTCCACCCCATCCTTTCAGCGCTATTTCGGCAAGGCTGAAATGTATCTCTGCTGCCGAAACTATTCTGGCTTTCAGCAAAGGATCGGTAGCTTTCTGGTAGAGATCGCTGATATGGGAGACATGCGGATGGTAGGGCGCCTGCTCAGCTTGTGTGATGTCTAATAAATTATAAGCATACATAATTTCGCTCCATGACGGGGGATAACCCACATAATCATCATTATAGCAAAGTGGCGCTTCGAAAACAGCGAGAAATTCATCTGCCACACCCTGCCCAATCACGCGTTTTCCATCAATAATCTGATCAAAATTAGGCTCCCTGTTGGTATCAAGTACCAAGGGTATCTCTACTTTATTTGCCCATACCGCTATTCGGGGATCGTTCATAGCCCGCATCGGCTCGACTAAGGTGGAGCACATTTTATACCTTCGCCAGTTGGTCAGGTCGGCGTTATAAACGAGATTAGTTGGCCAGGCGGTGCCCGAATTGACGCCGGGGTATACAAAAGCGGCGTCATCGGCGGCATCTAAAATTAATGGATAGAGCGTCGGGTTACTTAGTATTTTTCGGATACCGTTTTCTGAAATTGCGGGTTCTTTTTCTGAAATCCTCAGATAATATCTGAGCGCTAACGAGTTAGCGAATTTCTGCCATTTAGCGACGTTACCGCCATACAGCACATCTTGTGACATATTGATGGCATAGTCGTTCTGATTCTTGGAGAGCAGCGTATTGGCTTCCTCAAGGTACGCAAGAACGCCCAAATAGATATCTCTTTGTTGGTCGAACTTCGGTTTTTTATTTCCTGTATTACCCTGTAGCGCTTCCGAAAAAGGTGCATCCCCCCACAAGTCGGTGATCATGCCATAGTTATAGGCCATAAACAGCTTGGCTACGCCTGCATAAAAGTCATTATCTGCTTCTTCTGCCTTCCGCAACATTTCTTCTGCGTTTCGGAGGACATCATAGCTCCAATCTCGGGTGTTCCAGTCATAAGAATTATGCCCTCCGGCCCAGCCGTCTTTTTGGGTATGTTGCATTACACCTGCAATATCGCCGAAGCCAAGGTCGCGAGCTGTAGCGCCGCTACTGACGATTACCGTATTGATCAAAAGGCTGACGTCGCCTTTTGCCGGATCGACGCCATTGGGATTGATATTCATTTCGTCTAAGTCTTTACATGAAAAAAGACCAATCAAACAGGCAATTATCATGATGCGGAGATAGATTGCATCGTACCTCGCAATGACGTTGTTATGTAAATAATATTTTTTCATAACGATGATTTTTTAAAAAGTTAAGTTTAATTTTACGCCAATAGGCATAGCCCATGGTTCGATGTTAAATGTCTCTAATCCTTGTTTGAATTGTGTTCCTCTTCGTCCGTCGGTACTTGTTTCCTGCTTGAATGCGCGTTCGGGATCAACATTAATACCTGCTTTTGTCCAGAGCATGATGTTCCTGCTGTATACAGAAACAGCCATGCCTTTGATCTTTAATTTATCTATTGCCTTTGATGGTATCTGCCAGGTCAGCGATATTTCTCTTAGTTTGACATAATCAGAGGGGAACAGGCAGGGCGATGCAAAATCCCAGGGATCCGAATAAGCAAAAGGATAAAAGTAAGTGCCTTCTTCGCCTAAGTTCTCGATGTAAGTATCATTGCCGTTGGCATCTTTTCTGACATACACGCCCGGAACAAAACACGCATCATAAACGGGGGTGGAAGGCGTCCACGGGTCGAGGAATCCGCCATATTCTTTGGTAGGGCCTCCGACAATATAAAATCCGTTTTTGATATATTTATCTTCATTGGCCACTAACCAGTCTCTCAATTCTTTACCCGTTCGTCCTTCGGGATTTATCGCCTGTTTGAGCCAAAGCGCCGAATGACCATCTTCTCGCACAATACGTTCAGTTTGCGAAATAAACTGACCGCCGCATCTCCAGTCGATCACGAAATTCAATGAAAAGTTTTTGTATGTCAAAGTTGATTGTAACCCGACAATAAAATTCGGATTATAATTGCCTATTTTATTTCTGGCTTCTTCTTGCGGAATATACTGCCATTCATATTCTGAAGAGCTTATGATAGGATACCCGTAATAAGGCGAATTCTTATCGGTTACTTTCAGTACGCCGTTATCATAGATGTCGCCTATCTCATCTCCGATGAATGTCCATGCTTTTGCTCTCCCGTCATCCCAAAACTCTAATTTTTCGACGCCGGGCGCAATTTCTTTGAGGGTGGTACGGAGTCTTGTCACATTAGCGCTGATGTCCCACATCCAATCGTTGTTTCGAATGGGTGTTCCTCCGATGGTAAATTCCCATCCTTTACTTTGCACCCATCCCACGTTCAGGTTTGAAGAACTGTAACCGCTTGAATAGGCGTCGGGTACGCCGCGTATGATCTGATTTTTATTATCCACCAAAAAATAAGTCCCCTCGAATCGTAACCTGTTTTCAAAAAAACCAAGGTCTATGCCTGCTTCCATGGATGTAGCCAATTCCGGTTTCAGGTCGGGACTTAACAAGGTCCCCGACGTCCCCCAGCGTTGGTAGTCGCCCCATTGCCCATAATTACCCCAGTTGGCAATTAACTGATAAGGAGAAGTGCCGTTTCCGACTTGCGCCCAGCCGCCTCTCAGTTTGATCAGGGATACTTTTCGCCCGAAATCAAACATCTGGTCGACCAACAGGCTCAACGATGCCGAAGGATAGAAATAGGAACGGTTTTCCGGGGGGAGCGTACTGTTCCAGTCGTTTCGCGCTGTCAAATCCAAATATACCATGTCTTTCCATCCTAAATTGGCAAACGCATACAGGCTTTGTGTGGCTTGTTGCGACCAACTGCTGCCATAATCCAGATTATTTGATGCAATGTTGTTGAGTGTAAATACACCCGGCACTATCAACCCCGTACCTCCTTTCGAGGAGGAAGATATCGAGGTACCTTTGGAATACATCTCGTTACCTCCTGCCGAAACCGAATAACTGAAATCGCCCAGACGGTCGGTATATTTGAGCAAAAAGTCGATGTTACGTTCATATCCCGTCGAATTACTGAGGCCGTATGCCCCGTTGTTGGGTTCTGAGCGGTAGCCAGGCGGTATTTTCGTTTCGCGTCGTTCAAACAATTTGTCCATGGCAAAACGTCCCATCACGCTCCATTTCGGCGTTATCTGCCACTCCAACATTACATTACCGAAAATGCGGTCTCGTTGAAAGGCGTTTTTTATTTCATGCGCTAAAAAGTAAGGGTTATCATATTTTGTACTTTCAGGGACTAACACCTCAAATCCTTCCCTGCCGGGGATCCAATAGTTTTCCAGCTCCCTGATATCGGTGCTTGACGGGAGCCAGTAGGCCCACTGTAAAGGATTTGCTCCTCGGTTACTTGCCGGCCTGTTGTTTGACCAGTTTTGGCTATAGTTAATATTCGAGCTGAGGGTCAGATTTTTATGTAATTTCATAGAGGTAGCAGCCGTAATATTATTTCTATACAGGTCGGAACCGGGCACAATTCCACGGTTGGACATATTGGTGATACCCACGCGGTAGTTTATCCATTCGTTACTGTTCGACACGGCTACCGAATTGGTAGAAGTGAGGCCAGACTGAACAAAATTTCTAACATTATTCGGGTGTGAGATCAATTCTGTAGGGATTTGTTGTCCGTTAGCATCTCGCGGACTATTCCACTGAATGGCATAGTAGCCTCTGTCTAACTCCATACCGAAACCATAATCTATGGCCGGATTCAACGTATAGACATACCCTTCGGGAAAAGAGCTGGGAGTATACGACTGCGTACCATTGGCAAATTGTGTCTGCGTTTCAAAAAAACGGTAAGGTATATCACAAACGGAATTCGAGCTGACATCGATGCGCAACCCTTTATTTTTCTTTCCCGACTTGGTGGTCACCATCACGATGCCATTACCTGCGCGGGAGCCATACAGCGCTGCAGCGCTTGGCCCTTTCAACACCGAAACACTCTCGATGTCCTCTGCATTCAGGTCGGAAATAGCATTACCGTAGTCCACGCGGTTATCATTACCAAACGAACCGATATTATTCAGCGAATTGGATACGGGAACGCCATCAATCACAAAAAGGGGTTGGTTATCGCTACTAAGCGAAGTAGCTCCACGAATCACCATGCTTACGGAAGAGCCTGCTCCGCCGGTAGTGGAAACCTGTACGCCAGATATTTTCCCTGCAAGAGCGCTCAGCACATTTTCCTGCGGTATTCTTACCATGTCATCGCCGCTAATTTTTCCAACGGAATAGCCTAACGATTTCTCCTGTCGTGTGATACCCAGAGCCGTCACCACGACTTCTCCCAGCATGGCCGTTTCCTCTGTCATTACTACATTAAGAATGGTGCGGCCTTCTACTGCGATTTCCTGGGTTTTGTATCCGATAAACGAAAATACTAATACAGCATTAGAGGGGACAGTAAGCGTATATACGCCGTTTATATCGGTGGCTATGCCCTGTGTTGTACCTTTCACGGCAATGGAGACGCCCGGTACGGCCAGTCCGTCAGCAGCATCAGTCACCGTACCTTTGATGTTTATATCCTGTTGCGCCAGCGCCATGCCTCCAAAACATACGGAGAGGATGAAAACAAAAAGGATTTGTTTTCCTGCTAATATAAATAACGGAACGCTTGGGCGTGAGGGATTACATGTTTGTTTCATATGTAAAAAATTTATGAATTATGAATTATAAATTATCATCTGACTTCTTCAAATGTCAAGATGATGGCATGAGTAGCAATCCCGCCGGCTGCGGCTGCCGAGAGGTCTAAGCAGGCAAAAAATGCCAATTGCATCGTTGTTGGCGTCAATGACAGCACAACGCATTTCCGGTTATAATCCAAAAAACCGATAAACTCGTTTTCGGAGAAACTCAGCGTCTTCACATTCTGATAAGTGACATTGCCTACCCTGCCATAAGCGGCGCTCATGATCGTATAGTCCTCGTTTTCTGTAAATGTGAATGTAGCAGCTTTCGGATTATATTCCGCATAACAAAAGGGATAAGACGTATCGGATGAGGGTGTTAAAACCTTAATCCCATTCATCATGACATATACCAACCCTGCAAAAGTTCCGCCATGGCGTGGCATCCGTTGATAACTGCCGTTACGTGTAAACACATACTCATCGTCATAGACGTCGCCTAATCCGAGCACCATGCCTAAAGCGCTGGCAGGAAGGTAAGTACCCTCATAAACGGTGAATTGTTCATCGGCCCATGCAAGCCTGTCGGTCTCTGAGTGATTGGAACTGATCCGCCATTTTTTCCCTTCGGGATAAGTGTTATCACCCGCAAGCATCTGAAAATTGGAGAGCGCCAAAGAGACCCGCTTGGTAATTTCTTTTGTCGCGCCCCTTCCGGTAACCTTCAGTGTCACAAAGTAGGAGCCACCCTCTGCATAAGCGTACACGGGATTTCTTTCGTTACTGGTGTTTCCATCACCGAAATCCCACTGAAAAACATCGCCATAATTAATCATGGCTGTAAAAGCAACCTGTTTGAGCGCATCATCCACACTGAAAAAGAAATTCAAATTTTCCGTAGGGTCAGGCACAGATTCCTTTTCGTTACATGAAAATGTCGCAAATGAAAATAAAACACATGCGACAAGAAAAAGATAAATCGATTTTTTCATAGGTAAATTTATGAATTATGAATAATGAATTATGAATTATTCGGTTACATTCGTTTCATTTGTGGCAGAAGGTTAAGACTATTCCACCACTTTCAGAAAACGCGCCATCCAATAAGGGAGTAAATATTCATCACCGGCAAGGATAGTGTTTCCTCTTCCTCTGCTATCCAGGACACTCTCATTGGTATTATGCCGGTTCATCGGGCGTTCCCCTTTGGGAGGCAGTTGGACGGAGGCTTGTTCCCTGAAATTCGTGTAGACATCGTGTGGCAAAAGATCGATGTCCTGCCGATGGGAATTGTAAACAGCATACCGGCGACAATCCATCGGAAATTCTTTAAGGTACCAGACGGTCGATTCCAAGTCAATATCGCCTGATATGGCATATGCAAATAGATTCCACAAACCGTTGCGTTCGGGTAATTCAATTTCCCAATGGTCTCTGGTGATGTCGGCAAATGTTTGTTTGAGGGTGTCATTGAGTGCATAATGATAAAGCACCCAGTAGGTAGGGAATGCCATTTCGTCGTCGGAATGATTCCAATCCTTTCCTAACGAAATGCCTTTGTGAAAGAATCCCTCCGTATACACAATGTTTTTCATCGGTATTTGCATGTTTTCATAATAACCCCATTCGTCCATCACGCGGAAGGCTTCGGTTTTGTAGATTTCCTTACCGGTAAGTTTGTAGGCCAATTGCAGTCCTGCAACGATCAGACAGCTATTCAGTCGGCGGTCGAACTGTGTTTTAGCGAATGAATTGACATATTCGGCATTCCATCGCGCCCAGAGTGTCGGTTCTCCGTCAACATCAATAAAATAATAATCATGGGTAATGATATGGGTCATGATAGCGTCGATATAATCGGCTACCCGCTTTTTCTCCTCCGGCGTCTTGGCAATATACATGTCAAGCAACGACGCATTAAAAATATAGGCTACAAACTCGTCTGTACTGGTCGTCCCCTTCCAGACCCAATCAGCGTCTACGGCAGGCCGCCACCGGTCACTGTCGCTATGATTGTATCCTGTCCGCTCGAATGTACGGGCAGAAAAACCCGTAAGATGATGTATGGATAACAACCGTTCATAAGCCTCGAATGATTCCCAGACAAACCTTTTGGATTCATCGCTACCTGTGGTCAGATAACGGAATACCTGACTACCAAACCAGAACATCGTCCATAAACCGTCATTATCCGTATCGTTCAGGCGAAGCGAAGTCGGGTCGTCGGGATCAAGCAGCGTCGCCTCGTTGGAAAATCCGTAGCGATAATGATATTTACGGAGATTTTCTTGCATGGTTTCTGCTTTCGACAGCAGGGTAGTTTCACGAAAATCAATTTTATTCACACCGGTTGGCGTCAACAAATAGATATTCCCATGCCTGTCGGCTGCCATGTCCACGATTTGATCGTTATCAAGCCATCTAAGTGAAGCATAATAACGAAACCAGTCAGGCTCCTTAGCATACACCCCTCTCTCGGAGGCAAACCAGAGGGTTCGGCTTGTGGGGAGCAAGTTTGGCGTTTCATCCCCCGCTTCGTGAAGAGCTGGGAGTCCCGAAGCGCCTGCTGCGGGAAGGGCTGGGAGTCCCGTGTCGAAGATTGCGGGAGCTTTTGCATACAACAAACCGGTGATGGCAGGAACAGGCACGCGGTTGTTTTTCTCTTCCGCTATCTTTCCATTCCGGTCAATCACATAATATCCATCCGGCGTACCCACCGCAATATATTGGTCTGAAAAGGCCAATGATGTGAATATACTGCCCCGGTGTACAACCTTCCAATTATTTTCGTCAAGACGATAAATAGCGTCAGTTGTCAGATACCAGAATGACTTGTCATGGACATACAAACGGATTAATTTCCCCGAAGGCAAGGCAAGGTCGGATTTTTTTTCATTTTTGTGATAAATGACCGCATCGGTATTACCCACAAGCAATACCAAGTCGTCGGCATTGACCGCCATCCGGGTATAACGGCCTTCCGGAAGGCGTCCGAAAATGGCGCCGGCATGTGTATTGGTCAGAAAACGGTCGGGATAGAGATAATACAAATATCCGGTCGTTTCCTGCACGCAGATATCAGTCGGAATTTTATCAGCCAATGAACTGTACAAAAGGTCTTTGGAAATAACATTACCCGGAAAATCGCGGTATACTCCTTTGTCGGATAACACATACACATTATCATCGCCATCAACGACAAGTTTTTTGTAATAAGCGCCAGCCCATTTGGGATTGACAGTATACTTCACAGATACAGGCATTATATAAGGCATATCCTTCACCGGCATATCTACTTTAGGGTAACGATTCGGCAGGAAGGGATAAGCCATCCAGGTATCATTGCGCATAGAATCATTCAATGGAGTAAGCGGATAATAAGGCTGTTCCTCCCATTGTCTCACATCGTAAGGCGAAGCTAAATCCTGCCCTGAAACGGCACAAAATTCGCATAATACAATGATAAATAATAGTTTAGAAAATCGTTCTACCTGTCGGTTGTTCATGTCTTTTGCGGGTTTATAAAATTAAAAAGATTTTTGATATCAATATACAGCTTAATATTTTAATTTTTTTTTTGTTTTTGGGGATTTACATCTTATGAAGAGAAAAGCCAAATTTTTCTGCCCAAAATATCAACTTTTCTTTTTGTCCTTTCATTGAACAATACCATACCAATAAAGATTTCCGGAGTTTTTTTTCATCGCCCACTTTTCTCTTAAGTGTCGGAATTCTGATAAAAAGATTTCGGAAAACGTCCTCGCCTGATTTTATCATATCCAAAATGAAAGATTCGGTTGCTTCCCAGTTATAGTATGACATACAGTCAATCCAAACCCAGGGAGCTGATTTTTTCAATGAGGTCTCTGAATCTATTTCTCCGTAAGAAGATTTGGTTCGATCACGATCAATAATAAAACGAAGTATCAGTCCCTTTTTAATCACATCTTCTGTTTTGTTATTGCTATCATCAAGATATTTTCGGAAAGAAGTCAGGATATCATCAGTATTAATTCCGGAATGATAGATAAAAGCGTTCAGGGTATTCAGATTATCTTTACTCAATTTATATAGATCAATTTTCGTGATTAGCCGTGAAATTTCCTGTGACTGTTCAGATTCCATATCCTGTCTAATTTCCTGTGCCAGCAAAAATAAAGGAGTAAAGCCCTCTCTGTTCTCACGGGCATTTTTATCCTCTTTAATAAGTGTAATTAAGTCGTTTATGTTCATATCTGTCTGTCATGTACATCTGCCATATTTATACTCCTTGAATACGCTACCCCTTTGTAACTCGGTTATCGCCGGTCGTTAAGTGATGCTTTGTAAAATTCATTTCTAATAATTCGCTGCAAAGTTAAGCCTTCATTTTGAAATCGCAAAAAATTTCTTCGATTTTTATTTCCTTTGATCATTTTTTTTCTATAAAGTTATCAGTAGCAAAATTTTTTAGTGAAAATGATGTGTTTGTGATAAACTTAGCTTACCTTTGTCACCTGAATCGTGAAAGGTAGTCAATGTTCGATGATCTTATTATCTTACACCCAAGCCATCATGAAATACTTCATAAAATAGACACATTTTTTGATTTTCAACCCTAATGAACGTTTCGTTATTCCGTTATTCAATTTTCGTATGGAAAAAATTATTTTTTTACTACTGTGCATGTTTCTCGTTTCATGCAAATATTCAAAAAGCGATGTAATCGTTTATCAAGCGCCTGAAGGTGAGGTGTTAAGCACGAAATTCAAGGTTTCGGTGAACGGCAATAATGTTCCCGTATACAATGCCCGGATATGTACGGAAGACATTCAGGGTCGTCATGCAGCAGGTATTGTCGCCCAGGCGGACACTTCTTACGACATTACCGGCTTTGCCTCTTTTGATTTGAAGAAGGGCCCTGCGAAAGTTACTGTTTCTGTGGAAGAACATATCTATACGGCAAAGATACTTCCTACCTCATTTGGGATTAAGTCCACGATCCGTGACAACACCATCTCTTTTGAAGTGACTAAACCACAGCACATTACTATAGAAATCAACGGCGACCACATCCGTTCATTACATTTGTTCGTGAATCCCGAAGAAACCGATATTCCCGACCCGAACGATCCCGATGTGATTTATTTCGGCCCCGGCATCCATGAGATCACATCAGTATCTGTCATTGGCGACAATAAAACCGTATACATTGCAGGTGGAGCTGTCGTTAGGGGCATACTGTCGGAAGCGGAACGGACAGGTCGCCGACCTGCGTCTTTTGTTCTCCGGGGTAAGAACATTACTTTTCGCGGACGCGGAATATTCGACATGGGAATGGTACCACGTGCACTCGGTCGTCAAACAATGAGTGTGACGGCCGATGGATTCAAGTTGGAAGGCGTCGTATTGTGTAACTCCAGCACATGGACCGTCTCGTTGCGTGACTGTAATAATGTACATATCGACAACATGAAATTATTCGGTCATCGCGCAAATTCCGACGGTATAGATATCAATTCGAGTTTGGATGTTTTGATAGAAAACTGTTTCCTGCGTACATGGGACGATCTTATTGTAGTTAAAACATTGCGGGGTTCCAATCAGGATGCCGGTCGTATTCATGTGCGCAATTGCGTACTTTATAACGAGATCGCCCATGCGTTAAGTATCGGAGCCGAACTTACTCGGGACGTTGAGGATGTCCTGTTTGAGGACTGCGATATCATCGGCGACCATGGACGCGAATGGACATTGCGTATTTACCATACGGATGCTGCCTTAATTAAGAATGTACGTTTTGAAAACATCCGTATCGAGGAATCTGTCCGGTTTGCATCGTTATGGATAAACACAGCCGTTTGGACTACCGACACCATTCGCGGTCGTATTGAGGATGTGGTATTCAGGAACATAACCGTAAATAATTCGGGGTATCCCCTCCATAAGGAGTTTGAATTTCTCGGCTACGACGCCGATCATGCGATCAGAAACGTACTTATCGAGAATGTGGTGATCAACGGCAGGAAAGTCACCCAAGAAGATATTACGCGCAATCCCCACAGAGGCTCCCAGCAAGAAAAAGAGGGTATCGCAATAAACGACTTTGTTTATAACGTAACCGTAAAGTAAAAGATAAATTTGGCTATTAGGAAGAAAAATTATAATTTTGCGCCTTAAAATGTAAACAGATTGAATGAGTATAATAAAGTATAATTTTGCTGTCATCATTCCGATGGCTAATGAATCGAGGGAATTTGATTTTTTTATTAAAAATCTTCAGAAGACATTGGATTTTGTGAATTCAGGACACGTTTATTTGATAGTCGACAAGGTAAGTAAAGATAATACCCGCGAGTTGTGTGAGCAATTAGCTGCTAAGGACCATCGTTTTACAGCTGTTTGGGCGCCCGAGAACAGAAATGTCGTTGACGCTTATATGCGTGGATACAAAGAAGCAGCTCCCTATCATGACATCGTGATTGAGATGGATGCCGGTATGTCGCACGACCCTGCTGCGTTACCTCTGTTTTTAAGGGTATTGAATGAAGGAAACGAATGTGCTTTCGGTAGCCGGTTCATCAACGGAGGTTCGATCCGCCAGTCGACCTTTAAAAGAAGGTTTCTGTCAAAAGCGGGCACAGTCCTGTCGAATATATTGCTTGGTACAAAAATGAAAGATATGACTTCCGGCTATCAAGGGTTTCATGTGTCCGTCGTCAGGCAGTTACTCCAATACCGGCTTTTGTCGAAAGGCCATTTCTACCAGACGGAAGTAAGATACCTGATGCGTAACCTGCGTTATATGGAGGTGCCTATACACTACAGAGCGCCATCGCCCGGCGTTTCATCGAAGTCCGTTCTCAATTCTCTTTCGGTGTTGTTACATTATTTTATCTGCCGTTTTATGTATAAAAGCCAATCGATAGACATATGAATAAAGCAATAGTTATCACCTCTATCAGCAGTCCCGACAATAAAGTCCTTCAGGATTACGCCCAAAAGGCGACGAAATACGGGTTTCATTTTATCGTAGCAGGCGATGATAAATCACCTGCGGATTTCAAGCTGGATGGTTGCCGGTTCCTGTCACTGAACGAGCAACTCGCTTCCGGCTTCGAGTTGGCTAAACAATTACCTGTCAGACATTATGCACGTAAAAATCTTGGATACCTGACCGCAATGCAAAATGGAGCCGACATGATTATCGAAACAGACGATGATAACTTTGCCAAAGCAAGTTTCTGGGACAAGCGGCAAATAAATGTTCAGGCCCGTCATTATGAAAATACCGGTTGGTTTAATATATACCGTCTTTTCAGCGATGAGAACATTTGGCCCAGAGGCTTTTCTCTTGAGCATATCAAGGAAACACCCTTTAAAAGAGACGATTATTTCCGCCAAAATCAGGACTTTTCGCTTGAACATGTTTCGGTAACGCAGGACACCCTTCAACAATGCTATTGTCCTGTACAACAAGGGTTAGCTGATAGGAATCCCGATGTAGACGCCCTGTATAGGATGATTTCTCCGCTACCTGTAAAATTCAAAGAAGCGCCGGATGTCGCTTTGGGCAGAAACGCATGGTGTCCGTTCAACAGTCAGAATACTACCTGGTTTAGAGAGGCTTTCATGCTCATGTATTTACCCTCCTACTGCAGTTTCAGGATGACGGATATCTGGCGTAGCTTTGTAGTACAACGTATAGGTTGGGAAAACGACTGGCCTGTATTATTTCATAAGGCAACTGTATGGCAGGAACGCAATGAACATAACCTGTTAGCCGATTTCCAGGACGAATTACCCGGATACATTCATAATAATGAAATTATCAAACGATTAGGAAACCTGAAACTACCCAAGGGAAGGACTTATTTCCCCGATAACCTGCTGGCTTGTTATCGCTTATTCATAGAGTTGGATTTGATGGATAAAAATGAACTTAACTTGATCCATAGCTGGATCCGGGATATAAATGCACTTTTTTAAATACAAGATAACTATGAAAAAGCAAAAAAATGCGAACAGTAATCCTGTTCAAGAAAAAGTTGAAACGAAAGTTTTTCCTTTTTTCATCATTGGATGTATTTTTATCTGCTTAAGTCTGTTTGCTTTCCTTTTTTCAGATGAAATCAGAATATGGGGGTTGAATTATATTAAATTTTTCCCTACTTGGACCATTGCGCTCTTTTACCTGTTGTTGCTGTGCTTCCTGTTACCGCCATTAGGTAAAATAATCGCTCAAAAGGTAGCCGGTCTAAACCGGATAAAAATCATTGCTTTCGCAGGCAAACACAAATACCTATGGTTTGCTCTCATCAGTATCACTTTCGGATTCCTGTTTTATCTCTTAAAAATCAAATACATATTTCTCGGCGACTTAGACCTTCGCCCCAAACAAATTGAAGAAGGACACATCATAAACGATGAATATCTCACCATGTTATTTTTTAAATATGCCCACCAAATCCTGCATTCAAAATTTGAATTTACGGGTATTAATACAGTTCGGTTATTCGATTATGTGACAGGCGCCCTCTTTATTTTCATCTCCCTGTGCATATCTAATCTGATTGGCAACACTTTTCTTAAAAAACTTTCTGTTTTTATTGTCAGTACGCTGTCGTTAACAATTTTATTGCAATTTTGCGGGTATACCGAGATATATGCTATCCCTGTACTATTCTTAAATTTATATCTTTTCACCTGCCTCTTAAACCTGCAAGGAAAAGTGGGTATTTACCTTCCATTCATCACTTTACTGATAGGTACCGGTTTCCACCTCTTGATGGTATGTATGATTCCTTCTTTATTTTTTCTTTTTTATAGAAACGGATTGTGGAAATACGCTTTTTTTCGCCAAAAGAAAGTGAGCATTTCAATACTCGTCCTGTTATTGCCCTTCGCATATGTGGCAATCAACCGTTTTGCCGTACCCAAAATGTTTCCCTTCAGCACGAATGATCCGGTTTTGATTACCATGTTCTCAACTGCTCATTTTGTGGAGTTTTTTAACTCCCAGCTATTAGCATCCGGTATAGGCTTTTTGATCTGGATAGCCCTGCTTTTGTATAGTCTTATCAACCGGATAAAATACAACCCGACGCATTGGTTTTTATTCATTTCTTCGTTATCAATTACCGGGTTAATGTTTGTTTTTAACGCGCATCGAGGCTCAGGTGATTGGGATATCCTCGCTTTTGCATCAATAGTATTTAATCTTTTTAATGCTTATTTTCTGATCTCTCTGCACGACGGTAAACTTTGCAACAATATAAAATACGGCATCGTAATAGTCTCCGTTTTTTCGATATTGCATACTTCTGCCTGGATTGTGACGAATAAAACAGACATATCGATTGAATGGCTCGAAAGGGCTTTTGTGGACGACCCTGCCCACTATTATAGAAAATCACTAAACAATGAAGCCATGGTGGCGGAAATATTAGTAGCAAACAAAATGGAAGAAAGAGCGATAAAATGGTATAAGTTAGCCTATCAAAAATATCCAAATGATCCGCGAATGAGCAATAATTATTCACATCAACTATTCATGCAGGGTAAGCTGGATGAAGCTAAGGTCATATTAGAGAACTCTGTTAATAAATTTCCGAACTATCCATCACATTATATTTTACTAATCAATATCTACATTGCTAAAAATGATCATAACGCCCTGTACGCATTACTACTAAAGATGGAAGAAGCGTATAACAAAAACACGGATGGGTTTAACAAAAGACTGACAAAAGATCAAATTGATCAATGTTTCCTCTTATTAAATGGCCTTCGTGGTCAGCAACCTAAATAAAACAAACCGTATTGCCAAAAACTTAGATAAACGGTATCTTTGTCCTTGTCTTTGTCAATAGGGATAACTCATTCCGTCCAAACAATATACATCTTTGGTTAGCATATACTTTCCCTGAAAAATCTTTACAGGCAGCGCTAATAAAGCAGTGTCAATCTCATGCGAGTAATTAGAAATCTGATTATAAGAGAATTCTCTAAGTCTGGGATAAAATCCCAGCCTTTTTTTGACTAAATATTTCCTCATATTTTTTTTATAGTAGACATTTTCGTCTAAAGGCAAATAAAACATCGGAATACTTGTCAGACCATCTTCAGGGAAAATCTTTGTATGCCATTGAGACAATGTATCACTCCCGATTAAATACTTATAAAGCACGATCTTTGTCTCCCCAATTTTTAAAATCACTCATTTGCTCCTTGTATTGCTCACACAACTGTTTGCCGTCCACGTGAGGATAAAACTTCTCAAGGGAACACGTGTCTATCGGGTAAGTATCCAATAATACCTTTTAAAAAAGACGCAAAACCTTGTGTGTAATGCGTTCCCTCTG
>JGI24702J35022_10000624_pt1 | contig 21596 bp, 22 predicted proteins | sample TergutTh196P4_FD_35022 | JGI IMG/M metagenome (IMG submission 35022)
GAATTGAACCGACTTTGCGGCCTGGAAAAGCCGACAGGCTTTGGAAGGCAAACGCGCATGGATGACGCGCATCGCCGCAGGCGCTAGCCGAGGCGATACATAAAATGAAGAGAAAATATTTTAATCGTGGAATTTTTTTAGTTTATCATTACTATTGTTCCAATAAATGTCTTAATGATTCCTCAATTTCCCTTTCACTACCCAATATCCTTTTTTATCCGCACCAACGCGCTCGATAATACCAGTTTCTTTTAGCACTTTGATGTAATTATTTATCCGGCGTGTAGTGGTTCTTAAAGCATCTGCAATCTGCTGTATCGTTATATTTGGGTTTCCAGACATCAATTCCATAATCTGTTTTTCTATGTTCTTTACACTACCATTTGCACTACCATTTACACTACCATTTGCTGACGCCCTATTTTCCCCATCATTATTCCTAATCCTGAAGGTAATTGAAAACATACTCGGCTGAATGTCAAATTCCGGTTCCGGCAGGCCATCTGCACGGCAGCCGTTTATCATTTTTTCAATCCCACGCCCCCAGGCCTCAACCTGGCCTTCTTGCCGAAGGAAAGAAGGAACGAAGGCGGGAAGCCTGCTTTCATTTCAAAAATTCTACAGGATACATTGTATAGGCGCCTTTATATTCATCCGGGTGATTGGTCAATACAACAGTCTTTTTATATAACGGCGCCGAATTTGCTTCCGACCATTCGCAGTATGAATCTGTCATTATTATAATCAAATCGTGGGGAATATTCATTTCCTCAACAAACCGGGGTATACATTCCATATCAGTTCCGCCGCCCTGTATGCCTTCTACTTCAATGGAATAGGGGCTCCAGTTTTTGATCATTTTTTGTACCTGGGTATCCGCTTCCAAAATAGTTATATCTACTACAATATTCTGATGATCAATGATGGATTTAATGGTACCGTACATATATTCTATTAATTCATGCGACATTGATCCGGAAACGTCAACTCCAATTACCAAATCAAACCTTTTCTTATAGTCAACATAACTTGGCTTGACAATATCTGTATCCATAAAACGCCTGTTCATGCGTTTGTAGGTTGAGTGCTGATTTCCAGTTATGGCTTCGGAGATCCTTCCGGTTAAAAGATTCTTAAAAATTTTTTCCCAATGGTACTTTTTCTTTTTTATCTGACGCAGTACATCTCCGCCGCCGCCAGCTTTCCCTGCCTTTTCACATTCACGGAGTAAATCTTCCAATACGGTTACATAAATTCCATTGTAATCAGAAATATCAACATCAGTTCCTGGATAACCAGAAGTATCATCACCAGTTCCTTTTTCTATTAACTCCGCCAAACCTGGGGGCATATCGCGGGACAATATTCTCAGGTACTCTTCATAGGATTTTTTTTCCGGTAAACCATAATCGGAAGCTTTAAAAGAACCCCGGGGCAAATCAGTTATAAACTCATTTATTTCAAGGTCCATTGCAATATTATGCAATATATGCGGATAGGTATCTTTCAGGGGATGATCCATATATCGTTGATGATGCCCATTTGCATAATGCATTGCTTCATGCAATATAACAGCTTTTAACTGATCTGAATTAAGGGATTTAACAAATTTTTCGTTAAAAGATACTATCAAAGAACAGTTAATTTCCATGGTATCTATGTCTTTTTTTGTCCTGAACCTTGTTCTTTCAAGCAACGGTTGATAATACGGAAATTCTTTTCCCAATTCCGCCGCAATACCGGTACAGCGATACGTAATAGTAGGCAAGGCCATGTTAAATCCTCATCAATTTATTTAAAGCTGCAATCCCAATAAATCGTATGCTTTAACACGATCCTTGAATGCCTTTAATTCTTCCCGTTTAACTGCGCCGGAATTTAGCAAGTGCCTGATCGAAGACAATAGGTATTTCATAATAATACCATCATAATTATGGTCATGAAGGGTATTGACTGTCTTAACCCATAGTTCTTTATATTTAAACGGATCCTCATTAAGATAATAAACTACCGATGACATGATCTGGGATACATGATCATGCCTGTCGGGATACGGCAGTTTAAATTCATCTTCCTTGCCAGCCAATGCCGGAATATCAATTTCAAGGCCTTTGTAATCCTGAATGAATCTCATGAAATGCCTTCCGGCTTCTATGCCTACAGTGCCGTAAACCAATTCTTCCAGTAATTCAAAAGCATTTTGATCAAGAACCGAGAGTATTATGGTCGCAAATTCCCAGCTCCTTGGGGTGGGGTATGCTACATCTGTTTCAACTATTAATTCTTCCGGCATCTTTTCAGCCAGATCAGGCTGAGCCTTAATAAAATTGGAAAATGCCAGCCTGTACTTTAACAGTTTATCAATCTGCTCGCTTTTGGAATTAATCTTGATATTTACATCATTTTTCCAGCCGGATACAAACCCTTCCCTTAGTAACTCAATATTTACCCTGTGATGCAGATGGGTAAAACGGTTCATAAGCGCCATGCTCATATTGTGCGTGCCAACAACATTGTTGTAATTGCCGGCCGCGACTATGTATGTTGAATCCGGGACCGTGAACCTGCCAATGGGGCTTTCTATGGCTTTATTCAAAACAAGGTTTAAAAGCGGCGCCTGAACAGAGGGAGGGGCTGTTGTTAATTCATCAAGAAAAATCAGCTGTCCTTCTTTTTCATTTGCCTTCTTTATATAGTACGGGCTCGCAGCGTGAAGCTCTTTTCTGATTTTTCCTGTTGGCGATTCCGCTTCCCCAATATAGGGAATGCCGCCTATATCTGATGCTTCAGATACGGATGCTATCACGGTTATCATATCGGTTCCAATCTGAATTGCCGCTGATTTACAGGCCGAAGTCTTGCCGTTTCCCGGGGGTCCCCAAATCATCAATGGAATGCCGGTATGATACATGCCAACAATAAACGCTTCCAAAGGAATACTCGCACTCATTCGTCTTCCTCCTCATCATCATCGTCATCATCTTCGTTATCGCTAAGATTGGTATTGCGTATTCCAATATGGGATTCATTTTCATTGGCATCTTTATCCTCTTTATCATTTAAACATGCGGCTGATGTCTTTAGTTCTTTTATTGCTTCATCTTTATACTCTCCTGAATCTACCCACTCGCATGATCCTTCATTATAGAAATAATATGATTTTTCCCCATTATCAAATACTACTTTAACCAGGTCTTCCACTTCTTCCCTTTGAATGAAAATAATGGTAGCTCCGTTATCCATGACTTCTCCAAGTTTAAAACAAAAAGGTATCATATCTACCTCATATAGTATTGCTAAATTTACAAATATCTTGAATCAATATTGTTCATGTGAAATAAAGTATCCATTTCACTTTTATCTTTAATACATACTATTAACTCATTGCCCCAAAAATAATGATTATCCTGTTCCCAAACTCTAAAATAAATATCCCCGTTAGCTGTTCTATATCCAGTTGGAGTGCGTGTATAAATCACAGTATCGCCATTTGGCGCTATGTCGCCGACTTCCAATATTTTGGAACAAAGTTTAAGTTCTTTTTTTTGCAGTGTCCACACGGTAAAGTCGCCTTCCAAATGGAGACCTCGCTTGAATAATGCGATAAAATTTTTATTGTAAATACTTATGGTTATATAAAATATAAAAACAACCAAAATCGCCAGGGTTGCAATATCTGGAATAACTCCCATAGTGATATCTCCTTCTATCATGAAACTCTTGTGCCCTTCCCGCATGGGAAGGGGAGTATTTTATTTTTATAGTCCTTGATCCCTTGCCTTGTGTATTTTCTTGAAGATACCTTTATATGCTCTTCGTACTCCAATTTTCCGCCGAGCACTCCGATGGCGAGGCCCAGCAATAATCCCAACCCAAGCCCGATCAAAATACCGATTTTGAACATGACTAACATAATCAGGATGAATAATAGAATCCCGAAAACTGCGTAGTACAGCCCGATCAGGACTTTTCCTGCCGGTGACTTTTGTAATTCCATGATTTCCTCCATTATATTAATTTATGCTGATCCGCAAATGATTCATCTTCAGTTTTGATAATGGTTAGCGCCCCCTTATCAACAAGACGCTGTATGGGAAGAGGGATTGTTTTTATATTGCAGCCGATAATTTGTATTTTTTCAAGAGACGGGAGAGCGGCTAAATATTCGGGCAGGTTTGTAACTTCCGAGTTGCTCAAATTCAGTAATTTAAGCGACACAAGTTTAGACGCAGTATCGGGCAGGCCGGTAAAAGGGCTTTTCTTATCGGTTGCTTCATCATAATAATCATAATCCAATAGATCTTCGTGCTGGCAGCTATAGACGGCAAGAACTTCAAGATTGCAAAGGTTCCCGACAGACTCAGGCAGGTTTGCAATATTTGTGAACTGTAATTTAAGCCCCATGAGGGAAGAAATGTTCCCGATAGTTTCCGGCAAAGAAGACATTTTTCCGCCCCTGATATACAGCGTTTGAAGGGACGGCAGGTTTCCGATGGTGTCAGGCAGGGATTCAAGCTCTGTGCAGCGCAGGAGGCGGATTTTTTGCAGGTTTCTTAAATTACCGATAGAGCGCGGCAGGGTTTTTATTTTTGTACGGTATATGAAAAGGTGTTTCAATGATGAAAGGTTTCCAACTGTCTCCGGCAGTACAGAAAGGGACGAGCTTTCTATTTGCAGGGTTTCAAGTGAATCAAGGCTGCCTATTGAATCGGGCAGTTTTGTTATTGCATCTGAAGTTAAGTGCAGCTCCCTTAGGGAAGATAAACCGCCCAGCCAGCCGGGAAGCGGTTCCAGGGGAGCGTTAATAAGCAATTTTTTTAATTTGGGAAGCCCTCCCAATGATTCCGGCAGTACGAATAAAGTTCCTGAATCCCGGTTGCTGATTTCCAGTTCTTCCAGGTTGAAAAGATTTCCGAAACTGTCCGGGAGTGTGCTGAGCTTAGCGCCTTCAATAAACAGATATTCCAGGGAGCCAAGATCGCCGAATGACTCTGGGAGTGAATAAAACTCATTGCCTACATGGGTTTGGCCGCCCATCCGTCCTCCTTTAAAATAGTATTCTTTATTAACGGTTAAACTTAAGGTAAGTCTTTTTAGTGATCTTAAATTTCCAAAACCTTCCGGCAAAGCACCAATATTGCCGCTTATATGCAATTCTTCCAAAGAAGACAAGCCGCCAAAAGATTTGGGAAGATGAATTACATCATCGGTAATTGTTCTTTTGAAGGGGGGTTTTTTGCTTATGTGCGGATCTTCCTTTAGTTCTTCTTCGCACCCTTTCTGGTAGAAAAAATTCTTCAGGGATCTAAGGCTTCCAAAAGATTCGGGAAAGAATATGGTCTTGCTGTGGCGGAACTCAAGTTTTTCTAGCGAACTAAGATTACCAAAAGATTCCGGAAGCCGGGCAAGATTTCCGCGAAATGTACTGAAAAATTTAAGTTTCCGTAAATTGCCGAAAGATTCCGGGAGCCGTTCTATTTTTGTATGGGTAATTTCCAGCTTGATTAATGATGACAAATTCCCGAAAGATTGCGGCAGCTCTCGGATATCGCTGCCGTAAATCAATAATTCAGACAATGAAGACAGGTTCCCAAAGGAATCCGGCAAAGTTTTAAGTTCCGGACAAGAGAGCCGAAGAATCTTGAGGGATTTTAAATTTCCAAAGGAATCCGGCAGCTTTTTAAATTTTCCGCTCCCGGATAATTCCAGCTTCTTAAGGGAGCAGAGATTGCCAAAAGAGCCTGGCAGTCCCTTTAAATATACGTCGTTTTCAACAGAAAACTCTTTAAGCGCCGTTAATCCGCCGATGGATTTTGGCAGGGTTTTTATTTTGGCACTGTCAATTTTCAATACTTTCAGGTTTTTTAGATTTTCTATATTCTCCGGGATATTTGTTACCGAGCGTCCCAAATAAAGGTATTCAAGGTTTGTAAGCTCCCCAATCCATTTTGGGATTGCCAAAGATTGAGGAATTTCCATAGGTTTCCCTGATTCGGCATAGAAACCGCCGCCAAGGGATAATATCTTTAACCCTCTTAAGCCGCGGATTAATTCATTAACTTCCGCCAGGGGCATTGCCGAAATATTAAGCGTTTCCAGATTGTGGAGCCTGCCCAGGCTCTCCGGCAGGAAGTGAAGGTGGTTTCCCCGGAGATCCAGTTCTTTAAGGGAATCCAAGGAACCTATCCAATCGGGCAGGGATTCAAGCTGATTGTAACTCAGATCAAGGAAGGCCAGATTTTTTAGATCCGCAATATCGCCGGGCAGCTCCGTCATGTGTAAACGGGAAAGGTCCAGGACACTCCCCCCTTTAAGGCGGCAATTCTTTATCCGCCTTTTTATTTTCCCTGTAGTTGGAACAAATTCAATCATCTCCCGCCTCCTGGTATGAATATACCATAAAGATCTATCATGTAATGATAGACCAAAAAAATATCCGGAAAATTCCCGGGAACCAGCCGGGTATTTAGATATTTTATCATAAAAAACAGAATTTTTCATTGCTCTGTCATTCCATGATAGATGTAATGTACAATAACTTCATCGTAGTTGGACATGCTATTTGAAAAAATAAAATAGTTTGATATTGACAATATTTTAATGTTTATATTAATTTATAACATCCTATGATTAATTGGAGTTTCAATAATGAAAAAAAATATTAGCTCATTTAAGAGTAAACATACTAAAAAAATCACAACAAAAGAATTAAGAGAAGATGAACAATTTATGAAATTGAGAAGTTGGAAAAAATGTGATCTTTGCCAAAAAACATATAATGAATTGTTAGATTTCAAAATTGAATGGTTGGATGCAATTGAAATGGAAATAAAGGATATTGAAGAAAATAAAAAGAAAATTAAAGAAATTAATGGATATACTGCTGAAAAATTTTTATTTCTAAAAAAAATAGATAAGGATATTCAAAATATGGATATTGATTCTTTTGTAAAACAAAAAAAAGATTTGGTTTCGAAAGAACCAAAACTACAAATATTATTTAACTTTTTAAAAAAGAATGGATATAATAATGCCAATATATTACCTTTTAAAAATAAAGAACCAATTGAAATGAAGAGAGTTAAAAATATAATTAAAAAATATATTTTTGAATCAGAAAATTTTAAAGATATAAAAATTTTAAATGATAGAATAAAAATGCTTAGAAAATTTACTAAACAACTGGATGCATATGATACAAAAATAGAGAGCTTTTTAAGACCTGAGCTTATCGTTAATATCATTAATAATGAAAGCAATGAAAATTATAATTATCATGATGTATGGGATTTTGCTATATCTTCTAAAAAAAATATTGGTGCCAGGGGAATACTTCTGTGTGATTGTTGTCTTGAAATAATAAAAAGCTTAATACAAGAATCCTGAATCTGTACAACAAGTAAACAACCACCAAGCCATTCAAGCAAAATTCCCGGAAACCGGCTGCTTATTTAGATATTTTATCATTAAAAACCGAATCTTTCACAGCTCTGTCATTCCATGATAGATCAGATGTGATATATTAAAGCAAAAGCGAGGAGAAAATTATGAGAAGGCCGATAAAAAACAGGCGGTTTAAGGGTAAGATCTTTTTAAATGAAGATGAAAGTTACGTTGAGACCCTAAGACGGATAAAAGAATGCCGGGAAAAGAAGCGCGGAAAACTGGACTTTTCAAAGCTAAAAATAAAGTCGGTTCCTGATGAAATAGCCGGGCTGGAAAACCTCACAGAGCTGGATATAAGCAACACCAATGTGAAGGAGATTCCCGGCTTTATCGGCAATATTGCTTCCCTGAAAAAATTGTCGGTGGGTTCAACATATTCGAGCGCCCATCCCCATGATAATGAAGAATTAAAACTTCCCCCTGAACTGGGGGATCTGGGCAATTTACAATACCTGTTTTTGGGATACGGCGTTCCTGAAATTCCTGAATGGGTTTGGCAGCTGGATAAATTGGAAGAATTATGCATATACAATGATGCCATAGAAACAATTCCTGCGAAGATTTGGGGCTTGAAAAAGCTGCGTAAACTGCAAATTAACTGCGATAAAATAACTACGCTGCCTTGCGAAATGGGGGAATTGCCTTCCCTGTCGGTTCTTTACCTCCAATGCCCGCATCTTAAAACTTTGCCTGGATCTTTCCTGAACCTTAAAGCAATGCGGGATTTCCGTTTCGAAAGCTGCAACCTGGCTGCCATCCCGGGCTTTGTCTATGCCTGGATCGGACTTAAGATACTTATAATAAACATGGAAAATACTTTTCAGGGTCCCTTTACGGAAATGAAAACTCTACCGGCAAATATTGGAAACCTGAAAGAGCTTGTTTACCTTTCTTTTACAGGGACAAGTTTCACCCAAGTACCCGATTCACTTGCCAACTGCCCCCTGGAATACCTGGAGCTTGAAGGGGACTATAAAGTCCTGCCAGAAGCTATAGGAAAACTTTCAAAACTGGAAACATTGAAAATCGTTTCGACAAAACTCAAAGAGCTGCCGGATACGATTGGAAATCTATCTGCCCTCAAGGAATTGAATATACGTTCACCCGGCCTTAAGGTCCCGGCCTCATTTGGAAGGCTGACTGCACTGGAAGAACTGTCAATAGCCACGGAAGACATAGTATTACCCAAAACCTTTGGGGGCCTCTCTTCTCTTGAAAAACTCTTCATTGATGCGCCGGATATGCAAAGCGTTCCGGCATCCATTGGGGGATGCAAAAACCTGAAATTGGTCTCGCTTGACAGCGATAAACTTGCCAGGCTACCGGAATCGTTTTGTGAACTTAAAAAATTGGAGGAGATTCGCCTTGATACATTTGCATTGGAATCTCTGCCGGAAAAGTTTGGCGATCTTTCCGCGCTGAAATACATTGATATTTTTTCAGGCAAACTTGCGGCATTACCCAAAAGCATGGTTAAGTTTAGAAAAATTAACCGTTTTAGCCTTGATGCACACAATTTAAAGGAAATACCGGACTGGTTCAAGAAACTTATATATGCCAAGGAAGCGGATATACAAACAGGCAAGGAAGAGCTGAGCCTGGCGTCGCAAAAAAACAGCAAAAAGAATGACGCAGGCTTTGAAGAGCTAAAGGCCATGAGCTGGCAGTACCGGAACAAACTTCTTGAATCGTACACAATTAAGCAGCTTGAATCCCTCCTGTGCACGGCGCCGCATTTTTTCCTGGCTTCCGAAAGCGACAAAGGGCTGTTTAAAGCAATCATGCTGGAGAGGCACTGCAGGCTGAAAAGGAAATTCAAATGGACAGAGGAAAATAAAAAGCGTATATCCCGGGTAAGTGATGAATTTCTTATTGCATGGCAGGAAGGTTTTGAAAAAGCAAAATTTTTACTGGAGGCCCTTTATGAAAAAGAAAAGGATTCATTCAAGGATAAATACACTGTTGAAATCATTTTATATCCCGAAATTCTGCAGGATGATGACGGCATAAATCATTCTGGGCGGCTTTACGATGTAATTGCCGATTACCTCAATCCCGAATTTGCGCTAAATATGCATGTCGAATACGATCCTGCAACAAAAGATGAAAGCAAATTTTGGGAAAACATCTTTGTCTGCCGTGATTTAAGCTGGAATATTGAAGGTTTCGGCGATATTGAACTTAAGGATTACTATATCTGCTATGCCCTGCACGTACTCTATTCACATAATAACTGGGCATTTGAAGACATACCAAAGATCAATAGTATTATTACGGAAGTAAAATTAAGTTATGATAATATACAATTGGGGACAATACAATGTTTAGAATGAATAGGCATCTTAAGGATATGTTTTTATTCCACGGCGATGAGATTTACGCTGAGGCCAAAAGGCGGATAAAGGAATGCCGCGCAAAGAAAAACGCGAAGCTTGATTTTTCACATCTTAATATAAACACGATTCCGCCGGAAATAGCGGAGCTGAAAACACTCGCAGAGCTGAATTTAAGCAACATGGATCTGAAAGAGATACCCGGCTTTATCGGGAATATACATTCACTTAAAAAGCTGCTTGTAGGATCGGAACATCCCAACATTCATCATCAGCCTGGAAATATGACACTTCCGCCAGAGCTTGGCAATCTGCACAATTTGCGGTACCTGTCCCTGGGATATGGCATTCCCGAAATTCCTGAGTGGGTGTGGGGCCTGGAAAAACTTGAGTCGTTGAGCATTGGCAATAATGATATAGAAGCAATCCCCGCCGCAATCGGGCAATTAAAAAAGCTGCGCAAACTACGGATTTATGGCGGCAAAATTAACGTACTCCCGGATGAAATTGGTAACCTTCCTTCCCTCAACATTCTTGATCTGCGATGCCCGGAACTTGAAACCCTTCCTGAATCTTTTTCTAACCTGAAAACAATGGAGGATTTTCAGTATAAATCGTGCAATTTAACAACCATACCTGATTTCATCTGTGGCTGGACCAAACTCAAGTTGCTGGTAATAGATATTGAAGATAATTCTGAGGGACCTCATGGGAAGACGAAAAATTTACCCAAAAACATGGGTTACCTGACGAATCTTGTTTATCTTTCTTATCACTCTGCAAGGTTTACTGCAATACCGGATTCCCTTGGCGACTGTCCTCTGGGATATCTGGAACTTACAGGGAATTATAAAACCCTGCCGGAAACATTCGGGAAGCTTTCAAAACTGGAAAAGTTGGTACTTTCTTCGCCTAAGCTGAGAACCCTGCCGGAATCTTTTGGAAACCTTTCGGCACTGAAAAATTTGGAAATACGCGCCGCACGTTTAATAATTCCAGAATCCTTTGGCGCTCTCGCCAGCCTTAAGGACCTGTCCATTATGGCGGACGATGTATTGCTGCCAAAAACTTTTGGCGGCCTCTCTTCGCTTGAGGAGCTCTCTATCTATTCTCGGGCTATTCAAACCATTCCAAAATCTATTGGAAAATGCAAAAACCTGAAATCAGTTTTTGTCACTAGTGACAAACTTACCAGATTGCCGAATTCGTTCTGCGAATTAAAGAAACTGAAAGATCTTAACCTTGATACCTTTGCCCTGAAATCCCTGCCCCGCAGAATCGGCAGCCTTGCATCGCTTGAAATCGTGCATATCTTTTCCGGCTGCCTGTCTGCTTTGCCTGAAAGCATGGACGAGTTAAAGAATATAAAAAAACTTAGACTTGACTTTCATAATTTGAAGAAACTGCCGGATTGGGTCAAAAAAATTCCCAGGAACGCTGAAGTACTTGTCCTAACAGCAAAAGAAAACTTTAGCCTGCCGCTGCCTAAAGACTACAAAAAGAAATCGAAGTTTACCGATTTTAGCGATCTGTCGAAAATGAGCTTTAAATATCAATTAAAAATTATTGGCACATATCCAATGAAAGATATTGAATACCTTTTTTATTCGGCGCCGAGTTACTTTTATGCCTCCGATAGTGACAAAGAACTGTTCAAGTTCATTATGTTGGAAAGGAATAAGCGGCTCAACAGAAGATTCAAGTGGACCGAAGAAAACAAAAAGCGCATTGCCGCCGTAAGCGATGAATTCCTTAAGGCATGGGAAGACGGTTTCGCGAAAGTAAAGACAATAATTGAAGCCCTCTATGAAAAAGATAAGGTCAAGGAATCCTTTAAAGATAAATACTCCGCGATAATAACCATATGCCCTCAGATACTCAGCAAAAGGGATGAAAAGTTATTATACAAAGAGACGCTCTATTCGATCATTACCGATTATCTCAATCCCAAACAGGAGTTGAGTTTGCACGTCAGTTATGATCCGGAAACAAAGGATGAAGGCAATTTCCGGGAACACCTCCATCTTTGCCGCGATTTAAGCTGGAATATTGAAGGGTTCGGCGATATTGAACTTAAGGATTACTATATCTGCTATGCCCTGCACATACTCTACTCGCACAATGAGTGGGCATATGAGGATATCATGAATATCAACAATATTGCTGTAAAAATTGAGCTATGTTACGATAATTAAGGAGGAAAAGACAAATGTCCGCTGAAGTTTCAATTATGAATGCAGATGGGGTAGCAATGGCTGCCGATAGTGCGACAACACTTGGCTATGGGAAGACATACAACACGGCCGACAAATTGTTTGCCCTCTCAAAATATTATCCTGTTGGCATTATGATATATGGCAGTGCAAGTATTATGGGCATTGGCTGGGAAATCATTGTTAAGAATTATAGAAATGAATTGCACGACAGATCGTTTGACACCCTTCCCGGTTATGCGAAGGACTTTCTTAAATTTCTTTCGAAATTTCCATATTTTGGTAAATATCAGATGAAAGATTATTTTGAATCTGTTTGCCATAATCTTTTTAAAATTATTTTGCAACGGTTTATAGATGATCTTCGAAAATTATATGGGGACAAAGAGGAGATAACCAAGGGCCAAATTGATGATGTTTTTGTAAAGTCCTTAAAAGAAATAAAAGATGAATTGAATAATGAAAAAGATGAGAAACATATAAAAGTGGATGAAAACTACATTAATGCGCAAATGAAAAGTATCAATACCGAGATTAAGATTATTTTTGAAAATTACCCAATATCAAAAAAGCTCGTGCAAGAAATAGTTGGCATAATTAAACTTAATTTCCGGAAATGCGGCTGGATTGATAAGTATTCGGGGATTGTTATATGCGGATACGGCGAACGCGATTTATTTCCTACGACATATTCATGTAAGGTAAGCGGTAAATTGGGAAGAGGCTTAATATATTTTGAGGAAGAATTAAAAAAAATAGATCCAAATGATCCGGAAGTTCCTACCTCTAATTTCTCGCCCTGGGCACAAGATGATGTAGTCAGTACCTTTATGTGGGGCATTGATCCAATTTTTTGCTTTAACATTGAGGAAAAAATTGGCTTTACCCTATCCAAAATTACAGAACATTTGCCCGAAAAATATAAAACAAAGATACCAAAAATAATTGAATTGTTTAAGAAATACACGAGTGATACTATCAATTTTAAATATGCACTGCCTATGCTTGACATAGTGGATAGCCTTCAAAAGGAGGATTTAACATCATTGGCGGAAGCAATGATAAACCTTACTGCTCTGAGACTCCATGTTACCCCAGATTCAGAAACAGTAGGCGGGTCGGTTGATGTCGCCTATATATCCAAAAGCGACGGTTTTATTTGGATTAAAAAGAAAACAAATTATGACCCGGTAATAAATATGGATCTGAACCAAAACTATTTTAGAGGAAAGCATATATGAAAGATGTATACAAAAATGTTAATGATTTTATTGAAGATGTAATGCCTATTGAATTCCGTATGATCCAGAATAGGGAGTCAGCGCCGGAAAAACGCGGAAGCGACAGCACTGTGTATAAATTTGAAAAGAAGTTGATGGAAATTTTGGCTGAGGAAGATGAGGGTGAGGGTGAGAAATAAAGGATGTGTTTTGCAAGGGATGAGGTTATGCTTATTTTTCTCGATCCATCGGTTGGGTTTTTTATATAGGTGAGATGAACAAGAACGGAAGGTCTGTATGTTCGGATAATGATCAATAAAAATTATTATCTTGGATTTTTAGCAAATTTTTTGAATAAGTTGTTTAAGGAGGCAATTCTATGACATGTCCGAGATGTGATGAAATAATAAATAAGGTAGCCAATTTTTGTCCAAATTGCGGTGAAAAAATAAACGGAGATATTTATTCAGACGATGATGATATAATTGACAAAATTGAAGAAATGGAAATTAAGCTGCTTACGAATATAATGCTTAATCCCTTTATTTTATGGGTATATTTTGGACTTTTTGTAACGCCAAAACTATTGAAGCATATAAAATTGTTTTTTAGAATATACAGGTACTGTAAGGGACGTCATCATACGTCCGGATATGTATCTCTTGAATTTGGAGAAATATATTGGGAAAAAAATGATAAAAAAGGTAAAGGCAGCATTATTTGTAGCGTTTTAAATAAATCGTATGAAAAGATCGATTCGTCTGAATTTGTAATTAAAGTTAACCGGAAGGATACAGATTTATTTAGTGTTTTTTCTGCTGTTAGAAAAATTATTTTTTATTATCAAGTGATTCCTCAAGAGAGAATTTAAACAAAAATTTAAAGGATTTTTCTGTTTATTAGAGCCTATAAATAAGACCCAGCTTCAGTGCCAAAGAGCCTAGGGTTCCATTCGGATAGATTATGGCTATATCATTCCCACGCCTCACTCCACCACATTTTTGCAGCACGCTTACCTACAATTTGTGCTTAATTGTGCTGCAAAACAGCTCAAATAGCCGAAACGTTATTTGTAATGTTCCATAAAATGATTGAATATGATTTGAATTTCAAAAGGAAGTTGCTCGGGAACTGAAGCTACAGAACAACTCTATTCATTTAAATTATAATATCAAGTAATTCCAGGTGTTACCGGCGTGAATTTTCCAGGTTTTCCCTGGCTTCGGAGTGTTTCGCATCTATACTTAAAGCCATGGTAAAATCTTCAATAGCACGGTTAGTGTCACCTTTTTCACTGTACGCAATTCCACGATCATAATATAAATCTGCATTATTAGAAGAAAGCTCTATAGCCATAGTATAGTCTGAAATGGCTTTGTCGTAATTAGTATTTAAGTTATAGATATATCCACGCATGTAATATTAATCACCAAGTATTTCCTCAAAAGGTTCAGTGTTGTCCAGATCTATTACTCTATCTAATTCTATTAAAGCCGCATCATAATTGCTTTTTTCCATGTAAACTTGCATGCGAGAAATATAAGTCATCGGTTCCATTATCTCAGGTTTAATGCTGATTGCAGTAGCAAAATCTGCGTTGGAACGGTCTTCATCATTCTTGTTTAAATAGCAAAGGCCGCGATTAAAATAAGAAATCGGATAAGAAGGTTCAATTCTGATAGCCTGGGTAAAATCCGCAATTGCAAGATCATAGTTTCCCAGACTGGTATATGCCTCTCCGCGGCCTATATATGCATCTATAAATCCGGGTTCAAGCTTGATTGCCTGGGTAAAACAATCTATAGCTGAATCATAGTCTCCTTCTTTGGAAAACTGTTCCGCGATTGTTGTGTAATAAGATGCTGTTGGATTAGGTAATTTATCCGAACTGCCACCTGCATAAATATACGAAATAAAAAATAATAAAACAAGAACAAAGATGATTAATTAATAAGCTTTATTCATAAATTCTCCTGTAACTAAATGTCCATAAATCCGTATTCGCCCATTATTTCTGTATTTATCTTTGCAGCCTCGGCTTCGGTTTTTTGACTAGTCCCAAGTAAATTCTCATTAACTTTCAATAATTCAACAGTTATGTTATAATTTTTTTCCAGTTCTTTCTGAAAGAACTGCATGACAGGCAAAGCCTCTGGTTGTTCTTCATCGGTAAATTTGATATTCCACTGATACGGTTCAAGTATTACAGTAAGAAAATTTTGAGCCAATTTAACTACAGCATCATTCATAAACCCAATTTCAAGGCCTTGGCTTAGTTTTTCCTGAAATTCTCTCTCATATTCACGAGCCAATTCATCGGCTTTACCAATATTTACCCTGTCATTCTGCACAATAACAGTATCTATAAAACCTTTTTTATAATTAACACGGCGTACTTCCTTGACTATTTCATTGGTTATAGATCTGTCAGACCCAATAAATTTGGAGCGTATCCCAGAGACAGTAATATTCTGTTCATCATGTTTGAATATTTTTATTTTGTTAAGGTCAACTCCAAATTTTGCGTTTATATCATGGTACAGGATCACCAGTATTTCCTCAGCATGTGTGTTATCCTTAAAAATCCACCCCTCTTCAAGCTTGGTTATGAATTCTTTCCGAACCATATTTTGCTTTATATTTGCCTGAACCAAGGCAAGCTCCAGTATTTGTTGGAAGCTCTGCATACCTAAATCCGTTTCTTTTAGCTGTTTGATTTTTTCATCTATTAATCCGATTTCAATAGTATTGTTTGCTATGTTAATACGGTTGTCCAGCACTTCCTGTTCAAGTTCTTTTGCTTTGTTTACCAATCGTAATCTGTTAGCTTCTGATCGTGCCGATTTTATTTTATCCTTTGCTTCCCGGATTATGCTTCCCTTAACATTTAAATTTGCCAGGTTATTAAACGAGGTAACAAACGGTATCATGAGGATGCAGCATACCAGGGTGGATGTAACTATTGCCAAAGGTTTATTTATTTTTTGTATTTTTAGGATTGATACCAGCAGCATGGCAATTATCCCGGCAAAGGCGATACCCATAACAAGGATAGTCGTAGCGCTTTCTATAAAATCAATGACATCATAGAAAATTTGAATAAGGCCCATATTGTATCCTCCTGTTACTCAGCCCTTACAGTAATTGTTCCACCGCCTTCAACCGAAGACTGTCCGCTTTTTGGTGCGGATTCACCGTCTGCTTTTACCCATGACCAGCGGACGACTGTATCTTCATCAAATGTAAGCGTTGTTTTTTCACCATCATTGATTCTTTGCGTTTTAAAGGATCCGCCTGAATTAATCGTAATATTTATCTGAGCCCCGGCAGCATTTACAAATTCAAGAGTACCGCCATTAAGGATCTGCTCATATTTTACTTCGGAAATTGCTTTTTCCGGGAAATTATCTATATTTTTTGTTTCAGCGGTTGTTACAGTGCTATCGATTTCAATAATCACGCTTTCAGGGACAGCATAGCCGCTTATTATTTCAGTTTCACTTATTTTGGTTTCGTCCGCCTGCCCACTCTCCAGTAATAGATTATCGTTTATATCCTGCAATTTAATTTTTTCTCCTTTTTTTTCCTCCAGTTCTTTTTGCATATATTGCATTATAGGCAAAGCACCTGGAAGTTCCGTATCGGTGAATATTATTTTCCACTGGAGCGGGGCCAGCATAACAGTAATAAAATTCTTTGCCAGTTGGACCACCGCATCATTCATGAAATCAAGCTCTTGCCCATTACTCAGGCTTGTCTGAAATTCCGCTTCATATTGTTTAACACGGCTATCGGCAATCCTGAGAGATTGTCGATCATAATTCGGTCTAATGCTGTCTATTTCCAATTCATCCAGTTTGTTTTTTTTGTAATTAAGACGCCGTACTTCTTTCAGTATTTCATCATTTTTATTTATGTCAGACCCAATATAACTGGAACGTATCCCTGATATGGCGACATCGTTTCCATCCAACTTCGCAATCTTTACTTCGTTTAGATCGACACCGTATTTCGCATTAATATCGTGGGTAATGATTACCAGTATTTCATCATTATAAGAGTTAGCATTTATACCCAATCCTCTTTGTAGTGGAGTAATATCCTCTTTCCTAACCATAGTCTGGTTGATATTGGTCTGCAATAAGGCCAGCTGAACTATTTTTTCAAAGCTTCGCATACTTAATTGTGCGTTTTCCAGCAGTTTTATGTTATCATCCAGGGATCGCATCATTATTGATTGCTTTTGCAGTGCAACTCTGGTTTCCAACTCTTCCCGTTTCAGCATTTTTAATTCGTTTGCCGCAATTAGTTCTGCTGCCTTTGCCCTTTGGGCCTGTATTTCCGCGCTTGTTTCGTCCAGAAACCCTCCCTCAATTCTGCTTTCAACCAGGTGGTTAAACGAGGTGACAACAAATACCATGAGAACGCAGCTCGCTATTGTAGACGCCGCTATTGCCAAGGTTTGGTTTTTATCTTTCTGCTCCGGCTTCAACGATCTTAAGATAAACACAAGTACTATTACGATAATACCAATCAGTGAACCGCCGATAACAAGGGGCGCTGTAGCTGTTTTGACATTGTCCAGCACATTAACCCAAAAATTCATGTACCCACTCCTTTTTTTGTCTATTCTTTGATGTTAAAATGATATATAAAAATATTAACATAATAATGATTCTAAATGTGGAAAAAAGCAATAGACGATTGCACCCGAACAGGCCAATACCATTGACGATCTTTTACATGGGAGAATATCCCTCATTGTAAGGGATGCCAATGCCCTAAAACATTAAGTTAAAGCATTATTGGCCATTAGTATATTCTGGAGGAGATTTAAAAAGCGAACTGTTTCGATACATTATCCATTCTATTGGAGGTTTTATGAGTATGCCATGCCATACCACCGATTACCCGATGTATGATGAAGCATTAACTATGGTTGACTGGAACCTAAAATTTATCTTGACAAAGAATTTATGCTTTGTTAAAATATTTATTTTATATTAGAAGGTATCATGGATAAAATAGCTTTTTTTATTTTATTATGTACTGGTTTAGTTCTTTTTCCAAATTGTAAAGAAAAAGCCAGTAATACTGAACCTGAACCTATACCTATACCTGAGGTAACACTTTCAATTAGAAATAATACGGGTACACAAATTACTCAAATTATTATATCAGAAACAGATTCTGAAATGGAACCGATAGTTTTTAACAGAAATATACCAAAAGAAACAACAACAATAATACAATTAAAAAGAAATGTTTTGTATGATTTAATATTAATCAATGTAGATGAACGTCAGTATGTAAAAAGAAGGCAAGCATGGGATGAAGATACAGCAAGTATTTTTTATGAAAATAAAGATATTGTAGACAGAAATGTATGGGATAAAATAAAACGAGTAATACTTTGGCCTAAATATTAATAAAAGGATATTACTTTGAGAAAAAGAAGAATAATATTTATTATTATTTTAACTATTGTTTTCATTTGGCTATTAATTGGGGCTATTATTTTCCCGCCTGCAATTCCTGTAGTGATTGCTATATATTTTTTAATATTATTTTTTACAGGAAAGAAAGAAGAAGTAAAGTCAAGGATTAAAATTGTTGGAGAAAAAACCAGAGATGTTATTGATATTGGCAGCACTGCGTTGGAGGAAGCAGGAAAAACTGCTGCAAATATTAGTGTTAATGCAACAAGAATAATCGCAAAAACTGTTGAGCAAGGTTATAATGCAATGGGGAGAGAAGAGGGTGCTAGAAAGGCTCTTGAAGCATTGGGTAAATTTACAGAAGCAGGATTAAAAATTGGAGTTGAAGCAACAATTGTCGGAGGAAAGGTTATAGCGGAAGTTTCAAAATATACTATGCAACGAATAGAACAGGAGAAGGGAAAAAGTCTCACTGCCCCTGAAAAAAAATTATTGAATGAGTATGTTGAATTTGTTGTTTTAGATGACGATTAATTATGGACTTGTATACGAAGGTATCAATTATTTAATTAGCAATGTTAGTATTTGAATGTTTTATATATTAGAAATTATTATATTGGTCACCTTCTTCTTGCGGCTTATTTTGTTCTAAAATAGCATAAAAAACATTGAGTTCTGAAATTTTTGGGCATTATTATAATTAATTGAAAGCCAGGAGGGATATCCATGGAAATAGGTAATTTTTTATCTTTTCTTACAGAGGTGGTGGATACTGCCAGAGAAGTAGGGGCTACATTAGAAGAATGGTCTGATGAACACCAGAAACGCAGCCGAAGACGCCGCGACGATCGTTTGGCGAGTTATTCAAACGAACAATATGAATACTTCAGAAAGGATTATGAGAAGCATCCTGAAAGATACGATGTTGTTTCTCGGGCAGATGTCAAAGCAGCTCGTAAGCGGATTCGTTCCAGACGATAGGAAAAAGCATGAAACCCAATGCCAACCCACAAAAATGTTGTCCAAAAACATTAAGTTGAGGCTATATTGGACATTATTATATTCTGGAAGGGATCGAAAATGGAAAAAATAAAAGGAATGAAAATGAATAATAATTTACGTATCCTGTTTATAGGGTTTGTTCTTTTTACTTTTATGAGTGTCCCAATTATATGGGCGAAAGGTGGAAAGGATATAAACGGTCTAAAGCAGGAAAATTATGACGCAAATGGCTGGTATCAAAAGGCTGATGGCACATGGGTTCAAAATCCAAACGGCGCCATATTTGAAATAAAAGAGGAATATTCTCAAGCTGCAGGTATCTCAGCTAGTGTCCCTGTCGGAGGTTATATTGTTTCGGCTCAACAGACAAATACCGGGGCCAATCGTTTTACAAATGAAAACCCTGGTGCCCATGGAACGGCTGCCGAACAGGCCAATACCATTGACGATCTTTTACATGGGAGAATAGCCCGCATTGTAGGAGACGACAATGCAAAAGACGGTCCGGACAGAATAGTGAACAATATCAGAATACAGACCAAATATTATAAGAGTTATCAGGAAAGCGTAGATTCATGTTTTAGCATTGATGGTGCGGGAAAGTATCAGTTCCGGTATTATAATTTGGATGGGAAACCGATGCAAATTGAGGTTCCTAAAGATCAGTATGCAAATGCAATAAAACAAATGGAAGACAGGATACGGGATGGCAGCGTGAGGGGTGTAAGCAATCCGGCTGAGGCGAAAAATATTATCCGCAAAGGAAACATTACATACAAGCAGTCTGTCAATATCACAAAAGCGGGAAATATTGACTCTTTGCTATATGACGCCAAGACAGGGGTAGTTTCATGCGGGTTTGCTTTTGGCATCAGTGCCTTGGTAGATTACTGGTCGGCAAAAAGGATCGGCGTAGATACCGATACTGCCATTCGAGGTGCTATTGTTACCGGGCTTAAGACAGGTGGAATTGCTTTTGTGTCGACTGTTCTTGCACGCCAGCTCACAAAGGCGGGATTTAATCCCATTCCCATATCGGCAAAGGTTAATCCCGTATCAGTAAGCGCAAATAATATTCCTGGACCGCTTGGACAACAGAGTTTTGGAAAACTTTTCAGGGGAAACATGATATATGCAATTGCTACTGTAGCTGTACTGACCAGCGTTGACACAGTTAATCTTTTTAATGGAAGGATATCAGGTAGCCAGTTATTCAAGAATCTCCTTTCTAACACCGGTATGGCTGTGGGAGCGACCGCAGGCAGCGCTGCCGGTGCAAAAGCAGGCGCTGCCGTTGGTACCATGGTAGCGCCCGGACCAGGTACGGCTATTGGAACTGCTGCAGGCGGATTTATTGGCGGAATTGGAGGAGGCATTGCGGGAAGCTTTATAGTAAATACTACAGCCGGTATATTTATCGAAGATGATGCAAATAAAATGGTCGAAATTATCCAGGGACAATTTACATATCTGCTTAATTCCTATATCTGTACCGAAACCGAAGCAGAGCAAGCTGTCAAAGTGTTACAAACCAAATTGTACGGCAGCACATTAAAAGATATGTTTGAGAGTAAAAACAGAACCGTCTTTGCGAGGAATCTCCTTACGCCGATCTTTGAGGATATTGCATCAAGCCGCAGTTATATAGCTTTACCTGATGAAGATTATATTATAGCCGCGTTAAATACTGTACTTGAAGAAGTGATGGAATAGTATTTCAATTTGAAGATGAATATAAAAATATGATGCATCTTTGACAAGGATGGGCTTTCCCAATATTGTCAAAAAATGAAAACTATGGTAATAAATTTACAAGCCATAACCGAGGTATGAAATGCTTAATTCTTGGGCAGTTTCAAATTTTAAAAGCATATTGAAAACCAGGGTCATTAATCCTGACGAGACAGAAACTGATAAATTGTCACTCAAACCACTGACAGTCTT
>JGI24702J35022_10000625_pt1 | contig 21586 bp, 15 predicted proteins | sample TergutTh196P4_FD_35022 | JGI IMG/M metagenome (IMG submission 35022)
GCGCATCCGGTACGAGCGGCGTGAGAGGCGCGGGCGGCGTGAGAGGCGCGGGCGGCGCGAGCGGCGCGTCCGGTACGAGTGGCGCAAGCGGCGCGTCAGGCGTGAGCAGCGCTATAAAACCCGAATTGGGCTTGGGCGAGGGCTTGGGCGAGGGCTTGGGCGAGGGCTTGGGCGAGGGATGCGTATCATCCGATCAAGAATCCGATCGCCTTACCCTGTATTATCTAATAGACGCGATGATGGAACGCGTCGCAATACTTGTTACTTTTACACTTGCAGCTATAATCAAAAAAATCAACTCCGGGAAAAACCCCTGCGCCCCTGTCTGCGTTACTGTCGATGGTTCAACTTTCTACAAGTCGAAGGTCCTGCGCCAAAAAATAGATTATTATGTCAAAACGTACATTAATGATCAGGAGAACCTATATCTGGAATTTGTCAAAGCTGATAACTGCGTTATAACAGGCGCTGCAATTGCTACTCTGCAGAATTCCGACGTCCATGTCGCCTTATGAAAAAACACGGGCTTAGCTCCATGTTTTCGCAAGAAATTCCCAGAATAAGTTCCGCAGTAGACAGAAGAATGGAATTTACATAATCACCTCTTGTGGCTTATATGTATCACTTCGGTCACTTATCTCACTTGGCTAATTTGACTCATTAACAATTTGATTTCGTGGGGCATGAGTTCTCGAACCTTGCCCGGTTTTAATTCACTATCAAGTTTAAGCCCGGCAATCTCGATTCGTTTCAGTTGTAATACATTAATGCCAAACGCGGCAAACATCCGCTTTATTTGATGGTATTTGCCTTCAGTAATTGCTACTTCTACCTTGACGCCCTCTAATTCTGTTCTCTCAACCTGAGCACTCTTTATGATTTTGAGTCCCGCCGACTTACATACATATCCGCCGTCAATCAGCACTCCATCCCTAAAAGCCTTAATAACCCTCTCATCCACAGATTTATCAAGAGTAGCGGCGTACCTCTTTTCTACATGTTTTCGGGGGGAAAGTAAACAGTGGCAGAGTTCCCCATCATTTGTAAGCAGTATCAAGCCCTCTGTGTCAATATCGAGCCTTCCCACCGGAAAAGGATCATAATGTCTGTACGCCTCCGGAATCAACTCCGCCACAGTCCTTTTTCTCGCGTCATGGGTCGCTGAAATATATCCTTTTGGCTTATTTAGCATCAGATACACATACTTTTCAAACTTAAGCCGCTCCCCACCATCCACAGTGATCTCACTGTCATCAGGCGAAACCTTCCGGCTTGCGTCCTTTACACACGACCCGTTTACATTTACTCTGCCGTACTTTATCAGTTTTTTTACTTCGCTTCTCGAGCCGTACCCCATATTTGCAAGAATTTTATCGACTCTCTCCAGTTTTGCCATCTTTTTATGTTGTTTCCCTCGTCTTTCCCATCTCGTTAAGCTGTTTTCCTTGTCTTTACAATCTTGTTAAGTTGTTTGCCTCGCCTTCCTAAATCTTTATCAAAATCTTATCTATTGCATTATTGCATTTCCCCATGTTAAAATAGCTTTATTCAATTCCGAAAAAGGTGTTGGATGTACTTTATGTAATGTATGCGGTGTGCGCGGCCCATTGGTCAAGCGGTTAAGACTCCGCCCTCTCACGGCGGCGACAGGGGTTCGATTCCCCTATGGGTCATTCGTTTTTTAAACCCCCAAACGCAGTGTTTTCAAGGCGTCTGGGGGTTTTCATCTTTACCGGTTTCACCTAATTATACCCTATATATCCACCATAAACACCACTTTACATCATAAAATAATGTAAAGTGCAATGGCAATTTTCTTTGTGCCATCCATATGTCAAGACGAAATTACATCATATCCTTCCTCTTCGATTCCCGCCTTTATTGCTCCAAGGGCGGCTACACTCGGATCATATTCAACTTCAACTGTCTTTGCGCCTAAGTCTACCGCAACGCTAAATACGCCTTTAATCGCGCTCACTGCTTTAGTAACCGCGTTTTTGCAGTGATCGCAGGACATTCCCTCCACAGTTAATACTGTTTTCTCCATAACAGCTTAACACCTCCATCAAAATAAAACTTTATGAACGTTCAACGACTATTTATTATACCATGATTCTGATTAATTTTTAATATGCCGATAGAATGCAAACAAAATGCCGATAAATAGATTAGAGTAGAAAATAGAAGAAAAGTAACAGGGAGGATGAAAAATGTCTGATGAAATAAACAACAATTCGCGCCTTGATTCTCAAGCTGCTTCTCGCGTCGCTTCGGGACATGCGCACACGGAAGCACGTGCCGGGTCGAGCGTCGCTTCCGGGCATGCGCTCACGGAAGAGCGCACTGTTGATAGACAGCAGCGCGCGGAAGCGCACACCGGGTCGAGCGTCGACTCCGGGCAGCAGCACACTGAGGAGCACGTCAATAACTGGCTCAAGTTTGCGCGTCACATAAAGCTGCTTGCTGACGGCGCGTTTAGTTACTACTTACTTTTAGACAGTGAAACGAGACTTCTATATTCCAGCGAAAGTTTTTACAGCTTGGCCGGGATTACTGACGAGAGCGCTTATATAGGCCAGCCGTTGCTGGATTCATTTGATAAATTATTTAAAGGTAAAGCCTCCTTTAGAAATATAGGCCGCCGGATTAAGCGCATCACATCCGGTGAAAAAGAATTTTACGAAGATGACAACGTCGTCTGGCCAACAGGGGAGAAACGCATATACAGAATCAACTACAGAAGGGTAATGGATGAAGACAGCGGCTATGACGGGATACTCGTCTTCACACAGGACATAACAGATTTTCGGCTGGAAGAAGCGGAATTGCGTATAAACGATTTATTGAATTCGACCATGCTGCCCTGTTTAATATGGGACGAAAGGGGTAATGTGCTTGCGCAGAACAGCGAGGCGGCTCAAGTCTTTGGTTTTCCGGAGGGTATATCATCCGACGAATTAAACAAGTTATTCTTATCGATACAACCGGAAAACCAGCCTGATGGAAGAAAGACCGAAACCGTAAGGCAAGAAGTCATTCGCGCGTCTTTAGATAAAGGCTTTTCTCAAGCCGTTATCAAACTGGCAAACAGGGATGGGACTCCCATATTTTTTACCGTAAACGCCACTCGTGTGTCATGGTTGTTCGGTCATCGGTTAATTATATACTACTATGACATGACGGAAATAATGCTGAAGGAAGCCGAGGCTAAGGAAATCGAAAACCGTATGAAGCTCATGTTGGACTCAATTCCGCTTAGTTGCAGTATTTGGGACGACAATTACAACGTTATAGATTGTAACGACGAATCGATCAGAATATTTGGTTTGCCAGACAAACAAACGTTTATAAATAATTTTTATCAACTATCGCCTGAACGTCAGCCCGACGGTAAATTGTCAAGAGAAAGCGTTGCCGAGAATATGAGGGAAGTCGTAAAAAAAGGTTCTTTGGTTTTTGAATGGATGCACCAGGATTTGAATGGCAATCTGATTCCGTCAGAGGTAACGCTTGTACACATAAAACACAGTGGCGAACATATTGCGCCCGGCTACACAGTTCTTGGATATGTACGGGATTTGCGCGAATATAAGAAAATGATAACGGAAACGAACGAGGCATACGAACGCATGCAGCTTATGTTTGATTCAATGCCGCTTACCTCAAATTTAATGAGTAAAGACTATAAAATAGTCGATTGCAACGAGGCTGTCCTAAAATTGTTTTCGCTGACGGACAAACAAGAGTATATAGACAGGTTCTACGATCTGGCGCCTGAATTCCAGCCTTCCGGGAGGCCGTCGAAGGCGTTGGCGATCGAGCAGATATCCAAAGCGTTTGCCGAAGGATATAATCGTTTTGAATGGATACATCAAACGCTGAATGGAGAGCCGCGGCCCTGTGAAATTACTCTTATTCGCATACATTTTAGAGACGAAGATTATGTTATCGGATACGCGCGGGATCTGCGGGATGTACAAGCGGCGATGGCGGAAGCCGACGCGGCGAACCAACGCATTAAGCTCATGCTGGACAGCAATCCGTTAATCTCAATATTACGCGACGATCAAGGCAATATAATAGATTGTAACCAGGAAGCGCTAAATATATTAGGCGTTCCTGACAAGGCAACTTTCTGTAAAAACTTTTATGGTTATTTCCCCGAGTACCAGCCGGATGGATCAAAAAGCGTCGATATGACAGATGAAATTATAAAAAATCTGGAGGACAAAGGTTCTTACTACTTGGAGCGTACATTCCAAACGCCCGCGGGCGAGTTGATTCCGGTAGAAAGTAAAATCGTGCGGATCCCCTGGGAAAACACATATTACTATCTGTCATTTTCCCGTGATTTACGCGAAACCAAGGCAAACGAAAAGAAAATGCAGGAAATCGCCGAGAGGGAACGTAACGCCAAGATCCAAAAAGAAGCCGCTCAGGCTGCCAATGAAGCAAAAAGCAGATTCCTGGCAAACATGTCGCATGAAATACGAACGCCCATGAACGCCGTATTGGGCATGTCGGAACTATTACTTCAAGAGTATTTGAATAAACGGCAACTTCAGTATGTCGAGGATATCAGAACCTCAGCAAAGGCGCTATTAGGAATAATAAACGATATTTTGGACGTTTCAAAAATTCATACAGGTAATTTAAGCCTTGTGCCGGTACATTATGATTTCAATAAATTGATTGATGACGTAAACTCGATCGTGATTTTTTTAGTCGAAGAGAAGGGTATCTCCTTTGTATTGTCCGTGCAGGAACACGCTCCCCTATACCTTTTCGGGGATGATATGCGGCTTAGGCAGGTGCTCTTGAACTTGTTGAGCAATGCCGTCAAATTCACGGATGCGGGCGCCGTGCGGCTGGAAATCGGTTTCACCGGCGACGACATAACTATCGTAGTCAGCGACACGGGAATTGGTATACATAGATCGGCAATTCCAACTCTCTTTGACGCTTTTGAGCAATCCGATAAAGAAAGAAACCGAACCATACAGGGAACAGGGCTTGGTCTTACAATTGTTAAATCCATTGTAGAAATGATGGGCGGAGATATAACGGTTACGAGCGAATATGGACATGGCACGTCGTTCCACCTGAGAATTCCAATGGTATTGGGAGACAAATCGCTAATACCTCGCGGCGAAAGCGCTGAAAAGGCTATATATGCCCCGGATGCAAAGGTGTTGGTCGTAGACGATAACGTGGTCAACATAAATGTAGCGCGCGGGTTGTTGGGGATTTGCCAAATCAAGGCGGACGCCGCCGTATCAGGTAAACAGGCAATAGATCTGGTCCAGCGCAATCAGTATGATGTCGTTTTCATGGATCACAGGATGTCCGGGATGGATGGCGTCGAAACAACCAGAATCATTCGCGGATTAGGCGTAACGACGCCAATTGTCGCTCTAACGGCAAGCGCCGTTACCGGCGCGAGAGAAATGATGATAGAAGCCGGTATGGATGATTATCTTGCAAAGCCAATTATAAAAGTTGATCTAATGCGCATGCTTAAAAAGTGGATCCCGTTCGAGAAGATATTGTATTCTCCTGACGAAAAGGCGTCGCAAAAAGAATCCGATAAACCCGGAGATGAAAAACACGAGGAGTTTTGGAACAGGATCGATCAAATCGAAGCGCTTTCCGTATCGACAGGCCTGAGCAGAATTGACGGCCACAGGGACGTCTATGAAACAACATTGAGATTGATGATGCAGGAAATTGAAGAAAGTACTGAAAATTTAAATGCGTTTTTAGAGGCTGACGATATGAAAAATTTCCACATTGAGGCGCACGGTATAAAAGGAACGTTGGCAAATATCGGCGCCATGGGGTTGTCCTCGGACGCTTATGGCCTCGAAGTCGCGTCAAATAAACCGGATAGGGATTATTGCGTTTCCAATCTACCCAGTTTTCTTGAAAAGATAAACGAATTTAAGCTGGAGCTAAAAGATGCGTTTTCGCTGATAAGTCAGGCTGACGGCCCTATTGAAATATCCCCTGAGCTGGAGCCTGTTTTGAAAAAACTATTATCCGCGTTTAGCGATACGGATTATGCATTGATAGATCAGTTAATTGAAAAGTTGAAAGCGTTTGATCTGGCTGGCGCGCTAACCGGCGCGCTAAAGGAGGCCATCGAGCAAATAAAAGACTCGGTAATGATGATGGAATATGACGAGGCTTCGGAACAAATCAACAAATTGCTCGCCTTGTAATGCGTGGTGGGTTGTGAGCTGAATAAATTGGCAAATGGGTAGTTTTGCAATGCGCGATGGGTTGTGAGCTGAACAAATCGATAAATTGCTCGCCCCTTGTAACGCGCGATGGGTTGTGAGCTGACGAGGGATTAAGTCGTTATACTAACGAGCGAAAACATTTGCACAAATTGCATTTTTCGCTCGCAAGTATAACTTTATGCGCAAGCCGCCGTATCTGTAGTTTGTCGCTGCGCGACCGGCGTCTGCGCACCCATTCGCTGCAATTCATTTCGCTCATGGGTATAATCGTTTGATCATTCGGTATTCGCAAAACATTCCGTTCGGGGCTTCTATTGATTCAACTAGTTCAAACCCAAAATGTTCGTACATCGCGGCGTTATCTTTAGAGTGAGTTTCCAACGTGATGCATGAGCTGATTGTTTTCGCGCGGTTAAAAGAGTATTCCAACATTTCCCTGCAAAGCCCACTGCCTCTCGAAGACTTTTCTATCGCAAAGAGAGCCAAATAATACGGCGCAACTTTACTATACTTCTTAAACCATTTAGTGCTTTGAACCTCCTTTATCGGTCTTAGATTTCGCATAATGAGCTTTCTTTCGGACTTGGAACACATTTTGAAAGCTATTCTAATGAGATTGATTAAAAAAGACGCATAATTGAACAGCATTTTTCCCTTTGCGTCAATTCCGATTATTACACTGTTCACATCCTCGCCGCCGACGAAAATATCCGCATGTCCAAAAAGCGAATGAGACAACTGCCAATAATACTTTTCCGCAATCAACCGCTTTGCTTTTTCCGGTTCAATGCCTTCCATCGCAGTTTGAAAGGGTTCTATTTCATAAAATTGTTCCGCTATAAATACCGACAGCGATCTTAGTTCGTCTTTTCTGATATTTCGCATATTATATCTTCCTCAATGCTTCCATTATAGCGTACTCAACGCTTCTATTATAGCTTACTTTTTCAATTAAGGCGGCAATTTCCTGTGTTTCCCGATTGGCAATTTCCTGTCGTAATTTGCTCGTAGATATGCTATTCTGATACTTGTAGGTCAGGTTGGATTTGAGCAAACTCCCTTGTGTTGAAACAGCGCGGATAAGTGTTGAACAGTACGAACTTTGGTGTTGGATGAAGTTTATGAAATCATAAGACGAGGCGGTGATAAAGTGTCTGTTGAGGAAATCAATGAATATTACAAGAAGCTCATCCCGATAATAGGCGACGACTTTGATGCCCCCCCATTATATGTACCGCTAAGTAATGAAAATGAAAATATTGGTTTTTTTGCAAAAGCTTCTACAATAGAATTTCAACTATTTCTGGATGAACTGATTTCGAAAAATTCTACAAGGTGGTCAATTTCTTATTACCTCGAGGATCGTTCCGCTATCTTAATGCGTTTTCCTCAAATGGCTAATGAAAAAAGATTCTACCATCTGGGCATTGATATTAACGTACCTCTCGGGACGAAGCTCTACTCCCCATTTGACAGCGACGTTATAATCAGCGACTATGAAGAAGGTGATGGGAATTATGGAGGCTTTACAGTCCTTCGTTGTCAACAGCAAACAACTGTATTTTACCTGTTGTTTGGACATTTGAACCCGGGCAAGCTACCCTGCCCCGGAACTAGATTGAGGCATGGGGAGGCGTTCTCCCAAGTAGGGGATATGAGCCAAAACGGAAACTGGCACTATCATACTCACCTTCAAGCATTAACGGAAAAAGCCTTTGCAAATGGATGGCTGAACAAAGGGTATTGCAAAAAAAGCGATCTCCCCACAATCAAAGAGTATTGTCCGAATCCATTCGTGTTTTTGTGATCCAAGTATACGTTCCGATCACTTAAGCGCCCCTGAAGAAGGCCTGAAGAAGAGCTGCGCTATCGCGCTCCCGCACATGCGCGGTCAGAGGCATGATCAGCTAAGTAATCTGATACATGACCGTCAGGTTCGGAGGCTGGGTCGGCGGAGTTGGCGCCGCGGCTAAATGTGTGGTCGGCTGCGCGGTCAGAGGCCATATTTATCCTCGGCCAATTCTTTGAAATATCTGATTTTCTCAGTCAACGCGCCATCCGTTTGCATAAAACCTTTGGATGTATCCGTTTCCGCCGCCAATTCATGTCCGATCAGCGCCCATGTTGTGTCTCTGAGGTTTTCAAACAGTGGATCTTGAAGCTCGACGCAGATGAAAGGCTGCGACGGGGAATTTATATCTTCCCCGCATATCTGGAGCATTTGATACTTTTCGCACAGCGCCCGCAACCGCAACAACTGCTCGCGAGTATTCCTCGAGGGCATATAAGTTATGGCTCGAAAACCTATGTCATACAGGATGTACATCAGTTCATCCAGATAAGAGTCTTCAAACGTTTGCGCCCGTTTATCGCCGGTAACGCTCAACGTTACATCGCCCAAGTACGGATATGCAGCGATGACGCCATTTGCGTTCGCGAAAGCCAGCGCAACATCTATATCCGGACACTCGTCGCGTCCTGCAGGGATATAGTCTCGAAATTTCGCTTTTAATTTCCCAAGTTCAGAATAATCTCCGCCCGCCAAAGCGAACAAGATATGACGTTCAGTCACGGAGCCGCCTTTGGCGAACATCGAAAGTGGCAGGACGTCATTTTCATAATCTAACCCTAACCTATCGCAAATTGCTCGATTTCTCAGGCCGCGAGCTTCCGAGACAGGACTGAGAAACGATGTTGCTTTATCAAACCTGTTATGTGGTACGCCATGAAAGGTAATGTATGAGATGTTATCCTGGTCGGGGTGGTTGGTGCGGCGATTTCCGATTGGCGTGTGCGCGTGGTATACACGCATCTCAAAACCGGCGGTAACCGGCAGGTCCAGTCTTTTCCCCTCCGCAATAAATTCAGGCGCACCCGCGATAGTGTCATGATCAACGATTCCCGCTGCCGCCAGGCCGGCTTCTTTTGCCTTTTGCACCGCCATGGCGGGGGTATATGGCGAGAAAGAGTAGGTTGTGTGGATATGATTATTTACATCCGCGCTCAACGCAGCATCACCTGCCCGCCTGTTACAGGGACAGCTTGTCCGGTCTCATATTGTTGTTCAACGCAGTATACGATAGCGCGGGCAACGTCAACCGGGACGCAGCCGCGCTTCATCGGGACTTTAGCTTCATAGTACGCCTTAATATCGGCTACTGTCTTGGCGCCGGGAACCTTTCCGGCGTTGAGGTATTGGACAAATAATCCCTTTTCCGGATCACTCCACAGCGGACCTTCATAAAAGTTACCGGGGCATATGGCATTCACCTTAATTCCAAACTCCGCCAATTCCAAGGCGAAAGACTGCACAAGCCCGATGCTTCCGAACTTACTTCCGGCATAGGCAAAGTTCTTATTTGATCCTTCCAAACCCGATTTACTGTTGACCTGTATGATATCATAACTTCGGTCAGGATACTGCTCCCGTTGAGATTTCATTACCCGCGCGGCAGCTTTCGCACACAAAAAGAAGGCCGAATAGTTAACCTTCGTCACCAACTCAAATTTCTCCGGCGTCATTTTTTCCAACGCTCCGGAGATCAATACGCCGGCGTTGGATATAAACAGGTCAAGTCTGCCATATGCCTCCATTGCCGCGTCGACGAGGGCATTAACATCCCGCTCGTCAGTTACGTCGCAGCGAAAGGCAATACCCTTCAATCTGGCGGCGGTCTGTTGAGCCGACTCCAAGTTGACGTCGGCTATGACAATTCGGCAGCCCTCATCGGCAAGACATTCCGCGATACCTGCGCCAAAGCCTTGCGCTCCGCCGGTTATAACCGCAACTTTGTCTATTAAACGCATAGCTCTCTCCTATCGTTTTTTCGTCTACAATCTTGCGGGTACATTTTTACGCTCGCAATATTCATCCCAAACTGCTGTCCATGGCAGGGTCTTACACTCCTCCATTAGCATCAGCCTTCTGGTGAAATCAAACGAGCCCTCCGCTTCCCGGAGCGCCTGAAACGGCTCCAATAGCGCAATCAGTAGCGCTTTTCGCATGTTGCGCATACCAACTGTCCAAGCCGTGACGCGGTCGATAGAGCCGTCGAAGTAGTCCAATCCAATGTGGACTCGATTCTGCAGGTTGTGCCTTATAATCTCCTTCGCTATCGCAACCAACTCGTCGTCCAGAAGGATGACGTGGTCGCTGTCCCAGCGCACCGGACGCGAAACGTGCAACAACAGGCGATCAACAAACAATGACACAGCGGATATTTTCGCGCTTATGACCTCTGTCGGGTGGAAATGCCCAGCGTCCATGCAAAGCGCGAGATTATTCTTTACGGCGTAACCCAGGTAGAATTCGTGGCTGCCGACAGTATAGCTTTCAACTCCAATGCCGAATAGCTTGCTCTCCACAGCATCGATGACATCCAGTTTCTCTTTGAATATTTCATCCAGTGCTTCCACAAGCCGTTTGCGCGGTGCGAGCGTATCCGCTGGAACATCTTTGAAGCCGTCCGCAGCCCAAAGGTTAACGACAGACGGAGATTTAAGCTCCTTGGTAAACTGCTCCGCCACTTTTCTACAGCGCTTACAGTGTTCAATCCAAAAATCCCGAATCGCCTTGTCCGGGTGCGAAAGCGTCATACCGTCCGCTGATTTTGGATGGCTGAACAACGTGGGGTTGAAATCAAGGCCGAGGCGTCTTTCCTTCGCCCAATCCACCCAAGCAGAGAAATGCCCGGGTTCTATTTGGTCGCGGTCGACGCCAGCCACATCTCCATATATAGCGTGGAGGTTTATCCGGGCAGGGCCGGGTATCTTCGACAGGGCGCTGTCAATCATTACCCTCAACTCGTCAACGCTCTCAGCGGCGCCCGGATGGCTGCCGGTGGACTGGATGCCGCCAGTCAGGCTGCCGGCGTCTTGCTCAAAGCCGTGCACGTCGTCGCCTTGCCAACAGTGCATTGAGACGGGAATAGCGTCAAGCGCGGCCAGCGCCGCCTCAACGTCCACTCCGCTTGATACATAAAGCTCTTTTGCAATGTCATATGCTTTCATATCACAAATCCTTTCTATTCATTAATTTAGACCACTATCGTCTTCATTCAGTTCAGTATCGCCTTCATTTAGTTCAATATCGTTTTCATTTAGTTCATAATCGTCTTCATTCAATTCAATATCGTTTTTATTTAGTTCATAATCGTCTTCATTTAGTTCAGTATCGCCTTCATTTAGTTCAGTATCGCCTTCATTTAGTTCAATATTGTCTTCCGGTACGCTTCACTTTCCCAATTTCCAATGAAGTCCATCGCTTTTTCATCCATCGCCTGAATCTCTTCGCTGTTCTGCATCAATGTAAATTGAATGAACATGACGGCGCTCATTATCTCGCTTTGAACTTCGGTCAACGTTAGGTACACCTGCTGGTCTGGGTATAACGTCAAGCCAATTTTCTGTGAGAACCTGTCATAATCATCGCGTGTTACGCCATATGACTTTGCAACCAACTCGTTTACGTCGTCGTGTATTTGCAGGCATTCTTCGGCGTTGTCCGCAGTTACTATAATACCGTGATTGACCATAAACACTACTTGCGTATCTGGTCTTAACAGCTTCCCGATAGCGGCGGACAGTTCCTCTCCGGGATTAATGTACGGCACGACAATATAGTTGTATCGGCCCTCCATCAGGGCAGGCAGCCTGTCCACACCGTTCCGCGAGCAAAGCGCAAGGTTGGCGTATACCGGATGCGTGTGCAGAACGAATTTGCCAAGGAGTGCATGGAACCCCACCTCCACAGATGGGCGCAAAGGTTTGTAGCCCTGCCCAACTGTCACATCATTCAGCGTATCAACCTCGACCACCGCAAACCCATCGGTTTCTGTAACCTGATTAAGCCTAAAACCTGAAGCCTTGATAGCCATCAGACCATTGCCCAATTTGACTGATGTATTTCCTCCTCCGCCTTGAACATAATCATTGCGTTCACCCACTATCTGCGACATTCTCGCAAACTCACGCAACATACTCTGTCAACCCCCTCTCTATTTTCGAGCGTAATTAAAATTGCCACAATTGCATTTCCGATGCATTTCCAAATTCACTTATTTCAGATTAAACGCCATATTAATGTCTTCCACCTCCGCCTCCGAGATATGGACAAGTGGTCCGATATCAATCGCGGAAATGACGGAATGCGCCGTTGCCTCCGCGACTTCCAGCCGATCAAAGGCATTCAGCAGACTGTTGCCGGTCACAAGTATCTGATTGTTTTCACATATGAGCGCAGACGTTTTTGCCGAGAACATGTCCGCCACCATTTCCGGCTTCAGGTAAATCGCGCTGAACGGCACTTTCTGAATCTGCCGCAGCATAATATAACTCTCCGGGATCGTGCGTGGGTCAAATTCAGCTTCCGTGACCGCAAACGCCATAGCGTGGGGCGGATTGGCGCCCAAAACAGAATTGATATCCCTGTGCTTTTCATAAACCAGTTGGTGCATCTTTACCGAGCGGGAGGGGATTTTCCCCTGCTCCTTCATACCGTTCTTAATCAACACAAGGTCGCCTTCGTCCATATAAGCCCGGTCTACACCATAGGGCGTGATTAGAAATGAACCGTCCGACAGGCGCACCGAGTAGGTTCCCTGAGTGCTGCCAAATAATCCCTGGCAATATGAGCGGCGTATCAGCACAGTCATATCGCGGCGGGCAGCACATTCCTCGGGGCTGTGCCTGTTCGGCGTGAAATCATCCATGATCAGATGATCTCGAGTATCCGTAAGGTTTGTTTCGCTGTCCCGGAGGCTTTTTGGGGCGCCCAATTTGCGGGCGTATATCTCCAGATTTGCTGCGGATTCAAGCGTCTCAAACTTCATAAAAGCCTGGAACAGGTTCTCGGCGCCCAGGACAACGCCATGGTTTTCCATCACAACGACTGTGAAGCCCTTTTCAAACTCCGAGGCAATATTGTCCCCTAATTCCTGCGAACCCGGCACGGCATAAGGCGCCATAGTGATATCCCCTAATGTGCGGAATGTATTGGTGACCAAACGCGTGTCCGGTAAAACCCTCGCAACGGAAAACGCCACCAGCGCCGGGGGGTGCGCATGCAGGACAGCGCGCAGGTCGGGGCGGCGTTTGTAGATCGTCGCATGAAAAGGTAACTCAACCGAGGGCTTATGTGGGCCAAGTATCTGACCGTCCGATTTGACGCGGCATATATCGCCCCTCGTCAGGGCGCCTTTATCTACACCTGTCGGAGTGATCCAAATATCGCCGTTCTCATCCAGAACGCTCAAATTACCTCCGGAGGTAGTGGTCATTCCTCCCTGATAAATACGATCCATCATCAGCACAATCTGATCCGCGGGATGCAACAGTTCAAATTTCATGGTAGTACCTCCTTTATTGCAAAGGCTGGCAGCGTGCAACCGAGCACTGCAGCACAAACTTTTGCAGCACAAGCTTGTATGGCAATACCTCCTTGTATTGCAAAAGCCAGCGCCGTGCGCCTGAGCACAGCAGCACAAACTTTTATGGCAATACCTCCTTTATTTCAAAGCTGCGTCTGATGACAGCCCTCGCTTCTTCTAATCCTGAGAATTCTCCCTTGCGGATCATCTGGCATGTTAGATTGCCAATCGCCGTGCTTTCAGTTGGACCGGCGCAGACGGTCTTTCCTGTATACTGCGCTGTAAGCTTGTTTAACGGCATGTTGTTCGAGCCGCCGCCAACAATGTGGATTGCGGGATATGTCACGCCGGTATGGCGTTCCAGCGACTGTATGGCGTCACGGTAACAAGCGGCAAGGCTTTTGAAAATCACAGCCGCAAATTCCCCTGGTTCTTCCGGAACTTGCTCACCACTTTCTTTGCAGGCTTTTTGTATCTCGCGCGACATGTTCTCCGGCGCGAGAAAACGAGCGTCATTGCAATCCACTAACGACGAAATCTTCGATTGCTCCGCCATCTCACAGAACATTTCATATGAGTAGTCGTTTGAGTTTTCACTCGGGCACTCGCTCAAAAAGTCTTTTCGCACGGACTGTATCATCCACAGGCCCATAATGTTTTTCAAGTATCTGTATCGGTAACCGTATCCTCCCTCGTTACTAAATCCCGCTTTCATGCTCGTCTCCGAGCAATCCGGGTCGAGGCGCTCAACACCCAGCAACGACCACGTGCCCGAACTGATGTATAGAGTATCTTCATCACCTTGCGACGGCGCCGCCATAACCGCCGAACCTGTATCATGCGTACACGGCAATATCACCTGACAGTTAAACCCCACCTGTTCTTGTATTTCAGGCAAAAGGTCGCCAAGCACGGTCCCGGGAGGCGCAATCTCCCTGAATATGCCACGTGGAAATCCGCATGCATTGATGATTTTATCATCCCAGGTTTTACTCTCAGCGTTAACAAGCCCTGATGTTGTTGCGATCGTGTATTCGGTCTTCACAGCGCCCGTCAAGCGGTAATGAAGGTAATCAGGCATCATCAGCAATGATTCAGCTTGCTTTGGAAAGCCCGGCGAACTCATTTTGACCGCCATAAGTTGGAATATTGTATTGAAGGATAACTTCTGTATTCCGGTACGCTGATACAGCTCATGCTCTGGGATACAGGCAAAAGTTTGTGTATCCATACCGTTCGTCCGCTCGTCACGGTAAGCCACCGCGTCGCCCGTCATTCGCCCGTTCTCATCCAAAAAAACAAAATCCACGCCCCAAGTGTCGATCCCTACGCTTACCGGAATTCTGCCAATCTCCGCGCAACGCCTCAAACCACTGATAATACCGGCAAGCAAAATATTCGTATTCCAACAGAGATGACCGCCCTGCTTCGACATCCCATTGAAGAATCTGTTTATCTCCTGACACATCAGCCTGCCATTTTCGAGCCATCCCAAAATGCAGCGCCCGCCTGACGCGCCAATATCCACAGCCAGAAAGTATTTCACATCATTCTTTTCATTCATTCCATTCTTTTCATTCTTTTCATTCACATCATTCATTCCATTCTTATCATTCATTCCATTCTTATCATTCACATCATTCACCTCACACTAAATCAGTAAATGCTTTTCCAATCAGAGATATTATCAATATCAAATTTCACAGGATTTGCCAAGACCACCTCCATACCGCCGTCAAACGCTTCTGTAATGATCTTTGTTCCCAGTTGGCCAGCAACAAACGTCTGCCCTTCCCGACCGTCAATAACCCCGTCGCAGAGGGCTTTTGACGCATAGGCGCCCAGATACCCAACCTCGATCGGGTTCCATAAATACATCCATGGACAAATCTCACTTTTGATAAACCGCTCCATTTCGGATGGGAGCGCAAGCCCTGTTAGTAAGACTTTTGAGGATCGCTCCTCGATGACCGTACCCGCCGCCAGCATCCCTACGACCGTTGGAGCAATGATGACGTCCAATTCAGAATATGTGTCAAGCAGGTAGCGGGCCTGCTCCGCCGATTTTCCCGCCACATCGTCGCCATATACTATTTCTGTCAGTTCGATATTTTTATAAGTATCCGGGTAATCCTTCAATTCCCTTAGCATCCATTCAATCCATAAGTTCTGGTTTGTAGCTTGCGGCGTGGCTGAGAGTATAGCTATCTGTCCGGAACCACGCGACATCCTGGCGGCTGCCTGAACCAATACCCGACCGATGACTTCGGGGTCCGCCGGCTGAATGTGCAAAGTGCGGCTTTTTGCATTCACGGCTGAGTCAAGCGATATAACCCGAATACCATTCTTCATGGCGCGATTCAGCGTCTCTTCCAGCGCATCGGCATCGTTGGCCGCCACGGCTATAGCCGATACCTCTTGTCTGATCAAATCATCAATGGCCTCAATCTGACCGGTAATGTTCGGCGTGACCGGGCCTCGAAGTATCGCACGCGAGCCAACTTCCTCACACGCCATTTGGAATCCGTCATACATCCTCTGCATATACGGATTGCTAATATCTTTTACGACCAATGCGAGAACCGGCGGATCGCCCTCATCCGGGCTAAGGTCGTCAGGGCCGGGGATGTTCCGATCCACGCATCCGGATAAACATATTAAGATATAAAACAGAATACACAGTCCGCACATTGTATTGCGTATTACTTTGTTTTGCGTAGTTCTGTCAACTATCACCTGTTCCCTACCTCCAGTTAAATATCATCCGTCGCTTCTCTTCCTGTACTCAGTCGGCCAGACTCCCTCTTTTCTCTTAAACTTCTTTGAAAAATGGTATTGATCCTTAAAGCCGACTCGCAGAGCAACTTCTTTGACCAGAAGTCCCGGTTCCGCGCGCAATAACTGCTTTGCTTCGTTAATTCGCAACGTCATGAGGTAATCGGCGGGCGAAATCCCAAAGTTACGCCTGAAAATACGACTGATATACGATGGGACAAATCCAAATCTCCGTGACAAATCCATTCCTGAAATAGGCTTATTATAAAATTCCTCCAGGTATTTTTTGACGCTGCCGGCAAACTCTGAAGCCCTGGGTGTCTCCGTATCGGTCAGTAAACTTTCAAACAAGCTCAACAGGCTCAGTTTCAGTTCATCGTATGTCAAAGACTGGTATACCACTTCATAAACAGGCGCCCGCACATCAATAGACGCGCGCACGCCGACTGGTATGCGCGCATCGACGGACTTGCATATATCGGGCGGTAGCGTCTTAACTTTTTCATATTGGGATAACACAGCGTCAAAGAAATCATATACTGCGATATAAGAACTCTTTTTCTCCTCTAACACATTAAGACAGGACGTCAACCGCATCCCCATAGCTTCGCTGTCATTCCGTATTAGCGCATCGGCTAAAAACCGGGCTTGTTGTTTCAAACGAGCGTTATCAGCTTCCACAGCTTTTGCAGCTTCCACAGCTTTTGCAGTTTCCACAAATTTCACAGCTTCCACGGCTTTCGCAGCTTCTACAGCTTTTGCAGTTTCCACAAATTTCACAGCTTCCACGGCTTTCGCAGCTTCTACAGCTTCCGCGGTTTCCGCAGTTTCCATGGTTTCTACAGTTTCCACAGTTTTCACAGCTTCCACATTCGAGAAATAAGTTTCTCTCCGTTCTTTGTCCGCAAAAGCATTAGAAGGCTCCCTATGAGGATTTGCTATCGAATTCAACGGCAAAAGCAACGACGCGCCAACTCTTTGCTTCCCCGGCAAATATCTTTGCAATACGCGAATTGTGGCGCCAACAGCCGAATATGAAACGAGGCGGTTATAATATACCAGCGTGATTGGTACAGGACTTAGGCCGGATAGAGCTGCAAATACTTCGGACGCCGTTCTGTCAACCCTGCTTGTATCGGAAACTTCACTGATAAATATACGCTCTGCAGACGTCTTTCCTAAAAAAATCCAATCCGTGTCCTTGCCCCCGACTTCTTTTTCCAACTCATCCCATACCAAAGAACCGGGTAATAACAAATCCTCGTCATCATCAAACATCGGGGCGGGACCGGCGCAAATATACATTGCCAAATAGATTTCAGGAGGCTGTTGCTCTCTGTGCGTCCTATCGTACCGCAACTCATCAGCCCGCGGACCTTCATCGCGCCACCCTCTCTCCTCTATGCGCCGAGTCTGATGGAGGCTCTGTGAGAGTTCTGCGGTCTTTTCTTTGCGATTGCGAAGGTTATACGCCTCTTTAAGTTTAGCCAGCGTTTTTGACAAGGCGTCGCCTGTGATCGGTTTTAAAAGATAGTCAAATGCGTTGCTCCTTATGGCGTGTTGGGCATATTCAAAATCCTGGAATCCCGATAATACGACAATAAAAATATGCGGATACTTCCTATGGACAATATTCATCAGCGCAAGTCCATCCATTAGAGGCATACGAATATCTGTAAAGAGTATATCCACATGCTCCTTTCGCAGATAGTTTTCCGCTTCCGCGCCGTTCTTGGCGGTGTGGCACACGACAAACTCTTCGTCACATTGTTGGATCATCTTCTCAACGGCGCGCAAAATTGGTGGTTCATCCTCCGCGACCATAACACGGATACTCATATATTTCCTCCGATCACACGGCGACTCATATATTTCCTCCGATCACACGGCGACTCATATATTTCCTCCGATCACAACGACGGTTCCACTCATAATAAAGGCTCCGTTCTTTATGACGGTTCCATTCGCCTTTCGGTCCTCAACCATGAAGATTCCTTCATCTCCATATGAGAGATAGAGCCGAACAGCCGTATTGAGCATACCTGAGCCGCCTGGAGACAGCTTTGGGAATTTTTTACTACGCTTAAAATCATCAAGACGCCTTTGCATTTCATTTACCGCCTGCGCAGACATCCCGACGCCGTTGTCTGCGATCGTAACCGTCCACCGGCTGTCTGTTATTTCCAACGTCGCCCAGATGTGCCACGGAGGCGCAACGCCTTTGAATCCATGCTGAAAACAATTCTCTACAATTGGCTGGAGAATTAGTTTTGGAGCTTTTACGCGCGTAGGGTCGCCGTTGACGGCGATTTCGTATTCAAAATCCTCTTCATAGCGTTTTCTCATCAAATCGAGGTATGCCCGCATATGAGCCAATTCATCATTCAACGTAATACTGCTGCCGTTTGGCGCTGAATTTGAGGCTGCGTATCGAAGCATGGAAGACAGAGCGGCGCAGATATCCGTCACTTTCTCGTTTCCTCCTTCATAGCCGGCGGCGCTGATTACAGCCAGCGTATTATATAGAAAGTGGGGATTGATCTGGGACTGAAGCGCAAACATTTGCGCTTCCATCTCCATCGAGGATGATTGAGACAATCTTGACGCAAACGTCTCAAATGCGCGTTGTATGTCGTCCACCTCGTCTTTTCCCAAATCGGAAAACTCCAGCCGCAGGTTTTGCAGGTCTATATTTTGAATTGAAGCGGATAGTTTCCTTATGGGGCGGGAGAACCTGTCGGCAATAAAGTATACTATCATGACCAATACAATCAATAATAGCAGCGTACCGCACGCCAACACAATAAAAGAAGGGTAGTACGTCTGATAAAGGGCGTTTTGGTTATATAAAAGCATTATGTTCCATTGGGCAATGGAGGATTGCCCATAAACGGCAAATCGATTGGATGGTTCGGATAGCGTTTGTATTCCAACAGGGCTGCTTTGCGCGATACGCCTACCATACTCACCTGTATCACGCCAGCCCGGGTCGGTTGCATACAATGGGACGCCGGACTCGTCAAAAATAACCATTATGAGTCCCTGATCCGTCTCAAAAGAAAGTAACGCCTCCAATCGTGAGAACCGCCTTTGCACCTCCACAATGCCATACGAGGCGTTCCCGTAGTCGTTGGACAGAGGCCGGATTACGGAAATCAACGGTTCACTCAAGTCAGACCAGAAATCCTGATGGGCGCCAATCACAAGGTGTTGGCAGTACTTCATTTCCTCCAGCCATTCGGATATTGGCAGGGCATGACCGTTTCCGCTCTTCTTTTTAGTTTCATATAATATACCCGTACTTATATAGTCACTGCTTTCATTGTAGACTGAAATACGGTCGGCTGTGTGACTTCGGCCGTTAATATTTGTCAATAGGCTGCCCGCGTCTACGCCGTCGATCAGGTTTTGTTCAAAATAGTTGCCCGGCCCGTTTCCTTCGGATAAGTCGATAAAGTAAGCCAGAAGACGGGGGTTACCCGCTGCAACAAGCGCGATGGTGTCCATTTCGCTAAAAAAGCTGTCAACCTTTGAAATCATCTGACTTGTCAGCTCCACCTGATTGTTGCGCATAGCGTCTGAGTAGGTTCGAATTAGCACTGTAAAGAGAACGCCTGCAAATACTAACACAATGATGGACAGCACGGCGGCATATGTCAGAAATAGTTTGCTTCGTATACTTTTACGGCGCTGTCTGCCCGCCATTTTATTTTTCCCTTCTGATAACTAATAAATAGTGCTTTTTACCGTATATGCGCCGTTAATCGTCTCCGCGACGTTAGTTTCTCTGCGGCCTGATCGTCTCTATGGCGTTGATTGTCTTCGCGGCGCTAATTATCTCTACGGAATTAATTTTCTCCGCGGCGCTAAGCATCTATGCGGAATTAATTTTCTCCGCACCGCTAAGCATCTATACGGAATTAATTTTCTCCGCACCGCTAAGCATCTATGCGGAATTAATTTTCTCCGCACCGCTGATTGCCCGCTATTTGATTGCCTTCGCGCCGCTAATTGTCCCGCTATTTTGATTGCATATCTCAAAATATTCTTGTCGCTTTTTGTTCATTGTAAGAGCTGGCCTGAGTGGTGTCAATACGCAAAGAGACGCAGTCAGACGCGCAACGCCTGTCTTTTGCAATTTAGACATCAACATTTCATATCCGGACATCATTGATGCATTTTAAGACATCATCGGTTTGCATTAAGACATTTTAAAGAAAACGCGATTTGTATAGCATAAATTATGATATGAAATCTATCTCAATCCATACGAAAACGCAGACATAAACCATACTATGTATATCACACAGACTTCATAAGTTATGGTTAAGTTATGGTTTATATAAAACGCATCTGCATTGGCGCCAGCGACGGCGCAAAAATCCGCCGCATGAGTTTTTGTCTGTATAAGCGCGCGCTTTACAGAACTCTTCTGTATAAGCTCGTGCTTTTATAGAAATATATCAAATTCCTCTGGGAGGGAAAAATAATGAAAAGATTGATCGCACTATTACTGAGCGTCACGTTAATGTTGACGTTTGCCGCATGCGGGACCCCTGCTCCGTCCGTGACGGAAACGCAGACCACGCAAGCCGCGCAAGAAAGCGCCACCGCCGCGTCAGAATCACCGACTGAAGCGCAAACACAGGCCACAGCGGGAACGACGGCTGAAAGCCCTCCCGCAAGCGACGCAAAAACTATCGGATTTTCAGTGTACGACATGCAATACGAGTTCTTTCAGATCATGGAGCGCGGCACGAGGGAACAGATTCAGGCCATGGGCTATGGCTACCAACTCCACGATCAGAAGAGCAGTGAGACAGAAATGGTATCCGGCGCCATCAACCTAATCAACTCAGGCATCGCAGCGCTGATCATCTCGCCCTGCAAACCGGAAGCGCTATCAAGCATAGTTGCGGCTGCAAAAGAAAAGAACATACCGGTTATCGTCGACGATATCGGCGGCGGCGGCGCCGATTACGACGCGATTGTAATCTCCGACTGCTACAAGGGCGGTCAATTAGCCGCCGATTATACCGCCGAACTGCTCGCGAGCAATCCGGGATCGAAAAAAGTAGCCATCATCAAATGCGAACCTGAGGCCGTCTACGCCATACGCCGCGGCGAGGGCTACAAAGCCAACATCACCGCCGCGGGCTTCACAGTAGTCTCCGAGGTTTCCGGCCATTCTAAGAGTGAGGA
>JGI24702J35022_10000626_pt1 | contig 21574 bp, 19 predicted proteins | sample TergutTh196P4_FD_35022 | JGI IMG/M metagenome (IMG submission 35022)
ATGTTGCCGCGTTCGAGATATTTATTATACGTTTCGACGCCCATAAGGTCAAACAGAGCGTCGTACAAAGGCCTCAAATAGGGATCGACCTTGCTCTGCATGTCGCCAGGCAAAAAGCCGAGACGTTCGCCCGCTTCAACAGCCGGCCTCGTCAGGATAATCCGATTAACCGATTTGCTGCGGAATGCGGCCACTGCGGCAGCGACGGCCAGATACGTCTTTCCTGTCCCCGCAGGACCGATAGACAGCGTCACGGTGTTCGCTAAAACAGCATCGATGTATTTTTTTTGGCCGATCGTCTTCGCCTTAATAGGCTTCCCTTTTGCGGAAATGCAAATCACATCGCGCGTGATTTCGCCGATTTTGCCCTCCTGCCCCTCCTTGACGAGACCAATGATATACCTGACCATCCTGCTGTCGATCTGTTCGCCCTTTGCGGCCAACGCAAGCAGCCCGCCGATCGCGCGCTCTGCATAGCTCGTGCAGTCTTCATCGCCGGAGATGCAAAGCTCTGAATTCCTGTCCGTAATCTTGACGCCAAGCTCGCCTTCCAGCAATCGGAGATTTTCGTCAAATGATCCAAACACGTTAATGACATTCTCCAGCCTATCAACATTAATCAATATTTCGCTCATATAGACCCGCTCCCATCCTGCCTCAAACGATTCACCAGCTCCTCGTCAGGAGTTACGATAATCGTCTTGTAGTCGGTATATAATACCATACCTGGCTTCCCTCCGCGAGCTTTCTTTAAAAATTTTATCTGCGTATAGTCGACAGGTGTCTTGCCGCCTCCACGCGCCGATGAATAATATGCGGCAATCGTCGCCGCTTCGAAGATTGTGTTGTCATCGGGGGCTGTTCCCTCCTCAGGACAGATAACCACGTGCGACCCATGCAGCTTCTGCGCATGCAGCCATATATCGCTCCGTGCGGCGAGCTTATGGGACAATTCTTCATTCTGCGTGTTGTTCTTGCCCGCATAAATCGTACACCCGCCGGAAGATAGAAATCTCATTGGCCTTGAAAGCCTAGCTTTCGCGCTCCCGCCTTTTGAGCTTCCCGCTCTGGCGTTCCCGCCTTTTGGTTTTCCCGCCTTTGCGCCCCCGCCTTTTATATTCACCGCTTGCGAATTTCCGCCTCTTGCATTCCCCGCTCTTGAAGCGCCGTTTATTGCAATCCCCGCCGACGAGCCGCCCATCCCCTTGCCATGCATCTTCAAATATCCCGTCATTGCCAGCTCTCGGCGAATCTCCTCCATATCAAGCTCGTTCTCCGCAAGGTCGATTTGCACGAGCACGCTCTCCAAATATTGCAGTTCGCTCTCTCCCTGCTCAATTTGCTCCGTCAGAAATCGTTCGGCGTTTTTTGCTTTCGTATAATCCTTATAATACTTTGCTGCGTTTTGCTGCGGAGTCTTCAAAGGATCCAAGGCGATCGTCCGCATCACCACGCCCGACGCTTCCGCCGCTTCAGCAGCATCCACCGCAGCTTCCGCCGCTTCCACTGCGTCCGCAGCATCCACCGACGCTTCTGCCACGCCCGCTTCCGCCACGTCCCCCGCCGCTTCCGCCACGCCCGACGCTTCCGCCGCTTCAGCAGCATCCTCCCCCGCTTCCCCCGCTTCCGCAAAAAAATCCGGAGCAACCAATTCGTGCCGTCCCTTCGCCAAAAGATGCATGTTCGCCGTGATGATATCACCGTTCTCCCGCAACCTATCGCGATCAGCCGATCTAGCCAGCTCATCATGCTGTGTCGCCAGCTTACGAACAAGCCGATCTCGCGCAGTCCTGACCGACCTTGATGTTGCCGAGATACGCTGCTTGAATCGCGCTATACGAGCCTCGCGAGTGAAATGCTCGTCCAGCATCACAGAAAAGCCGGCCGCACGGCTGAGATTATACGCATCTCCATACTGCGAAATGCGCATAAACGAAAAGTCCTTCGACCGCCCATCGGCGTCCATAATGGCCCACGGTTCGTAATCTCCCGCCTTGACAATCTCAATCAAAGCAAAGAGCTCATCTCGCAATGCCGCTCCCCCATCTCTCACATTTTCGATGCGAAAATCTGTTTCCCCATATGCTCGCGCGGAAATTTCGCGGCATATGAGCGGTGAAAGCGATGAAAAATTCGTTAACAACCATTTATCAACAGTTCCGCCGGGATATGATGCCTCCCCAAGCCCGGCATATTCGGCATCCGCATCCGCGTGATTCACATTGAACATTTTTCGCCATATATCATCAGTAATGGTCATAGGATCGAGCTTCCCCTCCTGCGGGGGAGGCAGGTTATATATCAGCCCGGGCAGAACCGCTCGCTTTGCCATCTGGTCGTCGCTGATTCGTCGGAGACAATCGATGATCAGCCCCTTGTCATCGACAAGAACAATATTTGATATACGGCCTATCATCTCCACGACCAGACGCTTGCCGGCCAAGACGCCCATTGCATCAGGCGCCTCGAATTCAAATTCTATGATCCTTTCCGCGTCCGGTTGCGCGATCCCGGCTATCTTCGCACCCATCAAATGCTTGCGCAACAGCATGCAAAACATCGGCGGCGCAGCAGGGTTTTCAAACTTATACTCTGTCAGATGGACACGCGCATCGCCGGTCCCTGCAGATATGAGCAACTGGCAAGGAGGCATATCACCTCCTCTCAACGAAACAATGATGATATCTCTTTCAGGCTGTTGGATTTTTTCTACTTTTTGCCCGACAATTCTTTTAGAGAGTTCATCTTTGACAGCAGAAATACAAAAGACGTCTAACGGCATACAGCCAATCCTTTCAATACTCGCCCTCGATGACGACAGCGAACAATTCATTCAAACGATCGACTCGTCCCAGCAAATACAAATACCCAAAAAGCGCCTCCAATGCAGTCGCAGCATGGTACTCGCCAAATGTCGAGCTGCGCGGAGGCGACACATGCGCATTGCGGCCCCTCTTAAAAACAGCAAGCTCCTCATCGTCCAGCAGCACCAAAAGCTTCCAGGCAGCTGCGGCCTGCGCCTTGGCGGAAACGATCGACACGGTCCCTCCGTGGATCTGCCTCGCCGTCAACGCGCCGTTTGCGCACAGCCACGTCCGCGCCATGAGCTCAAACACAGCATCACCGACATGCGCAAGCCCAAGCGTCGAAATCGCTTTCAATTCGGAAGCCAAATCAGGCCTTAAATAATCGATCACCGCAAATCCTCTTTCACCGCAAAATCTTCTTTCCCCGCAAATCCACCTCAACTGCGGAATCCTCTTTCACCGCAAAATCTTCTTTCTCCGCAAATCCACCTCAACTGCGGAATCCTCTTTCACTGCAGAATCCTCATTCACCGCAAATCCACTTCAACTGCGGAGCCCTCTTTTCCCGCGGAATCCTCTTTCACTTTCCTGACAGCAACGTTAAAAACATTGCCCATAATTAAAATAATACCGCATGAATACAGCCAAATCATCAATATAACGAACGAAGCGAGCGAACCATATAACAACGCATACTTAATTGACGCCGAAATCAACCGCGAATAAATAGCGCTCGCAATAACAAGAACGACGGCCGCCGCAATCGCGCCCGGCAGCCTGTGCGTCCTCTTAGTCTCCTTTGGCGCCGAAATCAAATAAATGAAGTATATGATCACGAACAACAATAAAAATAGTATAACAAACCGAATCCAGGTCCAAAGTGCGAAAAACCTGCCAAACCCGACATACTCCTGCAAAATTTGAATCAGCCACTCACCGGATATAATAACAAGGCCGGACGCATAAATCGCAACGATGAAAACGATTGAAGATACAAGACTGAAAAGCGCGCCCCAAGCGCCATTGAAGCGCCTCTTCCCTTGGATGTCGCCCATTATCGCGCTGAATGCACGAAACCCCGCAGAAGATGAAGTGATGAGCGCGACCAGGCCAACGCCTAGCATCAATTGCGTGCTGAATCTGCCAATATGCTCAAGAAAAACGACCACCGTGTTGAAAGTCCCGCTAGGGATGATGTCCGCAAAATATCTCAGGAGCTCAGAATCCTGCATATGGAGGCTGCCGAGAATCGCGCTCAAACAGATCAATAGAGGGAAAACGGAAATCGTAAGATAATATGACAACGCTGCGGCGCTGCGCGCGACTTGCTTTTTGACGAAAATTTCCGCCATGGATTTTAAAACCCGGGCAGAGTCATCTCTAATGGACGCAAAACTCAAAAAGCATTCACCTCGTCCTCCTCGCCAAAAAGCCTGCGGCTTTCCGGGGACACCATTTACACGAACTCCACTTCGCCACTATATTGTTGTTGAAGAACCTGCCGAAGAAAGATGAGCGACACCACGCGCATCTATCCCCGACAGGTTATGTCTAACGTGGGGGTTCCATCCCCACAACCCAGACACCGCACGCAGACGCACAGTATCTACTTGGAGTTGAAAATCTTGAAAATCGTATCAAACGGATCCTCTTCAGGCGGCTCCGGAGGCGGAGGCGGAGGAGGCGGTGGTGGCTCAGGAACAACAGGCGGCGCAGCAGGAGGCGCCTCACGATACCTGTTTTCGGGCATCCCCGTAAACAAGCTCGGAGCTTCCCTCTCAACGTCCCCCCCGTTGGCATCGTCAAAACGAGTCGCGATGACAATGACACGGATCTCATCTTCCATATCTTCGTCAAAAGTAGCGCCAAAAATAATATTGGCATCAGGGTGCGCAGCCTCCTGCACGAGGCTGGCAGCGGCTTCGACATCGTCGAGGCCAATGTCGATAGAGCCGGTAATATTCACCAAAACACCGCGAGCGCCATCTATGGACGTCTCCATCAAGGGGCTGGTGACAGCAGCGCGGGCGGCCTCTTCAGCCTTGCCCTTGCCTGCAGCATGCCCAACGCCCATATGTGCATATCCCGCGTCCTTCATGATAGACGTAACGTCTGCAAAGTCAAGATTTATGAACCCTGTATTTTTGATGAGCTCCGAAATACTCACAACAGCTTGCTGCAAAACNCTGTCGGCGATCTCAAAGGCATTGGCGAAAGTGAGCTTCTGNTCCGAAACGCTCTTCAACCTGTCATTCGGAATCACAAGCAAAGAATCGACCTTGCCGAGAAGGTTCTTGATGCCCTCCTCTGCCTGCTCCATCCTCTTCTTCCCCTCAAAGCTGAAAGGCTTTGTGACGACGCCGACAGTAAGCGCTCCGGCCTCCCTGGCTATATCGGCGACGACAGGAGAAGCGCCGGTGCCCGTGCCGCCGCCCATGCCGCCGGCAAGGAATACCATGTCGGTATCCTCGATAGCCTTGGCGATATTATTGCGGCTCTCCTCGGCAGCCTTTTTGCCGATCTCCGGGTTTGACCCCGCTCCCTGACCCATAGTCAGCTTTTCGCCGATTTGAATCTTTACATCGGCATTTGAAACAGAAAGCGCCGGTTTGTCCGTATTTATCGCGATGAATTCGACGCCCTGCGTTCCGGAGGTGACCATCCTGTTGACAACATTATTGCCCGCTCCCCCGATACCGGCAACCTTAATCACCACGACATTGTCAGGCCCGCTTTCAGATGAAAACGACATGCTCCAATCCTCCCGTTTAATAATTTTGAATACCAAATATTTCTTGAAATCAATCGATTGAATGATTATTCACAGATTTAGTGTGATTTTATACCCTTTTGCCCCACAGGTCAATAGTTTTACCAACTTTTTTTACCACTCCGGAGTCCAAAGCCAAGTTCCCGACTGATCGGTCAATTCCGTCTTATACCTATTCGCCACATCATAAGACAAATCCGCCTTGGCATCCAAAACCGCCTCCGGCACCTTCGCCAGTCTGCTCAACGCAGCCCCGGACCCGCCGAGGATCACGGTAAACTGATCTTCATAAACCAAATATACGTTGCCAAGATCAGTAATATCAATAAGCGACACGCCACCGCTGATGCCCGCCTTGTCGACGGCCGCTACAATCTCCCGCAGCCTCCGCAGCCTCGACTCCCCGCTGGCATCCGCGCTCAGCTGGCCTCCGACCTTCACATCGACGGGAGCATAACCCCTGATCTCGAACAGCCCTTTAGGCGCAACATCGCATACCTCTAAAATTTTACACGCAGAATCAATAACAATAAAACTGCCGCGATGCTCCAGCACCGCAAACGCGTCGGTCTCGCTGACGCTGATCATCACCTTATCAGGCAAACTGAACCTCACCTTAATCTCCTTGATATAAGGCATCGCGGCATAAATTCTCCGCGAAACATCTCCCGAATTGATCAGCAGCATGTTTTCCCCCGGATTGATCCCCGACGCGGAAATAATATCATCCTCGGAATACTTTTCCACGCCTGAAACCTCAATTTCCAAAATCCTCAGGAAAACGCTCGTGCCGATCGTCACGAAAAAAACAATAAGGAGAACAGCAACTGGTACATAAAATGCCGCGCTTGCGCTCTTCCGTCTTTGCTTGTACTTGCCCATGACCTGTCCCCCTTCTATATCGAATATATCAACGTTCGCCGTTGATCAATGACGTAACTATGCCAAAGATCCGCTCTGCTGCATTATGCACGCCCAGCAACCTCTGAGCGTCCGCCATGCGTTTCAATCGCGAACCATCGCGAAGGATCGACGAAACGGTGTCGAAGAGCATCCTGCCCGTGCACTTGTTTTCGTCAATGACAATCGCGCCCCCCGCCTTTTGCAGCTGCTCCGCGTTTTTCTCCTGCTCATTATTGGAAACATATGGCGAAGGAACCAAAATCGCGGGCTTGCCCATTGCCGTCAGCTCCGCAATAGTCGAACCGCCCGCGCGGCAAAGCACGATGTCCGCATCCGCCATGACCGAATCCATGTCGTCGATATATTCGATGATTTCCACATCAGGCGGCAGCTCCCCGGACACTCCGATACGCTTGAGCCTGCTGCTCATCTCAGCGACTCCCCCGGCCCTGCCGGTCGCGTGCACATGCCTGAACTCCCCGCTATCGATGTTCAGCTTAATAAATTCGGCGATTTTTTCATTCATCCCCTCGGCGCCCAGCGACCCCCAAAAAGAAACGATAAACCCCTTTTCATTTACATCCCTCAAATGCTCGACGGCGGACCTGTCCTCAAACCCTCCCAATATCGGCGTCCCCGTAAAGACGACCCTCTCCGGCCTCCTGTAATTATTCTCGACCCCGGGGAAAGAAACAAGAACCCTGTCAACAATGGAACTCAATAGCTTCGTCGTCAATCCCGGCATCGCGTTCGATTCGTGGATGAACGATGGGATGCCGATCATCGCAGCTTTTTTTAACACCGGGTAGCAGATATATCCGCCAGTCCCAATAACTGCATTCGGATTGAAATGATCTATGATTTCGGCGGCTTCGCGACCTGCAGTCGCGAGATAACGCAGCATCTTCGCATTATGCAGCATATCATTCGGAGATAGCCCACGTTTTAATCCGCTCATGCGTATGTTAAAAAGCTCATATCCGGCCTTGGGAATCAGCTTCTTTTCCATTTCCCTGCCCGCGCCAATAAACTTGATCTCTGTATCGGGCATTGTCTTAAGAAACTCTTCCGCAATCGCCAACGCCGGGTTGATGTGTCCGGCCGTCCCGCCGCACACAAAAAGTATGTTCACGGCCGCACCCCCTCTTTGCGCGATCCATCGTTCCACGCAGAATCTTGCCGCGATCCATCATTCCACGCAGAATCTTGCCGCGGTCCATCGTTTCGCAATTCTTTTTGGCGCACTGTCTCCAGCCGCGCTCCATCTTGCGGAAGAACCCCTTGACGTACCTTCGCCTGTCGCCCTCCCTCACGATCTTGCGGAATCTCACGCGACACAGACAGCACAAGCCCCACTTGGAACAACTGGATCCAAAGCGCGGTGCCTCCCGAGCTGAAGAATGGCAACGAGATTCCAGTCGCAGGCAGCAGGTTAGTCACGACCGCCACGTTCAAAAACACCTGGATGGCCAAAAGGCTCGTTATCCCCGTCGTAATGAGCGCGCCATACCTGCTCTTCGCGTGGAGCGCCAGCCAATAGCCTCGAATAATCAATAGAGCGAAAAGCATCAGTATCAGCACCGCGCCAATATATCCAAGCTCCTCACAGATGACAGCGAAAATATAGTCGTTATGCTCCTCCGGAAGATACAGATACTTTTGCCTGCTTTGCCCGAGCCCCTGGCCTAAAAGCCCGCCCGAACCGACAGCATAGAGCGATTGGCGGATCTGAAACCCTCCGTCGAGCGGGTCCGCTTCCGGGTTCAGCCATGCGTCGATACGGCCATCCGCATATCCAAACCTGCCTGCCGCCCATTGGATCTGGGACAACTGGTCGCTGATATTCTGCGAATCGCTTTCTTGCTCCGGGCTGCCGGCGCTGACAACGCCCACCACCCAAACGACGGCGATAAGCGCGACAAGCACGGGCGTAAACCAAACCAAGCGTGTCCCGCCGGCAAACATCATGATAACAGCCAGCACGAGCAAGATGATTGAAGCGGAGATGTGCGGCTCGCGCATCAGCAGCAAAACCATGATGCCCGTGACCAATATATATGGCAAGACTCCGAAACGGAACGTTTTCATGCCGGCCTGGCCTTTATCGCAAGTCCACTTCGCAAAAGCCAGAATGAGCGCGAGCTTCGCGATCTCGGACGGTTGGAACGAGAACGACGCCATGCCACCGCCCTCAACGCCGAGCCAACGCCTTGCGCCGTTGACCTTCGTGCCGACAAATATGACAGCGACAAGGAAGATGATCGATATAAATAGCAGCATATATGACCATCTGCTGATGAATTTAGTGCGCACGATCGATCCAATCACCATAATCGCAAGCCCGCTGATCGCGAACACAAGCTGGCGGATGAAAACCTTCATTGGATCGCCGGAATAATAACCGCGCACGAAGCTTGCGGAAAAAAGCATGATCAGCCCGATCATCAATATCAACAATGTAAGGAGCAAAAACGGCATGTCCACTCGGCCTCGTTTGACTGCCTCTCCGGTATATTCCTTTGTGAGTTCACGATTTTCCCACTGCGGCACTCCGGAAACAAGCCTCCCGGCCTCCCCCGCATCTTCCGCAATGCTATTTACAGGCTGCTCAGCAGCATGCTGCGCGCCCTGCTCGGTGCTTGCCTGCGACTTGCCGGACGCTCTCATCATCTCACGCCGTCTCTCTGTATAACTGCCAATTGTTTCGCTCACTCTCTCACCTCACTGTGCAATATGTGCAATATGGAACATGGAAACACGGGGATAAACACGGGGACGGTTCTGATGTTCCACTTCCTGAACATATGAAACACGGGGACGGTTCTGATGTTCCACTTCTGTTTCATTCACATAAACCTATGTCTCACGCCAAAATACGATATAACCGCAAAAGCCGCCGAAATCGCCGTAAACACGACGAAGAGCTTCACCTCGCCCCATCCGCACAGCTCAAAATGATGATGCAAAGGGGCCATCTTGAAAACACGCTTCCCATGAGACAGCTTGAAATATGACACCTGAATAATATCGGAAAGCGCCTCAACCAAGTAGATAATTCCAAGTGGCACCAGCACAAGAGGCATATCGCTCGCAAAAGCCATCGCGCATACGGCTCCGCCCAGGAAAAGGGCGCCGGTGTCGCCCATGAATATCTTTGCGGGGTGGAAGTTGAAAAGCAAAAACGCGACCAGCCCTCCAGCCAGCGAGGCGGAAAAAACGCCAAGCGAGGCATAAGCCCATATCATCGCGACCGCCGCAAAACACATCGCCACGGGGATCGACACCCCGGTCGCCAGCCCATCGACGCCGTCGGTCAGATTCACGGCGTTTACAGTCCCCACGGCGACGAACGCCATAAAAACATAATACACAGGCTCCGGAATGCTCAAACTCACATTAACGAAAGGTATGTATACGCTCGTCGTCATATTCCCGGACAGCCTCATCAACAAGATAAACACAGCCGCCGCGATCAGCTGCAGCGCAAACTTATGAATCCCGCGCAGCCCCAGGTTTCGTTTATTTTTCAAAGCGACGAAATCGTCATAAAATCCGATAGCCGCATAAACAAGAGAGAAAAGCATCATATATACGATGCTGAAGTCGCCCGTCCACAGCTGCCCCCACCCCGCGACGCCGCAAGCGACGATCGTGCCGGTTATGAAGATGAAACCGCCCAAAGTGGGCGTCCCCTGCTTTTTTGCATGCCATACGGGGCCGTCCTCGCGAATCATTTGCTCCGCTTTTGCACGCCGAAGCGCGGGCACGATATATTTGCCGGCACAAATCGATACGACAAGCGATATAAGAAAAGCAGCGACGCTGTGTAGATACATGCCTATTCCCTCTTTCTAACGTGGGGCTCCGCCCCACAACCTGGGTTCCGCGCCCACGATCCGGGTTCCACGCCCACAACCTGGATTCCACGCCCACGATTCGGGTTCCACGCCCACGACCCGGAGGCCGCGCGCTACAGACGTGAGCCCCCTAAGTGCTCCGCCACGACCTCACGCTCGTCAAAATGTCTCTTCTCTTTGCCGAAAATCTGGTATGCCTCATGCCCCTTCCCGGCAAGAATCAACACATCGTCAGGCTGCGCGTTGTCAAGCGCCCAATAAATTGCCTCGCGCCGGTTTTCAATGACAATATATGGCGTCGCTGTTCCGTCCATGCCCGCAAGAATCTCATTGATAATCGCCGATGGCTCTTCCGTCCTGGGGTTGTCCGAGGTCACGATGACAAAATCGGAAAACTCCGCAGCAATCCTCCCCATAACCGGCCTTTTCAGCTTGTCGCGGTCTCCACCGCAGCCAAACAGCGTCACAACCCTCCCGTTTGAAAACCCCCGCGCTGCCGTTATAATGTTCTCAAGCGCATCAGGCGTGTGCGCATAATCGATCAACACCGAGTAATCTCCACCTGTCGGCACGACCTCCGCCCTTCCCTTCACACCGCAGCATGTGCGAAGAGCCGAGGCGGACAATTCGGCATCAAATCCCAAAAGCATCGCAGCCGCAATGACCGCAAGCGCGTTGTATATGCTGAACATGCCCGGAATCCCCAGCACCACCCTATTCAGGCTGCCTATTGACAGTGCGCTAAAATCCACGCTGTCCGAATGCAGCTTGACATTTTTAGCAACAAGGTCGGCAGCATCGTCTTTGATGGCATATGTGAGTCTCTTGCACAGAGCGTGTTCCATCATGACAGGCGCATGCTCATCGTCAATATTGATTGCCGCAGAACGGCATGCAGAGAATAATTTCGATTTTACAAGCGCATATTCCTCCATTGAATCATGAAAATCTTGATGATCCTGCGAAAGATTCGTGAACACTCCAACTTCAAACTCAATGCCGAAAACCCGTTTCAAATACAGCGCGTGGGACGAAACCTCCATCACGACATATTCGCACCCATCGCGCAGCATTTCTGCAAGCAGCCTATGAATCTCGAATGATTCCGGCGTCGTGCGCTCCGCGGGGAGCTCACGGCTGCCGATCAGCACGCCATTCGTCCCTATGAGCCCGACTTTGCTCCCCGAGCATCTCTCCAGCACCTGCTTTATGAGCGTCGTGACAGTAGTCTTCCCGTTTGTCCCCGTGACCCCAATGATCTTCAGCTTATCTGCCGGCATTCCGAACCACGCCGCCGAAACCAGCGCTAACGCAACTCGAGAATCGTTGACAATCACGTACGGTACGGCAATGCATGTGCCACCGGCAGCCTCCGGTTTTTCCTCGCAAACAATACATGCCGCGCCTTTGCGCATAGCATCATTTATAAACGCATGCCCGTCGCTCTCATATCCCCTGATAGCGACGAACAGCTCCCCGGGTAGGAGCTTCCGTGAATCAAAGCACACGCCGCATATCTCATTGTCCATAAACGCGCCCGCTTCGACGATATCAACTTTTTTAAGCAATTCTCCAAGTTTCATCGCTAATTCCTCTCGGCGGCATCCTTATTGATCAACGTCACCTCGACGATAGAGCCATATGCCGTCTCCTCGTCCGCAGCTATCGACTGCACGGACACCGCCGCGCGAGCATCGGAACGCAGCGCCCCCGTCGTCCTGATAAACAACCCGAGCTCCTCAAGCGCCTGTTTCGCAGCGGAATATGACATCCCGGAAAGGTGCGGCACAGTGACCATCTCCTTCGGAACGTCGCCGCCCGCATAAATCGCAATCGTCGTCCCGGATGCCACATATGCATTGGGCGCCGGGTATTGCGCCGTGACGCTGTCCGAATCGCCGACAATCCGGTAATCGAAGCCAAGACCTTCCAATAGTTCTTTAGCATCTTCGAGGCTCCTGCCCGCTAGCTTTGGCACATCGATGTTAATATCCGCAAGGTCTTCCTGCGTATAATGAGGGCGAATCCCCAGGCTCAATGGCAGGATATCGGCCAGCATGTTGCCGACGACAGGCGCCGCCATCGCGCCGCCGCTGATGTTGATGCCCGTCTCATGGCTCGGCGTGTCTAACAGCAGCAAAATAATGATCTCCGGATCGTCGGCAGGCGCAAATCCGATGAAAGAAACGATATAATCCTTTTCTATGGCATTTTCATCATCTATTCCGGTCAATTGTTCGACATTCTCCGACGTCCCCGTCTTCCCGCCTACTCTGTAACCGGTGACCTGCGCGTTCTTGCCGGTCCCTTCGTTGACGACCTCTTCCAAAATTCTACGTACAGACTCCGACGTTTCGGAGCTGACGACTCTGCGCAATACCGTAGGCTCAGTCGCCTCGACAATCTTCCCGTTGCTGTCGGTGATTTGCTGGATCATATACGGCTGCATGAGATACCCGCCGTTGATTGTCGCGGCCGCTGCGGTTATCATTTGAATTGGCGTCACTTTGAACGTCTGGCCGAACGACGCGGCGGCAAGCTGCGACTGGTTATTCCTATTAAAGAAGACGCTCTCGTCCCACCACAGGCTGCGCCCTTCCACCTCATCGTCAAGGCCGGTCTTATTAAACAGCCCGAACGCATCGATATATTTGTAAAACGCTTGCGCACCAATTTTGAGGCTCATATTCACCAGCGCGATGTTGCAAGAATTTTCCAGCGCCTCATCGAGCGTCTGCTTACCATGCCCATATATATTCCAGCAATGCAGCAGGTCGTCTTCCTCGCGCCCCTTGACTTCCATTGCCCCCGTGCAGTCAAAAAGCTCATCGGGAGCTATAACATTTTCTTCCAACGCCATCGCAAGAGTCATAATCTTAAAAACCGACCCCGGCTCATACGTGTCCGACAACGCCTTATTGCGCCACTGGAGCAATTGCGCCGCCCGCAAAGCGTTCGCGAGTTCCTCCTCGTCTGTGATGCCGCTCAGCTTCTCGGCCTCTCTCCCGGACACCTCGAGAAAGTTGTTGGGGTCATAATTAGGATAACTGGCAAGCCCCCGGATAGCCCCCGTCTTTGGATCCATCGCAATGCACACGGCGCCCTTTTGAACGTCATAATCGATCATCGCCTGCTCTAAATGCTTCTCAATATAATATTGGATGCTCGAATCGATCGTCAGTGTAATATTGTTCCCGTCTTGTGCGGCGTAAAAGTCGTTATACTCCTCAAAAAGCAAGTCAGTCCCCCTTGCGTTCTTCATGCGAAGGAGCCTGCCGTTCACGCCGGTCAGCATGCTGTCATAACGTCGCTCGATGCCGTCGAGGCCCATATTGTCCAAACCCACAAAACCGAGGATTTGGCTCGCGAGATTGTCATTCGGATAATAGCGCTTCGTAGCCGGTTCGAGATAGATTCCAGTCAAACTATTCGCCTTAATAAACTCGCGGACAGCGTCGGCCTCATCGCTTTCTACATAACGCTTGACGATTTGATATTGGGATGATGTTTTCGCCGCCATTGTGATGATAGGTTCTCGGGGAACGTCGAGCATGTCGGACAATGCGTCCGCAATGAACGAAATGCTAAATCCATCTCTGTCGATCTCATACGGGCTTATGAAAACGTTTTCGACAGCCGCGCTCATGGCCAGGATTTTTCCGTTCGTGTCATATATCGTGCCGCGTGACGCGGTCAGCGTGGTGCGGCTCAACTGGCTTTGCAGCGCGCGGCTCTCATAGTAGCTGTTTTCGGTGATTTGCAGCCTGTAAAGCCTCACGGCCAGCACAATAAACACAGCAACGCCGCATACCGCCAATAAGAACAGTATGCGGGCCATGTTTCTCCCGCCTCGCTTTTTCGCAGGCATTTTTTTCGCAATCACCCTGCCGGACATCACTACTCCCCTTTAATATGTATTATGCTGTTATCATTATTCGGCTTCCCGGCCAAAGGCCGTCCGAATGTCATTCACCTGCTCCCATCCGGCCAAAGGCCGTCTGTATGCCATCCACCTGCTCCGTCCGGCCAAAGGCCGTCCGAATGTCATTCACCTGCTCCCATCCGGCCAAAGGCCGACCATCAGACGCCTACCCGCCCGCACCGTCCAGCAGCGATGAGATGAACGAACCAAAACCCTCGGCAGCGTCGTCGGCTGCGCCGCCTAAAATCTCTGCCCTGTCTGCGGACGCGCCGCGGATGACATCTCCGCCATCGGTATCGGGCCGCGACATTCCAAGCGTATCCCGCGCATACCGTTCGACTTCCTTCATGTCAATGACGCTCTCGAAAGCAATCTCAAGCTTTCTCCCCTGCTCCGTGAGCTCCGTCATCTGGTTTCCCAGCCTCACAGTCTCGGAAGCTATCTCGTTATAGCTGATCTGCGCAAGAATGATGAATATCATCATGACTCCGGCGAATACCGTCCCGAAAACCGCAAAGTATGAAACAGCTTGCGTTTTGGTTGCCGTTCTCGCATTCTCACGTGTGAGTGCCTGCTCCCTCGGAATCGCTCGCTCCCACGGCCGCGCTTGCTGCTCGGCTGCCGGCTCGCCGACCGATCCGCTCTCCGGTTCTGCATACGGTTCTTCATATGGCCTTATGTCCGGGGCTGCTGTGCCATAAAAACTGCCGTATCTGTAATCAGGAATTCTCGCTGCCTCTGCGGCCATATAAAGATCACCCTCTCATCAAATATCTCTGCTCCGCCGCCATGCTCCGGCATCCTGCCGCGTAGTCAAACCTTCTCCGCGATTCGAAGCTTCGCGCTCCGCGCCCTGCTGTTGCTGCCCGCCTCATCGTCGCCCGGAACAATCGGCTTTTTCGTAATCACCTTCAACGTCGGCACCACGCCGCAAACACAAACGGGAAAGTCCTTTGGGCAAGTACAGCCCCTTGCATGCTGCGCGAATGAATTTTTAACCAGCCTATCTTCCAACGAATGGAAGCTGATGACGCATATCCTCCCGCCCGTCTTCAACATTTCCGGAGCAATCTCCAGCACGCGGCTTAAGGCGCCCAGTTCATCATTGACCGCAATGCGTATGGCCTGAAAGCTGCGCTTTGCAGGATGCTGCGCTTCGCGCCTTGCTGCAGCGGGCATTGCCGATTTTATGATTTCCACCAGCTCAAACGTCGATGCTATCGAGGCAATTTCACGTTTCCTTATAATAGCTGCCGCGATCCGCCCCGCAAACTTCTCTTCTCCATATTCATATAATATATTGCGCAACCTATCTTGCGGCCATGTATTCACAACCGTATGCGCCGTCTGCTCCTGATTCTTGTCCATCCGCATGTCGAGAGGCGCATCATGCATATACGAGAACCCGCGCTCGACATCGTCCAGATGAGGCGACGACACTCCGAGGTCGAAAAGCATGCCGTCAACCTTGCCCACGCCCTCGGTATCCAAAATCTGCTTCAGATCGGCGAAATTCGCGTGTACGAAGCTGATTATCCCGGCATATTCCGAAAGCAGCGCTCTTGCTTCTTTAATCGCGTCGGCATCGCGGTCTATCGCGATAATCCTCCCGCCGCGCGACCCTTCGGCCATCTCGTCTGCCTTCCCGCCGCGCGACCCTTCGGCCATCTCGTCTGCCTTCCCGCCGCGCATCTCTTCAGCCATCGCGGAAGCCTTCCCGCCGCGCATTATCTCGGTCATCGCTCGTGTATGCCCTCCGCGTCCGAGCGTGCCATCAATATATATCCCCGATGGATCGATGTTGAGCCCCTCTATGCTCTCCCGCAACATCACCGGAGTATGAATCATCAGAAATCAAGCTCCATGAACACATCGGCGATGTTCTCCGGCGTTGTCTCCGCTTCATCGACCGCAACCCAAGTATCGGAATCCCAAACTTCCGCGCATTCGCCGACGCCCACGACAGTCACATTCTTGCTGAGCCCGGCAAAAGTCCGTTGAATCTGCGACAGCAATATGCGCCCCTGTCCGTCCAATTCACACTTATCGGCATGCGCAAAGAGCGGGCGCATTTTTATCTGCTTTGCCTTTGGCATCGCCTTAGTCTTCTCGGAAAACCTTTCCCAGCTCTCGCTTGAATATAGCGACAGGCATTTCTCCATGGAAAGCGTCACGTAAAAAACTTCCCCGAGCTCTTCGCGAAGCCGCGCAGGGATAAACAAACGCCCTTTGGCATCGATCGCGTGCTTATATATGCCCGTCAAGCTGTCTCCCCGCCTTTCTTTTGCCGTCGTGAGTCTCCGTTCCGCCACCCGGACGCCTATTGCTCAGATGTTCCGCCACCCGGATGCCTTCGCTCGGACGCTCCGTTGCTCGGATGCCTTCGCGCGGATGCTCCGTTGCTCAAGCCTCGCGCTTCGTGATAATGGGATTTTCCCACACTTTTCCCCACTTTTCACCACTTCGGTTTCCCCATTATAAATGCACCAAAACTAAAAAGCAATAGCAAAATCAAAAAAAAATAAAAAAGTTTTAAAACGGTGAGTTTTAAAACTTTTCTGCTGTTGATTATTCTATTAGCTATACTTCGCCACGCCGTGACGCCCTGCCCCCGCTCTCGTCAACACTTAACTAGCCCGCAATGCTCAGCGCCCGCCCCGGCAGGGCGCCGCCTCCTCAGAGGCAAATCCCTTAATTACCACTCTTTTCAAAATCTATCGCATATATAATCTCACTTGGCCCATGATAAAGCGTAAAATCATTCACGCTCCTTGTGCCTTTTGCAACTCCCCAGTCAGAAACTCGGCCATATACTCAAATCCCTGTGTGTGGAAAGCAGGATATCCATTAAGGGTCTTTTCGATAAAGCCGTATTTTTCGAGTAACTCCGCAGTGTCTGTCACAGACATGCCGAGTTCATCTGCTGTATACTTTACTACAAACACAAGCCAAAGCGCGCGATCTGCTTCAGTATGCTTCGATGTTTTCATAGATTCACCTCATCATTGTGTGGTCCGAATTCTCCATCCATTATAGCATGAGTGAAGCGAATGCTATAATGTGCCATGTGGCGCGTCCCGCGCCACGGCTTCAATTAATCTATAGTGATTACGCAATAATCACTATAGCACAAATAACGAAGCGCAACAATAGTTATTTGCCGACGGGTTTTTTTACCGATGGGGCGCAGATATAAATAATTGGTAGTTACCGCACCAACCCCCGCCCTCATTAGGAGAGAGCGTAAGTGATCGGAACCGCCAGTATCATTGAAAAAATCTACAGTCTTGCCAACGGAAACTTTGATATCCATGCGCAGCAGTTCCATGTAGATATTATTCTCAAGCACCTAGCGACATATGAATCACTTGCTTCAAAACAACCTCTGTCCTAATGGGCAATGTCCATTAGGAAGCAACCACGGAAACCTAAATAATAACGATACAGGCAACCGATAGATGGAAAAAGCAGCGAGGGGAGACCCTCTAGCGAATTGCATTTCAAGTGAGCTCGCAACATCCGGCGGATAAGTTACAGTTTTCTGATCTGTTCCAGTACCTTATCGTTTGGCATTGACCACACCCATTCCTGTGGGCTGTCTACCTTCCCGTCAAGAAATTGGAAACAGAAAGCTGGATACTTAGTCTTTGTTGCCATATCAGCATATTCTTTTCGCGAGCTGTACTCGACCGGGTTTATCTTTTCATTAATTACCGAATCAAGGTAATACAATAGGTCAGATATTTTCCGCTGCATAGATTCGACATCTGCCATATATTCAGGGAAATAAGCCAGAAACTCTCCGGTTTCATTTGTCCGTATCAATTCCAGCAGCCTTTTCTCGTTCATCCCGCTTATTAGGTGGCTTACGGCTACATAGGCAGGGCTCTTGACCTTTATGCGGCGATAATCGGAATCTTTGACTACATATCCTTCTTCACAGTACCGCAGTTTTTGCGCCATTTCGATTAAGTCGCTCAAATTGTTGCACTGAAAGGTTTTAGGTTTTTTGACACCTAAATCGACATCCATCTCCAGCAATGTTACATTGTCGCGAGTACCGATATGATAAAGGTCGATCGATTCATATGGAACCACAACCCTGTTAAACGGAGACACAAGCTCAAACATATATGTATAGCGGGGATTCAGGTTTTGCAAACGGAGACCCGCGAATTTGCAGGCGTCCTCGAACAGTTCTCCAAAACTGCCGTATGATGTATCTACTTTTATTTCGTCTTCAGAACCTATCAGTGCCTTGTCTGCAAATATTGTCCCATTAGTTGACACGATCCATGTGCCGCCGTAATGCCATACCTTGATTAGGCTTCCATCGATTTTTTCTTCTACCTGAGCCGAGTCCCAATCGATCTTATCGGCGTATGGTTCCCCGTAATTACCGAACTTGAAGAACGGGATGCAAACGGGAGTAAGGTTTTTATCTATGATCAACCCCCGGCATTCCCGCACGATTTCATCATTGAAGTCGGAATCTATTTGGGAATACTTGAGGATTGTGAAGCCTTCATCATCTTTGATGCTTATCTGGTATGGCGCACCCGACAGTAGCTCCCGCCAGTCTGCGTTCTGCTTTATAAACTCAATTGTCTTTAGCACCCTGTCACCTCGCGCCGCCCATTCCCTCTACACCGGGCACATTATGCACCATAGCGCCGTCACCAAAAGTAAAGATTGTGGGGACGCTGCCGCATCACTTGTATCTATCAGCAATTTCAATCCAGCGCGGAATATTCAGGTTTACCCCAAAATGAGCCCGATAACTTGCCAAGAACCTATTTTGCCACTGCTGCGCTAATTCGCGTGTGTCTCGGTTTTGATATATCGATTGCTCCAGAGCTGACAAGAAGTCTTCAAGACACGCAAAAGGTTTATACTTTGCCCGTGTACTATAAAAAACGCCTGGTCTTATCTTGTGTACCACGCTCTTTTTAACCTGCAGCTTCATTGGCCACGCAGCGCTGCTGCAAGTAATTTGCCAGACTTTTTTGAGCCACAGATCATTTACAGTTACAACACCCTCGTCCATTTTATAGCCAAACACAAGGTAGTCTGCGTCAAGCATATATGGCTTATCAATCACCTCTGAGGCAAACATTCCAAAGTCTGCAATATCAAATCCAGGTGTTCTTTCCTTGTTAAAAGCCTTCACTTCAAGTAGGTTCACAGTCATATCATCCGGAGACAGGAAGAAATCCGGAGGCATTTGCGTGTTTTGAGAAAGCGCATATTCTATTTCACGCTTCTCGAGCCACCCCTGCACCCATTCTTGTATAATGTTTCCAACGACGTCCTTTTGCTTGACGATTATGTCAACATCGCCAAAGAAGAACCTTATCCGCCCCTCTAAAGCCAATACTCTGTCCTCATCCATCAGTTTATCATAGACTTCCTGTGCTGTACACCTCATCAGTTTCACCTCTGTAGTAAATATTAAGTACTCGTGCAGCAACTGCGCTTATTACGGGAACAACGACCGTGTTCCCCAATAAGTCATACCCGTTCTCCAATGACACATCAAACTTGAAGTCGTCAGGAAATCCGAACAGTCGTAATCCCTCCCGCAAAGACAACGTCCTCAAACCGTCGCCGTCCACCACGAATAAGTGTTGCATATCCATCGCTACCAATGTAGGAGCTATATTATGCGGGTCAAGCACTTTGTTGATTTCAAATGACATCTTACCCGAGACGATGTTATATCCTAATGGGAGATTAGTGTCTTGCACCCTACCCTTCCCAACTCGCATTTTTGGATATTCCATTTTCAAGTATCCTTTATTTACGAGGTCTGCAAGCATTCCCTCCAAATCACGGTGCTCATAAAAAGTCCTAATATGCTCAATCGTTAGAGGCATACCGTCCATCCAGTCTATGCCATACTCTTCAGCCCATTTTTTCTTGCGGCGTTCTTTGAGCATTAAGTTCAACAGTTCCCTCTGTTCGGAGCTAACCGCACCTTTGTATTCAATATCCCAACTATGTATATTGTTCTCTCCACCGCGCTTATCCTTAATGGATTTTCCATACAATGCGGAAAGAGGATAATGCTTTAGAACAAGCCGAACAAAATCGCTATCAGAAATGGGCAAGCCTGTTTGCAACACTTTATCAAGGCAGAGAGGAGAGTGCTTGAAAGACTCCAAGTCAGGATGCTCATCACGTGTTCCAACAATGTAGATACGTCTCCGGTCCTGTGGGACACCGAAATTTTTAGCATTTAAAACTTTCCATGAAACCTTGTAACCTAAACCCTCCAGCGTCTGAATAATAACAGACAATGTTCTTCCGACTTTATCGCTCGGCTTATCCTTATCGTGATTCACAAGCCCTTCCACATTCTCCAGAATAAAGCCCCGGGGGTTCTTCTCCTTAAGAATACGCGCGACTTCAAAAAATAGAGTGCCGCGTGTATCTTCAAAGCCAAGGCGTTTTCCCGCTGCAGAAAACGCTTGGCATGGAAACCCAGCAAGGAGAAAATCGAAGTCCGGAATACAATCGGTCAATACTTGGGTTATATCACCATGTACGATCTCGCCGGGGTGATTTTGACGTAAAACTTCAATCGCATAGGGTTTGATCTCAGAGGTAAAAACGCATGTGGAAGACATACCCAACGCTTTGCAAGCAATCTCAAAGCCTTTTCTAATGCCGCCTATTCCGGCAAACAAATCAATAAACCGAATGCCCATTGGCTTACCTTCTTCTTTATTGGTATTTTGCTGGTCCACGCCATAACCATAGAACATTGACAATTGCTCACGCACATTAATTGTTGCATCGGGGATTGAGTCATACATAAGAAACACCACCGCTCGGAATAATGGTCTGAATGATGCAGAATCACCACACATCAGTTACTCTTATAATAACATACCACATGTCCAATAAACCGGTCTCTTGGCAATATGTCAAAAATCTCAACAACACCTGCCCGCCCCTACACCGGTTTGTCTCGCCCCAGCCGCTTGTAATACTCCTCCGGAATATCTTTCTTATCCTTATAAAAGATGAATTGGCACGATGAGCCATCTCCCGGCGGAATGTTAATGAACAGAAAATCGCCGTTCTCGTCTATCGAATTCCGGTTGAACAACGGGCAATGCACGCAATAAATCGGGTAATCCGACGTGCCGAACGTCAGATCCGAAGGCTCGGAAATCCGTGCAAGCCCTACCTCCTCGCCGTAGCCGCCCATCTGAATGAGCCGCCCGCCGGAGCCGCAAGGCCGGTTCGTGATGACAGCCTTCTCATCGTCCTCAACTATCTCCATGTGCTGGTGCACATGCCCTTGGAG
>JGI24702J35022_10000627_pt1 | contig 21568 bp, 11 predicted proteins | sample TergutTh196P4_FD_35022 | JGI IMG/M metagenome (IMG submission 35022)
TGTTTTATCTGTGTTTTGCGAGTCTGTGCCAATGGCGGGCGATTGGAAATCGCCCCTACCCGATTCTTACCCCTGCCCCTCCTTCCAGCATGGCGTCCAGCAGCGCGAATTCGCAGCGCAGCTCCCTCTCCTTGTCCTTGCGCTCCCCCGTCACGGAGAGGCTCACTTCGCACCGCGCGTTTCCAAGCTCCCTGATCTTATACAGCAACTGCCATTCGTAGCCGTACATCGTGAGCTGGTAGAATACCCTTCCCCGGATCGAGTCGCTGATCTGCATCTTGCCGTTTTGCAGCTCGACGATGTCGTAGATGGTGTTCAGTATTTCGCTTTTCGTGTTGCTGTATGTCTTAAATCCTTCCATATGCATCACGCTCCTTTTGCGGTCGTCCAATTGCAGCCTGATAGCAGACTCCTCACGGCGGCCGCGATGTGGGCATCTGCTCCTGCAAAACGCGCCATGCTCCTTTTGCGGAAGCCCAATGGCTGCCCCTACTCTCCTATTTCGTAGTATATGCGTGGTTTATCCAAATTGCACGGGCAATTCTGTCACAAAAACTGCCCAAAACGCGAAAATGGGCAAAAAAAGATGGGCAATTTTGTCACAAAAATTACCCATTTTAGATAGCCGGTCGTAACAGTGCCGTCACGCGCCTGGTTTTCCATACCTTTCCAGCCAGCCGGATAGCGGCGTTCAATGCGCTCTCAGCCTCCGGATACTGCCGTGTTTCGATATCAAGCTCGCCAAGGCCCTTGTAAGCCTCCGCCAGTTTCGGCTCGAAGGCCTCCGGCTCGCGGGATGACAGCCTTTTGTAAATGCCGTGTTATGCTGTTATCAGCTTTTCTATTGCTTCTACCGGCCAATAATGGTTCGGACGTATTTGTTGCCCCGCTTCATCTTTTACAAACAGAATTTGCGGCTGGGAGGTATTATCAACAAGCCGAAACACATCGCTCAGATCCAATAGCTTTGAAATATTTTCAAGAGCTTTTGTGTATCGACTGCGTATTTTATCGGTCGGGACGCTGTGTCCGCCCGATAATGCACGGCTTTTTACGCGAAATACATTCAGCTCCGGGTCTGCCGTCAAAACAAAGATGCTCTCAATGTAAAACCCTGCGTTTTTTGCTCGGGAGAGCAAGTCAAGATTACGCTCTGTCGAGAGAACGGTCTCGAAAGTGAAAGAGCGTCGCTGTGAAAAACACAGTTCACGCAAACTCTCTGCTTCCTGCGCTGCTTCGAGGTCGGAGCACCCCCGCGCTGCCTTGATGTCATCCGCATTGATGTAAAGCCCGGCTTTTTCCCAAGCTTGTGTCACGGTACTTTTACCGGAACCATTTGGTCCTGCAAAAACGATAATTTGGGGGGTGTTATTCAATGACATACTCCCTTCTGCCGTCAGGATACTCAAGGTAGGGGCGGTTTTGCATGTCATCGTATAATGCGACAAGCGATCCGGACGATTTAATAGCGGAGACCTTCGCGTTTACAGCCTCTTGCATACGACGTTCGACTGGGTCACCGTTTAGTTCAAGTGCGAAAGGGATTGCCCTCGAACGCGCAACTTGCGCTAGAAAAATATTGATACCCGTGCTCATATTCATTCCAAGCGCAGCAAACACAGCCTCTGCTTGTTTTTTTATAGTATTATCTACACGAACATTGAGCCTTGTTTCGGTCATAGCAAATACCTCCATATTCTTATATATCCCATTATATGCCCATTGGGAGTACATTGTCAAGCATATGTTTCATGCTCTATTCGCGTTTGTGGAAAAAATCGGCTATTGACCTTATAGCTGCTTTAACCCTTATCGTACACGTTAGATAATATTTCGGAGCTTGGGAGAGTGCTTGGGGCAACAGTAGCCATGGGGCAGATGACGCACGTGAAGGCGCGAGAGCCCCAAGCGCCCGGCAGCCACTATGAGGAGGATTTGCACATGAAGACAATAATAACCGGCGAAAGCGCCTGAAATCAACGTGTTGAGGTTTGTGGTCAAAATGACCAGGAACCTCAAACCCTGTCAACATCAGGGTTTCCGGCTGCAAAATGCAAAAAACTTCTGTCAGACACCATGTTCGATGATTGACGGGCGGCGGCCTTGGTATGCCGCCGCCCGTGCTGTACCTGTCCGCCCGCTTCGGAGCAGCTTGGACTGGAGTTTTGCTGCATTTATTGGCAAAATGAAAAACCTCGTGCGAGACAGGATTGGAACAACCTGACCCGTTGCCATGACTTATGCCCGCTATCAGCAGTGCGCCGTCCTTTTGCCCCGCTATTTCCAGTTACCATTCATAGCAAGCAAATACGAAACAATCGTCCAGGTTGATTGAAATATTCATTTCGCATTTGTTGTCCTCGTCATGTAACCTGACTTCATACCCCCGTAATAACCACTCTTCGACATCGTCCGCATCGTCAAACGAATAAGCAAACCATGACCAACCATTCGCCATCAGCTGTTGTGTATAGTTCCAAACATCCCCGCATGTCGTCCGGTCAATCACCATAGTAACATACCATTTTCCATTGAAGTCATCGATTTTGTTGCTTAAATACCGGATACGCCCGTCGCTGTATTCCGGGACTACGGACGGAAGCGAGTCTTTGGGCCATGCGAATCCGGGTAGGGTGTGTGTAGGAACGTTTATATTTCTGCTGCCTGACATATAATTGAAGTCAGCATCATAACTATCTAATTTATAATCAAAAATAAGATGCAGGCGTTCGTCATTTATGAACTCGAATGTCGCCGTAAAATTATCAATTTTTAATGGTTCCGGAGGGGAGCCGTTGAGCAATTCGTTTGCGGGGATATTTTCCGGTGCCCCTGCAGCATTGAAACCATAACGCCATGAATCGGATTGGGCTGTGGTATATTCAAAGTATGAACTCTCCATACAGTCATACAGTTCAATGACTTGACCGTTCACGCGGTATTTCCCTTGTGTCCAAGACTCATAATGGGATGGCAGATAACCTGAGCCCAAATCGGCTCTCTCGGATTTTGCAACAAAATAAGCGAAACGCCCGTCTGTTCCAAAAACCCAAATAGGCAGACGATTGGCATTATAGCCAACTCGACTCCAACTGCCGACAAGCGCGTTTGCGAAAACAGCGTTATCCCCTACACTTGGCGTTGTTATCGTCGGCTTCTCCGCCGTCGTCGTCGTTGCCTCCATCGCGTGGTTCGGCGTGCCTTTGCCGTCGAGGTAGTCGTACATGCGTGTTATCGTGGCTATGCTCTGCTGGCGCTGGTACGCGCCACCCGGCGAGAACTTGTTGTTGCCCGTCCCGCCCATTATCTCTGCTGCCTCGCACTGGCCCACGGCCTCGATCGCCCACGTCGACACGCTCCCCTTGTCGACGAACGTCGCCGCCTTCTTGTCCAGCGGCTTGCTGACTGACGCGGCAAGCCGCGCGAGCATCGTCGCCGCCTGTTCGCGGGTCAGGGCGGCGTTCGGGTCGAACCTGTCGTTGCCCACGCCGTTGACCACGCCGATGAAGGCGGCTTTCTCAATGTTCACGTCGGTCGTGTCGGTGAACTTCACGCGCCCCGTTATCGTCGTCCCCGTCACTTTCTCGTAGAGCGTCACGGCGAGCAGGCAGAACTCCGCGCGTGTCGTTGCGTCGGAATACTTCGATTGCAGCGTCGGCGGGACGAGTCCCAGGTCCTTTGCCTTGTCCACTTCCGGGACGGCCCACGGCGCGGGCGCGTCGCCTCCCGACGCCGACGCGGCGATCGTGAGCAGGCTGAGCGCCATTATCAACGCGAGCGCGATGGATATTATCTTTTTGTACATTTTTTCTTCCTCCATTATTTTATTATTATATTGCCTCCTGTTTCGTAAAAGGCCATAAGGTTTCCGAACCCCGGTGGGCGATCGGTAATCGCCCCTACTCTCCTTTTTCATAGTATATGCGAGGCATATCAGAATTGCACGGGCAATTCCGTCACGAAAACTGCCCAAAACGCGAAAATGGGCAAAAAAAGATGGGCAATTTTGTCACAAAAATTACCCATTTTAGATAGCCGGTCGTAACAGCGCCGCTAAACGGCGGGTTTTCCATACCCATTCAGCCATTCAGTCACAAATCGTTATTCCTCGTCTTTTGGCTCTAGTTCCGCAATCCGCAGCTTTGTAAACTCTAAAATTTCAAGCGCATTCTCAAGCGCACTGCTCATTCGGGATTATCGTTCATAAATGACCCTCCCTTGTGTCGATATCATATGTTCGAAGGACGTTGGGCGGCTTGCGTGTTCATAAAAAGAGTCTTGGTGGTACAACAGCAAGTCAAGCGGCGTCTTTTGAACATCCAATATAGCCATTCGCAAATCCACTTTCATGTCGCGAGGTCTGCGATCCGTAATCGGCGTAAGCACGCATAGATCAATATCGCTGTCTTGTGTGGCGTCGTCTCGTGCCATAGATCCGAACAATATGATTTTGGATGCTATCCCAGTGTCCGCAATCAGGTTTATTATAGTATTCAGCTCACTTTTTATCTGCTCCGTCATGAGTAATGCTCCCCTCTCTTACAATATCTTACCTACAGATTTACCGCTACCAAACTAGCCGCGACAGCGCTGCTAAACGCCTGGTTTTCCATACCTTTCCAGCCAGCCGGCTACGTTCTTCCGGTCGTCGATCGAGAGCTTTTCAAGCAGGCTGCGGACATGCTTCCTGACGGTCTCCTCCGATAGGTACAGCTCGGATGCGATTTCGTCCGTAGCGGCGTTACGCCGTAGGAACCGCAGCATGTCTGCTTCACGGCGCGTCAGCTTGTATTCATGTACGACTGCGGCAACAACCGGGTCGGCGTCCGCCATGCTCACGACCTTCTCGCGTATCGCCCTGACGCAAAGCGCGACGTCCGCCGCGCTCATGTGCAGCCTCCGCGCGATCTCGCGCTGCGTTTCGCCCTCCGTGAGCAGAAGCGCAACCTCTTTTTCCTTCGCTGTGAGCAGCGAGGAATCCTTGCCGGAGCCGCCCTGCAAGTCGGTAAGGCCTGCAAGCCCTGCCCGCGCCTCGGCAGCGAGGTCTTTGAAGGCGGGGTTTGAGTCTTCGTATTTTTCATACAGCCGGATAGCGGCGTTCAATGCGCTCTCTGCCTCCGGATACCTCTGCGTTTCGATATCAAGCTCGCCGAGGCCCTTGTAGGCCTCCGCCAGTTTCGGCTCGAAGGCCTCCGGCTCGCGGGATGACAGCCTCTTGTATATGTCGAGCGCGGTGTTGTAGGCTTCGCGGCTCTCCTCATAACGCTTCGTCTCCAAAAGCAGCTCACCGAGGCTGACGGCAGTCTCCGCCACCCTCCACTCATATGCGCCGGGGTTGCGCTCCGCCAATCTCACCAGTATCTCCAGCGCTGCTCTTATCTCGCCCTCCGCCTCTTCAAAACGCTGCAAATGAGCATAAGCAGAGCCGAGGTTGCAGCAGCAGTGCGCGTAATACTCCTCATTTGGTTCGGGCTTGCTCACAGCAAGCTTTTTGAATATGTCCTTTGCCGAAATCATCAGCTCGGCCGATTGCGCATATTTGTCCATGTCGTCATAGACCGCTCCGAGATTGATGTAGGTGTGTCCCAAATTTGCCATATATCTGTCCGGATTATGAGCTGCTTGTTTTTTGCGTATTTCGAGCGCGGATTTGTGCGCCTCTTCCGCTTCGTCATATCTGAGTTGAAGATAGAACAGATTTCCAATTCCGTTGTAAACGACCGCTATTTCCGCCTCGTTGAATATGGGGTCGACTGCGGTCCGGCTCTTTCGTATTTCCAGCGACTCCTTCAATGCCGCCTCCGCGTCGGCCATCCGGTTCGAGTCCATGTATATAATGCCAAGCAGATTGAGGATAAATGATTTGTCCTCGTCTGTGGGCGCGGATTCCGGAACCTCGTAATAACGCAGCAGCTTCTCCCCCAGTTCGACGGCTTCGTTGCGGCGGCTTTGCAGGTAGAGATACTCCACATAAAGCAGCATCGAGTTGCGGGGCAGGTTGTGCTTTTCCTCAAGCCGCAAGGCCTCCCTGTAGCATGCGTCGACTCCGTCCCAGTCGAGCAGGGCCGCGTTGACGTCTTTGAGTTGCATTTGTTCCTTGATATGGACCTGCGCGCGATTCGCGGCTTGGGCGATGACCTCCTCATCGTGGCGGCTCTCGCTCACGATCGCGTCGAAATCCAGAACCTGACGCGCTTCAAAAAGCAAGCCTCGCTCGATGAGCCTGTATCCCTCGGCCTGCCTCTTGGACAGTTTTCCGCCGGCGGTCTGCTCGAACATGCCCTCCATCATGCTGTAGAGTTGCGCCTCAATGTCGCGTATTTCCTGAATCGCCTCGCCCCGCTGTTTGGAAGCCTCGAAGAACTCCTCATAGGCACCGGGGTCTTCCGGGGCCTCTAAGTACCGCGCCCTGGCGGCATGGTAGCGGCTTTCCAGCTCTTCACGTTTCCGTTTCAGGTTTTGCAGATTCTCATATCCGTTGACGGCTCCTACGTTGTCGAGCGAAAGCAGGACGCTGCCGCCCTGCCAAGCCTTCCCGTCGTCCAGCCGGATGTCGACGCCGTCGAGTCCAAGCTGCTTGATCTGCATGAGTATGCCGAGCTTGAGCGTGTCGACGTGAGTGTAGGCAGCGACGTAGGAGTTGTCAAACTCCGCATTATACGTTCCGCGTTCCGCGTTCTTCGCGTAGAGCGAAATCTTCGGTCTTCCCGTCTTGTTGTAGCTGTCGAGCGCGGATTTGTGCATTGCCTGAACTTCACTATCGAGCTCGTCGCCGAAAATGAAGAAGGCGAGCCCGCCGCCTGCAATCCCGCCGCCGGTGCCGCCGCTGATTGCTGCACCGCCGCTTGCGATCCTGCTTTCGGCATTCTCGCCACCAGCTATCCCGCCGCCGGTGCCGCCCATCTCAACAAGATCCGTGCTGAATATTGGAGCGAAGTATAAGTCCTTTTGCGCATAGCAATTGTTCAGCCGTATGAAGAACTCCGCGATCTCCGGCCGGTCCGCGCTCATGCAGCCAGCCGCCGCAGCTATGAAAACTTTTGTAATGATCATCGCTTTCTGCCTCCCATCTACCGCTACGGTTCATGGAACATCTACATGTCATTCTGAGGGAGCTTGCGACCGAAGAATCTTTTTACTGCAAATTGAGCGAAAAGATCCTGAGCATGGCGAAGGATAACAAGCAGGAATATCAAATGGCCAATAGGCGTTAATAATAACCGTCTACCGGGCAAGCAGCATATGAGCGCCTACGACGCACCGCCGCCCAGCTTGAACAGCAGGCAGCCGCAGCTGCATTCGCCGCTCTCGCGCCTGTAGCAAAACTCGCACTCGTCCTCCGACCACTTCGCGCAAGCAGCCCTGTCGAACTCGGCGATGTAATGCAGGGCCAGCTGCTCGATGTTGCGGAAATCCTTGATGTCGCGCTTTGAAATCTCCGACATCCCAAAGCAACGTATGGCCTGCAAATCGGGCAGTATGTCGATGACGGGCGAGCAATTGTTGATCTCGCAGAATATCACACGCTCCCAGAACGTCTCCGAATAACTGTCGGACAGGCCGTTGTAGAGCACTTCCTTCGCGCCCAAAAGCCCATCCTGCTCGTCGTCCGTGAACACGCACCCCGGGATGAAGTTGCAGTCGAACCCCGTGATCACGCCGCACCGGATCATGTCGCCGATGAACTTGATCGCGAGCGGTTTCATCTCGCGGAAATATTCAAGCGGGGTCTTGCCTTTCAGGTCGCCCTTCTGCGGAACGGATATCGAGAGCCTGATGACGTCGAACTCCAGCTCCCTCGCAAGCGGTATCACGTATGAATAGTCGAAATCGGGTTTATAGAAATTGATGCTGAGCCGGAACCGCCCCGCCCCGGAATATTCGTCTTTGAACCGCCGCAGGTTCTGCACCATCTTCTCGAAAGCGGCCTCCCCCATGTCCTCCGGCGAGTTGCAGTTCACGAGCATTCGGAACTTAAACGACTGCATGATCTCCGGGTCCAGCCGCTCCAGCTCGACCGCGTTCGTGTAAATCATGACTATGTCGGTCCTCTCGTCGTTGATCGCGATGCGCAGCACTTCGTTGATGCGCGAATAAAGCAGCGGCTCGCCTCCGATGATGCCGACCTGCCGCTGGCTTTCATCGCTCATGGCGAAATCCAGCGCGGTGTAGAAATCCTCGAGCTTCATCTCTTTTGGGTTTTTATTCACGAATTCCTCCGCGAAACAGTAAGGGCAGCGCAGGTTGCATGCTTCGTTCACCATGATGTTTGCCATATGTATGATCAATCCCTCTCTTAATTGTCGGTTGCAATGTTTATCCGGCCTGGAGACATGAGGCAGCAGCGCCCGCTTCACGTTCAATACGCATTTTATCAAACCACTACGCAATAATCAACAACATTGTGCATCTGTTGTGCATCTGTTCGATGCCTTGCGCACCACACAGTGAAATAGCTCCCTGATGACAGGGTGACCGGTCAGCCCCCACCCCCATGTCATCAATTAGTCTTTCACTGCTGTCATCTGAGCTTTAGCGAAGAATCTTTCTGCACCGATTTTGCGGCATAAATAATATTCTTCGGTCGCAAGCTCCCTCAGAATGACAAAACAGGGAGATTGCCCCGTGACCTGTAACGTGACAGGCAGACATATGTGACAATTTCATCAAAAATGTTGAAATTTCCACATATTTATGATATAGTTGCACTCCGAATCAACCGCTTGTGGGGGGTAAGTTTCAAACGAATTCAAACTTGCCATAATATGAATGCAATTTGCGCACTCTATGAAAAACGCAAACGCGCACGATATGGCTATTTCTATTCGTAGCCGTTTTGTGCCGCATTGATGCGTAGGGATACGAAGCGCAACGAAAGGAATGGTCATAAAATGAAACATTTCCACGACAATGGTCCAGCAAACAACAGCACAAAAGTATATACGCGCCTAAATGGCGCCGCCGCCCCGCGCAGGCGCTCGTATGGCAAACCAAAGAACCGCAAGGCATTGTGCATGCTTCTTGCGGTTTTATTTATCGTTGGCCTGTTCCCGGGGAGATTCGCGCCGAAAGCCCTGGCCGCTGCAGGGGACAAATGGGATCTCTACAACTTCGTGACGGGGATTTCCATAAAGGACGCAAACGGCAAAACAGTCACAAGCGGCAGCTTCATCTACGGCGATTCGTATACCTTCAGCATCATATTCGCCGAATCCACAGGCAACCAATTGGCCTATAAAAGCGGCACAGGAAAGCTGCATTATGAGCTCCCGGACATTATTCAGATTGATGCCCCCCTTGGAGACGAAATTAAACTTGCGAATGGCAAAGTTGTGGGCTGGTACACAATCGATACAGGCGGCAACATTGAAGTCTGGTTCGGCAACTATGACAACCAGGGCAACGAGATATCTGTCAACTTCATCGATAGGTACGAAAACGTAAAGTTCACACTGGACATAGAGGCGTTGTTCGTGAAAGGCACAAAAACAGGCTCTTACCAGTTCGGGACGGGTGCGTGGATCACAATCAACTCCATTAAGGAAACCCCTGTCGCAGGGCTGCGTGTCGCCAAAGGCGCCACGGCTTTCAACAGGCTAACGGAGAGTATCGACTTCACGATAGTGGCTACAGCCATTGGCGGGCCGGTAGATCAGATCAAACTCGAAGACTCCATGAGAATCTCCGGAACGACCACATATGCAATAACGCAAGACGACGTTATAAACAAAGCCGGCGTATCTTTTACCTATCAGGTCAACAATTCCGGAACATGGCTTCCCATTACCCCGACGTGGACCGGGACGACCATGGTCTTTGATTTCGGAAGCCTCTCGCTCGCAAAGGACCAGAACGTCACGCTGAAATATACAATGCCGTTCGGCGGGGTACTTGAAAACCTGATGATGTCGGGTAAGATACAGCGCCTGGCGTACAGCCTGACCCTTAACAACACTGTGACAGCAAAGGGCAACGATAAATCGACGAATCAGCCGGTGTCTGACACAACCCAGACATATACGACGATATCTAAAGTATTCATGACGAAAAGAGGCAGTGCAACGAGAATCGGGACCGAAAATAACAGCATCACATGGACCGCGACCGTTGGCGACGGTATCGGCGATAAGCTCAACGGTCTGAAAATAAAAGACGAACTCCCTGCATCGCCGCTGCAAACAATAGATGGAAGCATACAGGTAAAGCTCTATGGCATGGCAAAAAACCTTCTAGCATCACTGACTCTTAATCCTGCAGGCGGACAAGGCATGTCCGATTATACTCCCACCGGTGGCTTTACGTACACCGTACCTACCACGCCTGATAACATCTATTATGTCGAGTTTGTCTACAATACGTTAGCACCGTATAACACGAACTCTGTGACATACTATAACTATATTTATGTTGATGAAAGCTATGTACGCGGCAGCGTTAGTATTGCGCCGGGTACAGTGGCTGCGCCAAAACTGGGGCCTAAGGGCAAAACTTCTGAGTGGGTATGGTCGGACGATGGCAAGACGCCGATGGCCCTAAAGTATACGATAAATGTAACGGTTCCTGCCGGCAATAAGGGACAAATGTTTTACTTGATAGATGAAATGTATATTTCGTTTCTTCAAAGCAAGAATTCCAATGGCAGCCTTAATTTTCAACTGCGTTACTTACAAATCCCACGCGATAATATCAGCGCGTCAATATACCCTGACGACCCGGAATTTTACATAAGCACGGACTATTCATCTGTTCGGACTGATAACATCTTATCATCCGCATACAATAGTCACTATTTTATCGACATGCGGTTTTCCAACAATAGCAGTCTTGCAAACAATTACCAAGCAATTTCGACATGGCCATATGATGACGAGCGTACCATCACCGTCACATATGAGATACCTCTTGACGCTGCGTTGAACGTTTATACCGTCAGCACTCCAACCAATCCCATATCGCAAGGCACCATGACTTTAAGGGAATGGTTCGATCTCGATGCAAGTTTAAGTAAGTTTCGCGGTAACTATTTCAACCCAAACAACGCGTTTGTTAATAATTATGTTTATTTTTGTTGGTCTACATCGCCTAGCATTGAAACAGCGGCTACCGTGGACGGACCCCCAATATACAAAAAGGCTGAGCTTATCGCTCCCAATACATCTGTGTTCGATTATACCGTTTACTTGAGAAATGATGACAACATCGACAATCAAGAAACAGTGAGGGCCGCACTGTTTACGGTCGGGACACCCGCAATTTTTGAGGACAGCTTTGATCCCAGGCTGGAGTATGTCCCGGGATCGTTGTATGTCATATCCGCAACAACCAGCTTCTCAAATAACGAACTCAAAACGCTCTACTCATACAAGGCAAATGCCTGTGCCCCACATTCCGGTAATATAGGAGACTATATTACCGAGACGACAGAATGGACCGACTCGCCTTATTTCATCGTTGACAATGAGAACGGGACGCTGTGGATGGATATGTCTCAATTTCAGGCTATCGACTGGCCCGCGAAAACAATACGCACCGCTGTATCAAATTGGTATGCGAATAATCAGGTATACGAAGTCCACTACCAGTTGAGAGTGAAACAAGAAATCCTTGATGAATACTCATTACACCCGGATGAATTGGGATTCACGGCGATAAACACAGCCACAGTATATCCGACCATAGCCAAGTACGCGGGCGGTCCTTGGTCAGCGAGCGCAGAGGTAACGTACAATCCCGGCATCATAACGAAGAACATAAAGCAAACCGACGGCAACATCGTCAGCGTCGAAATTGTAGCCAACAATGACGGCGCACAGCTTGTTACGGGCGGGGACCCCGATAGGTTCACACTCGTCGACAAAATGAGCGGTGACCTCTCATTCTATCTCACAACGATCAAGATAGAAACGCAGACTGAGGATTCGGGTTCATGGGACGGCGTATGGATAGACGCGCCCTCCCCGGGTGCAGCCGGCGACCTATGGAGCTGGAGCTATTCAGGCGAAAACACCGTCGAGTTCATAGTCCCGGACAAAACTCCCGTGAGGATCACCTATCAAGCGCAGATTTCCGTCCCTGTCGGCGGATCGGCGACTTTCAGCAACGAGGTGTCGGTATTCGGCTTCTCCGATATGTTCGGCAAGGACAATTATATCGTGAAGAATTCGTCAGCGGGTGTGTCCGCCGCCGATTTACCCATTCTATTATTCAAGGAAGACCCGGTTACCAAGGCCGCTTTGAGCGGCGCGGAGTTCCAACTTTGGGTCTCGCGCCCGGGCAACGGTGCTCCCGACTATTATCTCGAATATGACAAGACTACACCATCATTAACGATCGGCGGCAGGACATTCTACCATATACTGGATTCGGATGATGAAGGAAACGGCACATACTATTTTGAAGACACACTACATGGACTGCTGTATGGGGAAAGTGAATCCATTTTCATGATTGTCGAGACGAAGCAGCCGGATAACTACAAGCCACCATTAAGTCCGAACGACCGCATGTTTTTCGTGTTCAACCCGAAGCTGGACATTTCGCTACTGACAAACAGCCTTGGCCAGCACATAGACATCGTCGCTGACAACATCTATTGGAAAAATGAAAAACAAACAACTTCCGCTACTATCAAGGGGCACAAGCTTGTTACGGGCAACAACATACCGGCAGGCACGTCTTTCACCTTTGTGCTCAGACAATTGGCAGACGGTACGTTTGGCAATTATCTGCCAGGTGGCCTGCTGCGGTATGCGTATGTGGACGACGTCACAAAGGATGGGGCATATGTGTTCGAATTTGACCCCATAGAAAACCTTGAATCCGGAGAGACATATTGGTTTGAGCTTTATGAAGTTGACAACGGCGCTTCCAATTGGACGTATGACACCGCAAAAAGGCTCATCAAGGTCGAGGTTGATGGCGATACTGCGTCAATTTCTTACGCCACTGGGATCGACGTGTTCAAAAACGATTATGACGAGTTTTATGGCAAAGAATATGAGTTCACTATTCATAAGGTGGACAGATTCGGCTCTCCCCTGCCAAACGCAGCTTTTACCGTGTACTACGATGAGGCCTGCACAAGCATTATGCTCAACAACAGCGATGTTCTCAGCAAAGCGGGAACCGGGGAGGTTCAATTCAAGGGGCTTATCGGAAACACGTATTATTACGTAAAGGAAACTGCTGTGCCCGCGCAATATTTGGAAAACCCGGTGAAATACCGCTTCAAGCTGGATGTCTACGGTGTTGGGGTATTGGAAGAATTTGACGGCAGCGCTTGGATTCCCGTAACCGACAACACGGTCATCAACGAGCCTGTCACATTCACGTATGTTCTGCATAAAATCGGCGATCTGCCGGAACATTTGGCCGGCTTGCCGGACGCCGAGTTCAGCGTGTATACGGACGATGCCTGCAGCAACAAGCTCGGGAGCTATATGAGCGATGCATCGGGCAATGTTAACATTGGCGGCCTGTTTGCCGGAGATTTCTATATCAAGGAGACCCACGCTCCGCCGCCGTATCAGATGGACGGCACGCTGTATAAGCTGACTGTCACGGTTGTGAGCGGCTCCCCGGTATTCGAGCTGACCGTTGAAGCAACCGGGGTCACGGCAACTCTCCCGCTTATTAACAAGAGCTATACGTACGGCTTTGAGTTTGTCAAAAAAGGCGAGGTTTCAATCCCCGGGACAGGGTTCGCCAGGGATGCCCTTCCAGACGTCGAGTTCGCTCTGTATTATGACTCGGACTGCACAGAGCTCGTGCCCGTCATGACCGCGACGAGCGGAACCGATGGGCATACGCAGTTTTCCGATGTTCAGCCCGGGACGTATTACATGGCGGAGACTTCTGTCCCTATGCAATATGAGGACGATGCCGTGTATGTAGTGGAGCTGAGCTACTCCGGCGAAGCCGCTTTCTCGCGCTTGGACGATCCGGACAATACGATGAATCTCGTGCAACAGGCAGGCGGCTATTGGGAGCTCACCAACCTACTTAAGCGCTATAGCTTCTCATTTGAAAAACGCTTCAACGATGAGAGCAACTTCATAGTAAACGAAGGCAACACCACCCCGGCAGTCTACGGCGACGTGACGTATGGGTTGTTTTACGATGAAGGCGGGCTGAGTCCAGTGCGTGACCTTAATGGCGATCCAATGCAGGCCATCAGCGCGGGAGACGGTACTGTGACCTTTGACAGTTTGCCCCCGGGAATCTATTACGCGATTGAAACAGGCATTTCCGGCGTCTACTCCAAGACGCACAACATGTCAAGTGATGTGATCAAGGCTGTTATCGATGCAAATGGTGATGCAGACCTTACAATTGACGGTGATTCCTTTACTTTCGTGTCGAACCCGCTCAAGTACGGCTACTGCGAAGTGCAGAAAGTTGACCAAAAAGGCAATGGGATATTGGGCGTGGTATTAGGCGGATATCGTGACCCGGAGCCGCATAATGGCACCGTGCATCCAACTGCCACGGAAACAAGCTTGCTGAAATTCACCACGGACATCAACGGCATGGTTTACGCTTTTGACGAAACAGGCGTATTAGGTGAGCCAGGCAGCGCTGTGCTGACAGCGGAATTCTACTGGTTCAGGGAACTTGACGGGCCTCCCGGCTACGATATTGACACAGCTACATGGTATCGTGTGAAGCGTCAGGATAACCCCAACTATAATGTGAGTGTTGAGCCGGATGATCCACTCTACGATCCGTGGGAATACGTATACCAATTGCAGGACGCTAGCGGAAATGATATTCAGTATATCGTAAACCCCCGCCAGACAAGCGGCGCAATCAAGTTTACAAAACTGGATGCGGAAACGGATGATCCAATCGACGGCGCGAAGTTCACGCTCTACGAGGACGCGGCCTGCACCGTAACCTTTGATTCTGCAACGAGTGCCGGCGGTGGTGTGATAACCTTCACGGGCCTGCTCTACGGACAGACATACTTCCTCAAAGAAACCAAGGCGGCGACGGACTACATGCCGAGCGGGACGATCTATGCCGTCTCGTGGTGGGGCCAGGATTCTGCAAGCAAAGACATAGTCCTGATGTCCCCGGTAAACGGCTCCGCAAGTAAGGAAGATATGGAAAGCCTTACCATCCACAATTACAAGCTGGCATACGACTTCCCGATATTCAAATATGGCGAGGGAGCGGCCGTGAACGGTCTGGCAGATGTTACGTTCGAATTGTCTAAAAGTAGCTTCTCCACATTGTCGGGTACGACGACATCTACCGGCATAATATGGTTCAGGAACGTTCCGCCGGGCACATACACGCTCACAGAAATCGCCCACCCGAGCGGGTATATAGCTGTTGGACCTTGGACCGTAAATATAGACGTTGACGGTACGGTGACGATCGGCACCATGACATACTATCAGGGCGCATCCCCCGAAAAAACGCTTGCGCTGCAAAACACTAAAGCGGCCTACACCGTCAGCTTCAAGAAGGTGGATGACAATAACGCAGCATTGGAAGGCGCGGTGTTCGGACTGTATTACGACATGTCATGCACAAATCCCGCGTATGCGCCCGTGCCCAGCGATCCATCGGGCAATGTAGAGTTTACGGTCGTATCCGACACGTACTACTTGAAAGAGATATCGCCGCCTCCGAAATTTGCTTATTCCGGCGACGTCTACAAGATTGTCGTCGATAGTGCAGGCAGCTATCAAATCGAGCTGCTGTCGAACAACCAGACCGACGGAATCAATCACGACATTATAACAAACTCGCCGATCACCGCAAGCCTGTATTTCATGAAGACAGACAGGGAAGAAACGCGCCTGACGGGCGCAAACGTTGGAATGAAAAACGTGGAGTTTGAACTCTACGATAACGGCAACAATTTGATAAGTACGATATCCAGCGACATTGATGGCTGGGTGCATCTGACACATCTTGAACCGGGCGAGGCATACACGCTGCTTGAGACCGCCGCGCCCGAAGGCTATATCAGCGCCGCCGGCACGACGTATACTGTCGAGGTGAGCCTGGACGGCACGGCGGTTTTGAAGCGCACGGCAAGCGGAGTGACTTCAGCGGTGACGACCGTGGAGAATTCAAGAAAAACCACGACATTTTCGTTCAACAAGGTCAGCGACAGCGGCGCGGCCCTGGAAGGCGCGTGGTTCACGCTGTATGACAATGCAGCTGCCACAATATCGTCCAGACGTGTGGCGCAGGCGACGGTCAAGAGCGATGAAAACGGCATTGTTACGTTCTCTGACGTCCCATGGGGAACGTACTACTTGAAGGAAGTATTGGCGCCGGCAAGGTATAGGGCGAGCGCGTCGATTTGGAAAGTCGTGATCGAGTACGACAGCAGCAGCGACACGATGACAATCACCATCGGCGACAAGCCCATTTCAGAATTCACGGTAACTAACACATACGTAACCCAGGATTATTATGGAGGCGGAGACGTTGAAACGCCCACGCCGGAACCGGAGCCGGAGCCGGAAGACGAGCCGCCCGAAGACGAAGACATAATTGAAGAAGAGCCGCCCGAAGATGAGCCGCTCCCCATAACGAGGCTGACCGAATTAGAACGTGAAGAAGAGGCCTCCACGCGGCAGCAACCTACAATGGCATCGGAAGAAAACACGCTCGAAGAAGATGAAGATGGCACCTGGATCGAATATGATCGGTTCGGCACGCCGCTCGGCAGATGGACATGGGACAACGACTTGAACGATTGGGTGTTCATCGAATTCCCCGCCCCGCCGCTAACCGAATTTGATATGCCGAAAACAGGTGCAGGCGAGCCGCCTCCCCTGTATCTGGCCGTGCTGGGACTGGCCCTCATATCCGTTGGCATATCTGTGCGGACCAGGCGCAGCCGCCTCCGCAAAAGATAGCGAGAAATGAAACAAGGGGGACGGTTATCGTGTTTCGCTTGATGAAACACGATAACCATCCCCCCCCTGTTCACGATGTTGCTCCACTGTTTCACATAAAAATCATTACATCCAAGCAAGGGCAGCTCTCACCTATCGTGATATTGCGCTTGATTGTCTCGTATCCGTCGAATTCGCAGATAAGCGTGTATTCGCCGGAGTTTTTTTCTATCCCGTCGATTTTGAATTCGCCAAAGAAATCCGTTTCGTACTCAAACACCTCGATGTCCGCGTTTTCGGCATCAGGCAGGCTCGCAACGGTCGGAGTCATAGGCACCAATCTAACTTTGGCGCCTATGGCCGCCTTTTCGATATCGCCATCGCGATACGCCAGAGCGCCCGCGACAAAGCATGTGTCGCGCTTGTATAAATTCCGGTATAGCACATGGGGCCTGTTTCCCGCCGCAGTAAGCGGTAACGCCTCCCCAGGCGCCGCTGCCGATGCACCATCAACCGCCGACGCACCATCAGCCGCCGATGCCCTCGCATCTCCCCCGCAAGCTTCCGCCTCCGTTGGCAGCCCGTCTCCATCACAGCTCACGATGCTGAGCGCGCGAAGCGGACAAGCCTGCACGCAGCGCGGCTCCTTCCACCCATTGTCCAAAAGATGGGCGCACATCGTGCATTTTTGCGCGGTCTGCCGCTCTTCGTTCCAAGATATGTTGCCATATGGGCAAGCCTCGACGAGCGCGCGGTTTCCCTTCGCCTTCTCCGCGTCCAGCAGCACGATGCCGTCGGCGCGGCGCACCACAGCGTCCGGGAACGCCTTTTCGCACGCTGCTTCGCCGCAGTGCTGGCAAAACTGTGTCACGAAGAACATTTCCGTAAAAGGCGCAGTCCCGCGTTCATGCTTCTCCGGGCAGATCCACCTTTGCTCGTGCTTCTGCTGCTCGTCGGTGTATGGGAGCCAACTGTTCCCGACGTGCTCGTCCTTGCATGCCACCATGCAGTTGTAGCAACCGACGCACTTGGCTATATCCACGATCATGTAATATGACATATTCGTTCAATCCTTTGCAAGCAGTGTTGTTCTCGTACCTTTGCGACCCGCAACATTAATAACAATCAAGTTGATTTCGCGTATATGGGGCGGAGCGCCGCATTAAGTGCGCCTATTATTACCTTAAACGCCAAAATAACCGCAGCATAAACAAGAAAATATTGAAGCCTTTAAGGTGCTCTAACGTGGGGGTTCCACGCCCACAACCCGGACGCTGCGCGCTCCTGCTAAATTCGCTTTAAGGCCGAAATGAATTCGGCCTGCGAATCATAGACTCCGCCCGCAGCGCGGTCTTCCTCACCTCCACGAGGCACGAATTGACTGCGAGCCCATGCCCATGCTTCGTAATAAACCGCTTCGGCGTCAAAATGTTGATGCACCCGTTTGCCTCAGGCGACTCCCCCGGGACGCCAATCGGCTGATAGTCGGAACACGACTCATATGAATGGACCACCCCCGGGGGCAAGCGGTCCGTGACCTCCAAGCCGCAAAGGACGCTCCCTCGATCGTTATACACCTCCACGACATCGCCGCCAACAAGCCCCCTCGCCGCAGCATCCGTCGGGTTCATGCGGAAAATCCAATACCTATATCCGTCGATCAGCATCCTATGCTGGTCGATGTCGTTGACGGTCGTGTCCTTGTTGTCGCCCATCGTGTGGTAGCTGTATTTCGGGTGAGGCGAGACGAGCTGGAGGCGATATTTGCCATATAGCTCCGAGTCCACGCCCTCCCATGATGGTATGTACGTGCAAATCGGCAGCCGCTCCTCGTCGTGAGGGTCGAAACGCTTCAGAGTCTGCGCCTCGAACTCAAACTTGCCCGACGGCGTCTGCAGCCCCTCGTTGAACATTCCGTAATATTCCGACGGCGGAGTGGTCTGCTCTGGAGTGTCTCTCTTCCCGCCCCTTGCAAACCAGTTGAGCGCCAGCGCGTCGCGCCTGCCCTCCGGCAGCGGCGGCACGACATAATACCCCTTTTTCAGGAACTGTTCCCATGGGACCGCAGCCGCAAGGTCCGTGCTGTCGAAGTATCTTTTGACCCATGTGAACTCATCGCAGCACTCGCTGAACATCTGTCCCATCCCAAGCCTGCACGTAATTTCGTTAAATATTTCAAAATCGGACTTCGATTCGCCGAGCGGCTCGATGCATTTATGCTCGATATGTATAACACGATGATTATTCTGTAGATATGACTTGTCTATGTATCCGCCGCAATTCGCGAACTCGCCGATGTCCCACCGCTCAAAGTTCGTGCAAGCGGGCAATATGACGTCGGCAAAACGAGTCTCGCCCTCCATCCAGATGGATTGGCTGACGACGATATCCAGCTTGTCGCTGCGGTACATTTTGGCGAATCTGTTTGAATCCGGCTGCGTTCCGTAATACGAACCGCCGTATTTGTAAAGCATCTTGACTTCCGAATGCCCGGGCGCCGGATAGACCACCTTCGCGAACTGCCCATGGACTGAGGAATTACTGTAATTGTTCGCCTCCGCCCTGCCCTCCAGGATCGCTTCCGGAATGCGCAGCCTCGGGATTCTCTGATATTCGGAGTTGACTGTCGAAATATGCGGCATGCGGTTATAATGCTGGACGCCCGCTGCGGAGCTTGCGTAATCGCCTGAAAGGCCGCCATCGGAATACCCCGGAAACCAAAAATGCGTGTCGAGAGGCGTGCCCATCTGCAATCCGCCAAAGTTGACGCCCTCGTTTCCAAAGCCTTGCAGCGCCATGAGGCACACCATCGCGCGTGCCCACTCGGTCCCAAACGCGCCCCTGCAAGCGCCGCCGAATGAATGGATTCCGCCGCAGGCCAGATATGTCTTGCGCCTCCCCCATTCTTCAGCAAGTGCGCGCACGGTCCTGGCAGGGATGCCGGTGATGGGCTCCTGCCATTCAGGGGTCTTCGGCACGCCATTGTTGCTTCCAAACAGATATTCCTTCCAAATATCAAGGCCGATCGTACGGTTTTCGACGAATTCTTTGTCATATGTGCCATTTTTCAACCAAGTATATGCGATGGCCAGCGCCATCGCCGTGTCCGTCGCGGGCCTCGGCGCAATCCAGCGCCCGCCCATGAACGCGGCCGTGCAATTGAGATATGGATCGATATGGACGACCGGAATGCCCAGCTCCTTCACCCAGCTGCGGCGGACCGTCCCCTCCTGTCCTGCGTAGTTGCCGGATGTGGACTCCGGGTCAGCCGCCCAAAAAACGATCATCTCGGCATTCTTCATGCAATCCTCGACAGTCGAATGCGGCTCGGTCGCTCCCCTGCGCCCGCTGCCTCCGTAATGATGGACGGCGCCCCACGCAAAGCCTTCCCAGCTATCGGGATTCGCCAGCATTTCCGTCGCGCCCAAAAGGTTGAAAAAACGCTTCAACGAACTCTGGTAGTAACCAAGGTTGCCCCAGGTATGGTGCGAGCTGTTGACGCCAAATACCGCGCCCGGCCCGTGCTCGCGCCTCACCCTGACGATCTCCCCGACGACAATGTCCAGCGCCTCGTCCCACGAAATGCGCTCGTACCCGGAGATGCCGCGCATCGCATGGTTGCGCTCCCCGCCCGGATCGAAGTCGACGCGCTTGAGGGGGTACAGCAGGCGGTCAGGCGAATAGACCATTGACTTCCAGCCAATCGTATATGGCGTGACCGTCGCCCTCTTCGGCGGTGAGAACTCCTTGCCCCTGGCCTTGATCGTCCAAGGCTCGGCATCGTCGCCGTCAAACTCGATGGGCGTGACCCTGATGATCTTGCCGTCGCGCACATAAACGAACAGCGGCCCGCCGTTTGTGCCCGTCACATAGCGGGTCTCGCCGTTTTCCATTTTTATGCCATAATTGCGCATATATAGCGCATCGAACGAGAACGCCTTGAAAAGCAGCCGCATGAACCATATGGCTTTGTCGTCCGGGCCGAATAGGAACATTGCGCCGTTTTTTATCGCCGCAATATATGCCTCCATCTTCCCTGCTGACATTCCCGTCAGCACTTCGCGCGCCAGTCGCTCGTCGTCGAAGACCAGCTCAACCTCATTCGGGTTGATGTGGGCATTATCACTTTCGCCCCCGCCTATCGCGCTACCGCTTGCAGCGGCTCCGGCTGCAGTTGCTCCGCTGGCCGCGCCCCCGCCTATCGAGCTACCACTTGCAGCGGCTCCGGCTACAGTTGCTCCGCTGGCCGCACCCCCGCCTATCGCGCTNCCGCTTGCCACACCATCGGAAAAGGAGATGCGCCGCCCGACGCTGCCGTCTTTCACTTTAANCAAGACAGTCGTGTCAAACCGCGNAAGCTCGCGCCGATATTCGTCCGACAAAGCGGCAAACGCATTAAACTGCTTATCAAAAGCAAATAANTCCCCACGATCGACAGCGTCAAAAAATCCTCCGCCAATCATTGCTCCTGAATTATTCTCCATATAAACCAGATACCTTTCAACATCTTCTCAACTCCACCCATTCTATCAAATTGAAAAGCATATGGCAACCATCAGCGTAGCAATGATTATGCCGCCTCATTTGCTAGGCAGCTGTTCACGAGGTATGCCAAAAATACTGTTGTTTTGGTGTAGGGGCGGATACTATCCGCCCGCGGGCGCATGATATGCGCCCCTACATGCGTTAGAAACATGGAGACGTCC